>Ga0157378_10002936_pt1 | contig 15156 bp, 9 predicted proteins | sample M65metaG_FD_115309 | JGI IMG/M metagenome (GOLD analysis project Ga0157378, IMG submission 115309) | Miscanthus rhizosphere microbial communities from Kellogg Biological Station, Michigan, USA - M6-5 metaG | ecosystem: Host-associated > Plants > Roots > Rhizosphere > Soil | place: USA: Michigan...
ACCGCAGTTCCCACGGTAGCCGAGGCGAACAAGGCGCTGCAGAAAGCGGAAGAACTGCTGGTCAAAACTCCCAATGATGCGTCGCTTATTGCCAAGCGAAACCGCGCGCTGGTCCTCCGCGACGCTGCAGTTACATATTGGATGATTTTGGAGAAGCCAGGCGGACTGATCGTCGGGCCCGAGCGAGACAAGCTGAACAAGGCCCGCGAAGAGTTGACTAAAGATCGCGCGTTTTTCGCCAAGCTGTTGACCCTAGACGATGCGGCTCTGGAGTTAGGTCAGGGGCCAGGCGGGGAGAGGGTGGGACTTACCGCGAGATCCTTACATGGTGAAACTCTTGAAGCCGGCGGAGTCACCGTAGGCGCGATTGACGGCAAGAACGTGATGGTTGGCGCGGAGTCGCGCGGTGGATTGAGCGCATTGATAAAAGATTGGCGAAAGGAGTTGAAGTCCGGCCAATTAGCGGCCGACTCTCTGGTAGCTACCGACGTGGTTCATGCCGGTTCAGGCGCCACTGTGGACAGGGTGGCATTAACCACAGTCGGCGCCACGCTGGAAGTCGACGGCGAAGGCAAGATTGGCGTGCAGGCTACGAAGATTGAAGTGACCGGCGTGAGTATTGTTGCAACCCGGCGTCTGCTCGAGGCGGAAAAGGAATTTCTGTCGATGGTGCCCGCCGAGGCGCGTCATGAGGCGGGCGACAAAAAAATCACCGCGATCGATGAGTCGTTGAAGGAGCTGGACGCCTACGAAGACACCGAGCGACTGTGCCAGGCGGCGCTCGATGAAGCCAAGACGAGTGGAGATCCGAAGGATACCGCCAAGGCTGAACAGAATCTGGAATTCGCAAAGTCCAGCAAACTGGAATGGCAACGGCGCCTGCTTTTGCGCGGGTTGTCCATCGACCAATTGAATGTCAGCGTCTTGGGTTTAGGCAATGTGCTTGACGAAGACTTCGATCCAAAAGCCGCCATTGGCCGCGGTTTTGAGGTGCGTGGTGGCGGTAAGGGCGGCCGCTGGCTGGACGCGGCACGGCTTACTGGATCACGGATACCGGGCATGTCAGGCGACGAAGTGGTCTTGGGTCCGATGGGTGGAAAGCTCAAGCACAGCCAGGAGCAAACAGTATTGGAGGATTTCTTCATCGACTCGGTCGAAGCCACCGGGCTCGAATTCCACGCACCCCCGCATCACCTCTCCTCGCGCGGCACGAGTACGCTCACCAGGCTGCGAGGGAGCGCTACTTTTACCCGTGGAAGGCATCCAGACAAGAATGGTTTCGAGACCTGGCAGCTAGCCAGTGTGATGGTCCCTACCTTCAACATAGAGAAAATCGAGGGAGACAATCTTAGTTACACCTTTAGCACGCTGGACGACCTCTTCGATTTGGAGATCGAGTCGGGTTCAATCGGCAAGGTCTGGGTCGACAACTTGCAAATCGACTTCAAACCAGATGATCAGGTCGAGTTACATGGTATCGACCCCGAAAAACCTGGCGGTGCAGGAATCGACCAAGTAAATGATCTCAAATTGGTGGGTTTCCTGGGTGAAAAGATCAAGGCCGGCGGGCTGCTGAATGGAAAGGGCATCAAAGCCGAGTTCATCACCGCTAAGAGGCAGAAATTCACCATTGATGAACTGTCTGCCACAAAAGGCCAGTTTTCGAAGGAGGGGTTGGCCGATCTTGGTTTCACAGTGCGAAAGCTCGGCCTAGCGGTGACGCGGGAGATGACGGACACCGGCGATGTCTTTGATATCGAGAAGATTAAGATCCCTTCGGCGACGCTGAACACTGGCAGCACGATCACAAAAGCAGGGATCAAGATTGAATTGCTTGGCAAGGTAGATGTGGTGGGCACCAATCTCGCGGCCAAGGTCGTCCGCACCAAGCAGGGAGACAAATTCAAAGTTACATCCGCAGTCATCAACGATCTGATTATTCCAGATATCACCGCCAGCAAAGTTCACGTCACGGTCGCTGGAAAACCAGAAGACCCCGCCAAAGGAACGAAAGAGTCTCCTCCAATCGATGTGGTCGTTCCAAATGCGACGATCAAAGACCTGCATGTGTGGGGATTCGATCTCCTCAACATGAAGGGGAGCTTTGAGACAACCTCCGTCAGCGTTACAGACGTCGCGGTAGAAATTGCGAAGAAGGGCGAAGCGGCATTCAAGAAGATCGGGTTGAGCATAAATAGTGAGGGACTGGCGGGAACGCTGATGGGGCCAGATCGGCTATTTATCGATCTGGGCAACGCGGAACTAAGCGGGTCGTTTGAAGGCGCGGGCGTAAATGTGAAGAAGTTCTCGCTCTCAAAGATCGGCGGACTTGTCGATATTGGCGCAGACTACATTCGAATCTTCGATTTGAATACCGGCCCTCTGAACGTCGGCCCTGTTGTTTACAACGATGCAGATGGGAACCAACTCGATCTCGCATCGATTAAATGTCCGGCCGTTCACCTCAGCGACCTCCAAGCAAAGTGGACTACTGACCCGACGACCAAGGAAGAAAAGTTCGCCGAATTGACCTTCTCGGGATTGGTCTTCGACAAGGTCGAAGCGGCGGGTTTCAAGTACACCGGCAAATTCACCAGCGAGAACGACAAGAAGGAGAAAGTCGAATCCAACCTAACGCTCGAAGCAGTTTCGGCCACACTCGAACCTTTGGTCATCGACAACTTCACTTACGATGCCTTGAAAGCTCTGATCTCAGTCGATCCGAAGATTGAGAAGGCGAACATTTCCGAGTTCCGAGCCAACCTCACCCAGTACGCGGACGGCAAGTTCAATCAGAAACTCAAAGTAGTGACGGACGTGACGGCCAAGGAGATGAGGGCAAGCCTGAAGTTCAACCAGATCAAGTCGGCAGCCGGCGACTCCTGGAAATTCAGCAGCGGCACTTTCCATCTGGATTCGTTTGGCCTCAAACACCCCGATGTGGAGTACATGGGCTACGACGAAAAAGGCAAGCTGCAAGAATGGACTCTCAAGAAACTTCCGGGTGCGGCAGACTCAGGCTTCGTTGTGGCCGGAGTGAATGTGACGGTCTTGCCCGACGGAACCATATTTCTTAACTTCGATGAACTGGTTGCCACTGGCCTTCGGGCTAAGCAGGCCGGAGGTCCGACCATCGACATTCCTATCGCCGAACTAAAGACGGCGGCAGTTGCAATGCAGAGGGAGACGCCTGACAGAGCGTTCGAAATCCTCGGGGCTACTCTCAAGAAAATTGAAGCAAAGGGAATAAAAGTAGAGTTGGAAGTTGATCGCAATGCTCCTTCCAGCGGCGGCAAGCCGACCGAGTTGTGGAGTCTTGATGCACTGAGCGCGCTAGAGGGCGATTTGGCGCTGCATTTCAAAGATGCGAAATACTACGTCGACGCAGACGTCAATTGTCCGATTCGCGGCGGAGTAGTCGATTTCAACAACGTAAACCTCGAACACATCGGTCCAAACTCGGCGATGGGCATAGATCCGAAGGGCATCTATGTGGACGGTCTCTCTTCGGTGATCCTACGAAGCTATATTTACGAACGGGACAACATAGAAGGCGCCACTTTCGAAGAGTGGGAATTCAGTGAGCCCACGGGCATGGACGACCCCGGCTCATCACGCGTCACATCTCGCGGCAGCCTGAATCTAAGACGCTTCCTCGAACAGATGATGAATGATCCACTGGCCGGCTCCGGGAAAGCTCCAAAGCAGCTCGAAGACCTGAACAGAATGAACCTCACCGGCAGGCTCACGCTTGGCGACGATGCGCTCGGTAAAGGGAACAACAGCGTGACTCTGTCCGGCAAGAGCGCAGGCAAGAACGCAATCACAATCAACGCGGTCAATCTCGGGAAGAATCTAGAAATCGCGATGCCGGAATTCCAGGCCAGCAAGGCGAAGTTCGAAGCCTTAGGCAAAGCTGGAGAGACGGGATTGATCACGGCGAAATTGAAACTTGAGGTAACCGGACTGGGGAATGCACCAAACGCCCATGGTCACTTGACCTTCACGGTCACGCTTACCGTTGAAGAAGGCCACGTGAATGACGTCAAGTGGGGCGACGTCGCGAAAGTTGAAGCAACAGCCAAGCGCGTAAAAGAGGAAGCAGAGGCTGCGGAGAAGGCGACGACAGAAAAGCCGAAGGAGGCGGCCAAAGCTGCGGGTGGAAAGTAGCTGATGCAAATTCCCCTCCCGAAGAGGGGAATACGAAAAATTAGGAAGGCACGATGAATAGAAGCAGGGCCATGACATCGCAAACGGCACCGGCGCAACATGACGGCTCGCCGTTGCCAGCGGCAGGTTCAAGAACTTTACCGGATGTCGAGCGTGGACTCTTCGAGGACCGCCTCGGAACCGATTTCAGTCAGGTCCGGGTACACACTGACGAACGCGCAGCTGCAGTGTCGGAAGGCCTGGGAGCGAAGGCTTTTACTTTCGGCAATGAGGTCTTTTTTGCAGGTGGTTGCTATCAGCCGGGAACAACGGAAGGCCGCCGCCTCCTGGCTCACGAACTGACTCACGTAGCTCAGCAAGCACACGGACCTGCTGTGAGTCATGATGCCGAAGCTCGCGCTCGCACTGCTGCCGATCAAGTGGCACAGGGCGGCTATCCCACCCAGGATGCGATTGGTGGAGCCGAGCACGGCGTCTATTGCGATGATGAGGAAAAGAAACCTGATGACATAACAAAGCCTGTCACCGATCCGGAAACCAGCGGTTTTAAACTACGTCCACCATTTCTAACGCCGCCTTTGACGTTGGGAGGCTCGCCGCAAGTTGACTGGTTGACTCTGCAACAAAGCTACGAATCCCGCGGAATGAGGAAGTCCGACCGGGATGCCGAAGGAATCGCAAAGACATGGCAAATGAATTCCCAACTCCTGAGCGCTTTCGGTATCACCGATCAATTCAAGCTCGGGTTCATTACCAAGGAATGGATCTTGAACAAAGGAATTCAGAAGCAAGTTGAGGCTCAACAGGCTCGAGATAACCCGAATTCTCTCGATCTATTCAATAAAGAGTTTAAGCAGGCCTATCCGGGTGGTTTTGAGACGCCCATCGTACCCATATTCGATCTCGACTGGTTTCGCTCAAAAAAGAAAAAGTAGGTCAAGGAGCTCATGAGTTCATTTCCTGGTTCACCAAAAACGCTGCGCGGAGGCCTGGTATTAATCGATGCCGCGACGGGAGTCGTGCTGCGGATCATCGCGCTTCAGTACAACCCTGACACTCTGACCCGGAGCTTACAGATCAAAGGAGTAAGCGGTGAGAGCGGCGATCACATCGAAGCGCTCCGGCTCAAGGGACCACCAATCGAAACCATAAAGCTCGACGCGGAAATCGATGCAACGGACCAACTGGAAATAGTGGACAGCGAAACGACCCGGGTCGGGTTGCATGCACAGTTGGCGGCACTCGAGACCATCGTTTATCCGCCGAGCACGCAGTTGCTCGCTAATCGCATGGAGGCGGCTTTCGGATCGATCGAAATCGTGCCCATGCAAGGCCCATTAACGTTGTTTATCTTCGGGCCGAAACGGATCGTTCCAGTCCGTATTACAGAACTGAGCATAACCGAGGAGGCTTTTGACACCTCGCTTAACCCGATCAGAGCCAAAGCCAGCCTGGGCCTGCGTGTATTGACCGTGGATGATTTGGGCTTCGATGGAAAAGGCGGTGGTTTGTTCATGAGTTATCTACTGGCCAAAGAACAGTTAGCAAAGCAGAGCAAGGCCGGCACTTTCACCGCGCTAGGCATTAACGGGATTCCCTAGAGGACCAGAGATATGAGCACCTATAACTTTCCACCAACAAGCCGCTACTACGGAATCGAATCGACCAGCTTGGAAACGGCCGACGGTAAAACAGTGGTCTATCTACGCCGCCGTTTTCTTCCTCCCCCGGAACGCTTCTCTTTGTTGCTTGAACATACGGTAATGCAGGACGATCGGCTCGATAACATCGCGGCGAAATACCTCACCGATCCGGAAGTGTTTTGGCAAATCGCCGATGCCAATGGAGCCATGAGGCCCGAAGAGCTGACGGAAACGATCGGACGTCGATTGCGTATCACCTTGCCTGAGGGAATTCAGGGAGCCACGAATGCTTAAGGGTGTTCACCTCACACTCATGATTGGTCCTGCGGTGCCGATTCCGGCGCCGCAGTCCGTCATGGATGCGCTGACCGGTGTTCAAGTCACCAGTGGAAAGGATAAATCCGGCTTTCAATTGACCTTTGCCGTCAGCAAAGACTCTCCATTGCTGAAGACAATGCTCCCGGCGGGGTATTTCGACCCGATGATCACTCGGGTCGTTATCGTTGTCACTCTGGCGGGATTTCCGAGCGTTCTGATGGACGGCATGGTTACTCGCCACGAACTGAGTCCCAGCGATGAGCCAGCCCAATCCACACTCACGATCACCGGCGAAGACTTGAGCATTCTGATGGATGTGGTGGAAATGCCATTCATGAGATACCCGGGCGTTCCGGATATCGGAAAGGTCTATCTCATTCTGGCGAAGTATGCAGCGTTTGGTGTTGTTCCACTGGGCATTCCGCCAATCATCACCGACGTTCCGATACCAACAAAAAAGATTGATACGCAACAGGGGACTGATTTGCACTACCTGAAATTTCTGGCCAATTCTCACGGCTATACCTTCTACGTCGAGCCAGGCCCTTTGCCCGGAGCAAGTATCGCCTACTGGGGACCGGACATTCGCATTCCAGTGCCTCAAAGCGCTCTCAACATAAACATGGACGGGCATACAAATGTCGAGTCACTGACATTCACTCTGGACGGGTTGGCGAAAAAGATTTTTGTGTTCGGCGTTTTTGATCCCGCAACTGAAAAGATTCCGATCCCGCTTGTCTTGCCAAGCATCAATATTCTGAAGCCTCCGCTGGGTACGCGGCTGACGCCGCCAGCTAAAGTCGAATTTCCCGATTGGTCATTCAAAGATGAGGTGCCCAAGATTCTCGATCGAGCGCTTGGCGCTCTAGTTCGCTCGTCGGACGCGATCAGCGTATCGGGTTCGCTTGACGTGACGCGCTATGGAAAGGTGCTGCGGAATCGCTTGTTGGTGGGCGTGCGCGGCGCCGGCCTGGCCTACGACGGGTTGTATTACGTAAATAGCGTTACTCACAACATCAAGCATGGTGAGTACAAGCAGAGCTTTCAATTGAGTCGTGATGGCTTGATTTCGAACACTCCAAAGGTGCCGGTATGAATGGTCCCGACGGTGGCAAAAGATTTTGGGGTAAATACAAGGGCACGGTGACTATCAATGTCGACCCTGAATTTCGGGGGCGGATCATTTGCACCGTTCCGCAAGTTCTTGGTGTAACGCCGTCCAATTGGTGTGAAGCGTGTACGCCCCTTGCGGGCCCGACGGGACCGCCGATGGGTGTCTACATGGTTCCGCCTCCGGGTGCGGGAGTGTGGGTGGAGTTTGAAGGCGGCGATCCAGAAAAACCGATCTGGTCCGGTTGCCGTTTAGCTTCAAGTAACGTTCCGCCCCTGGCGCTCGCCGGAAATCCGGCTGATCCGAACATCTGCATTCAATCGCTCCTGCAAAACATGATCATGGTTAGCGACATGCCTCCGACGCCGCTCACGGGCGGAATCATCCTTAAGAGCACAACTGGAGCCATGATCGTGGTTAACGATTCAGGAATCTACATTTCAAACGGCAAGGGGGCAATGGTCACGATGATAGGAACCGCGATCGATTTCAACACTGGCGCTTTAACGATTCTGAAATAGGGGCAATTTATGCCGGGGCTTCTTATGCATGCGAATGTCGGTATGCAATGTACACATTTTGCAAAAGCTACAATCGCGCCCTCGCAGCCTCGAGTGATCGTTAGCGGTCAGCCCGTCGCGACGATGGCCAGCCCGATCGCCGTGGCAGGCTGTCCGTTCCAAGTTCCAGCAGGCGCCGGCACCAAACCGCAGCCCTGCGTCACGGTTAAATGGACCATGCCTTCCACGAGATTCGTTGTGAACGGCCAATCGGCTGCTTTGATCCCCACGCCTGGTACTGGACCGGGCATTTGTCAAAGCGTCGAACAGATTCCGCAGGGGCCTCCAACAGTCAAGGTGGTGCAAGCACGCGTGATCGGAAGTTGAAGGACATGAATATTCATTTCCCATTGCAGTTCGACGGCCGCGGCCGCACAGCTTCGCCAAACGAAAAGCAACACGTCCGTCAGATGCTCGAGCAACTGATCTTCACGAACCCCGGCGAAAGGGTTAACCGGCCCACTTTTGGCACAGGGGTGCTCCAGTTGATCTTCGCACCCAACAGTCCGGAACTGGCAGCTACTGTCCAGTTCACGATGGAAGCGGCTATTCAACAGTGGTTGGGAGATGTGATCGAACTGCAAAAGCTGGAAGTACTATCTGTCGATTCCACCCTGACCATCGACATCAGTTATTTCATAAGGCTTACCGGCGAACAGCAGTCTTTGACTCTCACCCGTCCGGTTTGACGGGGGAGGTAGCGTGAGCTTTTGTTGCAAACAAGATGATCGTCGCGACCAAGTCCGCCGGAAGAACGGACTCAATGGTTTGGACTACGTCGAAGTGCTCGATGACCAGGCGACCCTGCACGCCTATTTCCTCGGCAAACTTCCGCCAGAGCTGCAGGAGGGCAAGCCCGGGATCGAACAATATCTTCGTCTGGACGGCGGCGAGCGCGTAAAAAATATTCAGGTCATGGATGTTGATCCCGTCGTCGACCCAAATCCCGAGCGCGACGACTTTCTCGTGATAAAGCTCGACAGATACGGCGATTTTTCGACGTACACGCTGCGGCTCATCGGCGTAGCGAACGTCGACCCACGTTACGATCACGTCGATTTCTCGTTCAAGGTCAATTGTCCTTCCGACATCGATTGCGCCCCCGAGTGCACATGCGTGCCGCCGGCGTTCGACGAACTCGAAATAAACTACCTCGCGAAAGATTACCAAAGCTTTCGCCAGTTGATTTTTGACCGATTCTCCGTGCTGGTTCCGGACTGGAAAGAACGTCACGCGGCCGATATCGGCGTCATGCTGATCGAACTGCTCGCCTATGCCGGAGACTACCTGAGCTATTACCAGGACGCCGTCGCCACCGAGGCCTATCTCGACACGGCACGTCAGCGCATCTCCGTTCGCCGCCATGCGCGGTTGGTCGATTACCTTTTGAACGAGGGATGCAATGCTCGAGCTTGGGTGTTCGTAGCCGTCGAGGCCGATGTAGAACTCGTCACCTCCGATGTGTCCTTCACTACTGGGATCAGCAATCCTGTGATGTCGGACAAAATTGTGCTCACTTGGAACGATCTTCGACAAGTGCCAGTCGAAAGCTTTGAAGTCTTTGAACCCCTGGCGGCCGATCGCTCGACGCCAATCCGGCTCCTAAAGGCTCACAATGAAATTTTCTTTTATACGTTCGGCGAGACTTCCTGCTGTCTTGAAAAGGGAAGCACTACCGCAACCTTGCTGGACCGGTGGGTTGGGGACAATGCTGAGCGAGCATTGAAGCTTCAACCTGGGGACGTGCTGATCTTTGAAGAGGTGCGCGGTCCGGTAACCGGCCTGGAAGCTGATGCGGATCCGCTTCACCGTCACGCTGTGCGGCTCACGAGTGTTACATACGGCGAAGATCCGTTGCTCCAGACCGAACACCGGCCGATTCCTTATGTCGAAATCAACTGGGCTCCGGAGGACGCTTTACCGTTCACCTTCTGCATCTCGGCGATTGGCGCGGCGCCCGATTGCGACTATCTCGAAAACGTGAGTGTCGCGCGCGGAAACGTCATTCTGAGCGACCATGGCAAAACACAGGATCCTGAAAACTTTGGTCCGGTGCCGGCGGCAAAGACCGAAGCATCCTGCGAATGCGTTGACGAACCTGGCGATATTCAGACACTTCCGGGATCGATCTCTCCGGTACTGAAAGCATCGCCCATCACCTTCAGCGAACCGATACCTACAGAGAATCAGCAATTCTCTTCAGAGCTCTCCGCGACCTTGCTGACAACGCAGGATTTCAGACGTGCGAGTCCGCGCGTTCGGGTCATGTCCGAACCGTCGTTCGAGTGGCAATCCCGCTACGATCTAATCGAAAGCGGGCCTGACGACAAACACTTTGTCGTCGAAATCGATAATTTCGGGAAGGCACACCTACGATTTGGCAAGAACGGCCTCGGCTATCAACCGGTTGCCGGTATGACGTTTCATGTGAGTTATCGGGTTGGAAACGGCATCGCCGGAAACGTCGGTGCGGAATCCATCTCACACATCGTTTTCAAAGAGACTAATGTGACCGGCATCACGGAAGTGCGCAACCTGCTTTCCGCCAAGGGTGGAACGGAACAGGAGCCAATAGCAGAGGCAAAATTGTTTGCACCCTACTATTTTCGCAAGCACCTCGACCGCGCCATCATCGCGCAGGATTATCAACAGATCGCTTCGCTTAACCCTGCCGTTCAACGAAGCTCAGCAGCCCTTGAATGGAGCGGCAGTTGGTACGAGGCGGACGTGGCCATTGATCCATTGGGCCGGGCCACGGCGGATGAATCCTGGCTCAAGAAAATCGAACAGTATCTCGAGCGCTTTCGCCGGATGGGTCACGATCTGGTAGTCGAACATGCCCGATATGTTCCCATTCTGCTGCGGCTAGAAGTGTGCGTTTTACCGCATTATCAAGCAGGACATGTCAAGACAGCCCTGCTGAACGCATTCAGCAACCGAATTCTGGCCGATGGCAAACTCGGCTTTTTTCATCCCGACAATCTGACGTTCGGTGATGGCATCTACCTAAGCCAAGTCATCGCTGCGGCGCAGGCTGTCACTGGCGTCGAGTGCGCACGCGTCACAAAGTTACAGCGACTGTTTGAATCGCCGAACCACGAAATTGCAAATGGCGTTTTGCCTCTGCAATCAACAGAGATCGCTCAACTCGATAACGACCCCAATTATCCCGAGCGCGGCCGGCTCGAAGTCCACGTGAGTGGAGGTAGATGAGATGACCGACAAGAATTGCGGCTGTATGCCGCCAAGCTGCGGTTGCTGCGAGGGCACCAAAAAAATAACTCCCGTCTCGACTGCAAATCGTCCGGGTCTGGAAACGGTCGTCTATCGCGTCGGAAGGCACGGCGCCTTCTTCGAGACGATGAAAGCGCGTCTGGGGAACATGGTTGTGGAGGCTCCTGGCGCCGACGGGCAGACCATCGAAACACTCCATCCGCTGCGGAATCTGACCACTCGTGACACTTCGGATCCGTCCATTGCCTTGCTGGACAGCTGGGCCACGGTGGGTGACGTGTTGACCTTCTACCAGGAGCGCATAGCAAACGAGGGTTATCTGCGCACAGCGACTGAGCGTCGGTCGATTCTCGAACTCGCACGTTTAGTTGGCTACAAATTGCGTCCGGGTGTGTCGGCTACTGTTTATCTCGCTTACACCCTGGAAGACACCCAGGTTGAACCGGTCGAGATCGAAGCGGGTGCGCTGGCGCAAAGTGTTCCCGGTCCGGGTGAGTTGCCGCAATCATTCGAGACGAGTGAGAGCTTGAAAGCTCAGCGCGAGTGGAACAATTTGCAAGTCCGGTTGACACAGCCGCAGGTGATCACTCTCAACAATGCTCTGCATGTAAAAACAATGTACGTCGCCGGTATTACCACGAACTTGAAGATCGGCGATTTGCTGTTGCTCGTCTTCCACGTGACCGGTGAAGAGTCTGTTATTCGAAGAGTGGAAAGCATTGAGAGTCAGTTTGAAGAGAATCGCACTGAGATCAGGCTTCAACCATTGACCGCGGACCTGGCCGCAACCGTTCCTTTGCTGGAAGATTTCGTGCAACGACTTGAAGCCATGGTCAAGCCCGGCTCTTCGACAGCTTTAACAAACATGGTGAACCTCAGCAACGCCTTACTTAACCAGGTTCGACTTGACGCTAGTCCGCCGCCTCGAGACTGGCAACAATTCATTCCCCCAATCAGCAGCACTAATGGTGTTGACCCAGAACTAGTAAAAGCCGTCGACGATTTTCACAAGAGCGTCAACGAAGCGCTCAAGAATCCGGACGATCAAACTCTTCCCATCACGGCGACGGATCCGTCGCAATTTGTAACAAGTCTCTTGATTCCGCCGGTTCCTCAAGCAGCCAGCAGCCTTCAGTTAGGACGCAGCCTTAAGACCGCGTTCCTGAAAGGAGCGGATGGGCCGGCGCAATTGCTCGTAAATTTTGTGCCGGGGTTGAAAAAAGACTTCTATACGGCCTGGGCGAACGCAAATCTGAATGCCACACCGCAAGCGCTGCAAGCCGTCTATGTCCTGCGACTGCAAACGCCATTGTTTGGTGCAGGCGTTTCTGACCAACCTACCTACTATTTGGCTGACGTTTTTGAAGGCGACAACTTAGTGCATACCAAAGGTGAACTAAAGACACAGAACCAGTGGATCAAATGGCCGCTCAATGGCGAAAGTGACGACACCTTGTTTCTCGATCAGGCGTATGAAGCGGTGTTGCCATCGAGTTATGTGATAGTGCAAACCCCTTCAGAGACCGCAGTTCGTCAAGTGGTTCATGCCCAGACAATCCAGCGGAATGCGTATGGAATAAGCGGCAAGACTACGCGGCTCAGACTTAATGAGTCTTGGTGGAGTACCGATTCGCAAGCGGACATCAGCCAGACTTTGCGCCATACGCTTGTGTTCGGTCAGAGCGAAAAGCTGACTCTTGTCGAAGAACCAATTGCTGAGCCCGTTGAGGTGACTGACGAGACTATAAGCACGGGGATCGTGCTCGACGGGCTATATAAAGGGTTTCCATCGGGCCGCTGGATCATTCTTTCGGGTGAGCGCGACATTCCGAACGTTAGCGGTGTCAAAGGCATCGAGCTCTTGATGGTTTCGGGCCTGCGCCAGATCGACCCCACCGTTCCAAGCGACAAGATTCATACCGCGCTGCTTCTGGCAACGCCGACCGCCTATTCATACAAACGGGATACCGTGACGATCTATGGCAACGTCGTGAAAGCTACGCACGGCGAAACAACGAAAGAACCTCTCGGCAGCGGAGACGGCAGTCAATCGATGCAGAGCTTCGTTTTGAAGCAGCCGCCGTTGACTTATGTCCCTGCTCCCAATGCCACAGGCGTCGAAAGCACATTGAATGTTTACGTCAATGACTTGCAATGGCACGAAACCGACAACCTTGTTTTCTTAGGATCGAAAGACCGAAAGTTCGTGACCAAGACGGACGATTCAGGAAACACAACCGTGGTTTTTGGCAACGGCAGCCAAGGTGCGCGTTTACCCACCGGCGTATTGAACGTCAATTCCACTTATCGCAAAGGCATCGGAAAAGCCGGCAACGTTCTGGCGGACCAGGTGAACCTTTTGCAGACCAAGCCGCTCGGAGTCAAGAGCGTCATCAATCCACTGCGTGCTTCTGGCGGCGCAGACAGGGAAGACCGCGATCAGGCGCGGGAAAATGCGCCGCTTGCCGTAGTGGCATTGGACAGGTTGGTGTCGCTTCAGGACTACACGGATTTCACACGCACCTTTGCCGGCATCGCCAAAGCGAGCGCGCGCCGCTTGAGCGACGGTCGACGTCAATTCATTCACGTGACGATTGCGGGCATCGACGACATTCCGATTGATCCGGTTTCAGATTTGTTTCGTAACCTGCTTCTGGCATTGCTCTCCCTTGGTGACGAGAGCGTGGCAGTCAAGATTGACTCCCGTGAGCTGATCATTGTTGTCTTGAGCGCAAATATTCGTTTGCGGCCGGACTATCTCTGGGATCCGGTCGCGGCGGCCGTCCGCACCGCCCTGTTTGATAAATTCGGATTTCGCAAGCGAGCCCTTGGGCAGGCCGCCCTGCTCTGCGACGTCACCAGTTGCATACAGGCCACAAGAGGAGTTGCGTACGTTGACGTGGACGTGTTTGGCGGAGTTCCCGAAAAGGTCACGGACGCCGTTGGCACGCGCCGGATACAAACACTCGAAGAACTGTCGTTGATCGTCCAGCAGATCGTGAATCCTCCTGACGGGGCGGTTGATTCCTCGCAAGCGGTGACGGCGAGCCTCGCTGATTTCGAGAACGGTGTGCTGCACCCGGCCCAGCTGGCAATTCTTACACCGGCAATTCCCGACACAATCGTTTTGAATCAAATCAAATGAAAGCCGTCGAATCATGAGCAAAGAGATAACGGACCTTCGAATAGACCGGCTCTACGATCTTATACCGCAGATTTACAAGATGCGGGACGCAGATGAGCGGTATCCGTTGAGAGCACTTCTGCGAGTCATCGCCGAACAAGTTAACGTCATCGATGACGATATCAATCAGCTCTATGAGAATTGGTTTATCGAAACGGCGGAAGATTGGGCAGTACCCTATATCGCGGACCTCATCGGTTATCGCCCAGTTCTACCTGTAACTCAGGCGGAGCATCAACTCAATCGTTTTCTCATCCCGCGACAAGAAGTGGCAAACACCATCCGTTATCGTCGTGGTAAAGGCAAACTGGCCCTGCTGGAGCTCCTGGCAGCCGACGTCGCCGGGCTACCGGCACGCGCAGTGGAATTTTTCAAACTCCTTGGCTGGAATCAGAACATCAATCATTTGCATCTGGACCGCGCGCGCACAGTGGATGTTCGACGGGTCGAGGTTCTGGATTCGCTCGGCGGCCCATTTGATCGGGTGGCGCATACAGTGGATATTCGCCGGATACAGTCGCGTCACACGGCCGGTCGCTACAATATTCCTTCGGTCGGAGTTTTTGTCTGGTGGCTCAAGGCCTATTCGGTCACCCGTACGCGTGCCTATTGTGCAGAGAACGCTGGTCCACACTGCTTCACTTTCAGTGTGCTGGGACAAGATGCTCCGTTGTTCTGCAAATCCGAGCCCGAAATAGATCCAGCTCATATCGCTGATGAGATGAGTGTGCCGGCGCCTATTCGCAGGGTTCCCTTCGAGCTTCATGCCGTGCAGTTTTATGGTCTCGGTCGAAGTTTGGCAATCTGGGCTCCCGGGTGGGGCGGATACGATTCTGAACAACCGATCCCCGTGGAAGCTATCATTCCTGCGGATCTTACGGGCTGGCAGTACGTGCCGGCGCCCAAGCACATAGCAGTGGATCCCGTTCTTGGAAG
>Ga0157378_10002937_pt1 | contig 15155 bp, 13 predicted proteins | sample M65metaG_FD_115309 | JGI IMG/M metagenome (GOLD analysis project Ga0157378, IMG submission 115309) | Miscanthus rhizosphere microbial communities from Kellogg Biological Station, Michigan, USA - M6-5 metaG | ecosystem: Host-associated > Plants > Roots > Rhizosphere > Soil | place: USA: Michigan...
GTGAATGAAGATTTTAGATGTAGCGGAGCTACATCTCTACCCATTGATTCACTACTGCGGCGGTTGGGGCGGATCGGAGGGCTCGGGTTCGGAGGCGCCGCGGCGGCGGTGGTGGCGGGGGGACATGTCGGGCTCAGCCTGGGCGTTGTTGTCGGTGTTGCTGTCGGCGTCGGCCGCTGCCGCATCCGCCGGTTGGTCGGGAGCCTGATCGGGAGGATTCGGGTTCTCGTCTAAAGGTGGCGCCTCGGTTGGCTCGGTGGCAGCCTCGTTAGGATCAGGGGGGACCTGCACAATTCCTGACGGCTGCTGGGCTTCGATGGCTGGAACTGCAACTGGTGAGCCATCTCGCGGACTCAGGATTACGCTGTGAAGCTGCGATGGGTCGGCTTCGGTACCTGCCATTACAAAGTTAAATTGCGTTCCGTTAAGCAACGCGGCCATCACGTCGCGAGCAGCGCCGGGTCCGAAGGTGCCAAAGACCTGTTCCTGCGCGGCAGAAGGCGGAATTGGAATGTCCGCTCCAGTGCGGCGGCGGACTTCGGTCAGCACTTCCGCGAGGCTGGCGCGGTTGGAGAAAATCTTTAGGCTACCATTCCTAAAATCGACGGACATGCGCGGCGTTGGGGGCGCAGGCGGAGGCGGCGTGACCGCAGCTGCGGTGACGGGTGTGGTTTGTACCGGGAGCGGCGCAGTCGTGGGCTGAGCGGCCGGCACCGAGGCTACCTGATTGCCAGTGTTATTTAACTTCACCACGATGGTCGAGCCGGAGGGAACAATCTGGTAAGGCTGCGGAGCATCTAGGTCAACTACTACCCTTGTCACTGGTGGCTTTTCGGAGAACAGGCCCACGCGCAACCCTCTAATTTGTCCACGATTGATAGTGACATTGTGCAGGTCGTTGCCGGGAAGCGAGTTGGGGAAATCGATGACGATGCGGTCGGGATTGGTGACGACCTGGGTCTGCGGCGTTACCGGGCCGCTGGCGTTGATTTCTACTTGAACACTGTTTCCCTGTGGGAAGACTGTCACCCGGCGCACAGTGGTTTGCCCTGCGGCAAGGGTGCATGAAAGGCCGAGAAGAGCCAATGCGGCTGTACGGGGGAAATGCATGGCTGGTAGATCAATTCTAGCAGCCGGAGGTTGGCCCAGGCGGAACCCTTAGGTGTTAGTACCGTGGGTTGGATGAAGGGACCACTGGCTTGGGCGAAATACAAGGTCCCTCTGCTCGACTCGGGATGACAGGCTTGTTGAACAAAATAGCTTCTATTTCAGATCGCGCCAGTCGAGGATTACTTTTCCCGCTTCCCCGGAGCGCATGGCGGAGAATCCCTTTTCGAACTCGTTCCATTTGAAGCGGTGTGTAATGACCGGCTTGATGTCCAGACCAGATTCGAGCATGACTGTCATCTGATACCAGGTTTCGTACATTTCGCGGCCATAGATACCGCGAACGGTGAGCATGTTGAAGATCACCTGCCGCCAGTCGATGGACATTTCCTGCGCGGGAATTCCCAGCATAGCGATTTTGCCGCCGTGGCTCATGTTGGCGATCATTTCTCGGAAGGCGCTGCCGTTGCCCGACATTTCCAGCCCCACGTCGAATCCTTCGAGCATTCCCAGCTGCTTTTGAACTTCTCCCAGGCTGGTCTCTTTTGTGTTCACGGCGAGAGTTACCCCGATTTTTTCCGCGAGTTTGAGACGGGCGGGATTGATGTCGGTGATCACCACGTAACGAGCGCCGGCATGGCGCAACACCGCGGCTGCCATGATTCCAATGGGTCCAGCGCCGGTGACCAACACGTCTTCTCCAAGGACGGGGAACGCCAGAGCGGTGTGCACGGCATTGCCGAAGGGATCGAAGATAGCCGCGACTTCGAGGTCGATTTTTGGGCTGTGCCGCCAGATGTTGGTCATGGGCAGGACGATGCATTCGGCAAATGCTCCGGCGCGATTTACGCCTACGCCTAGCGTGTGGGCACAGAGATGACGTCGGCCAGCCAGGCAGTTGCGGCAGCGGCCGCAGACCACGTGGCCCTCACCGCTGACGATTTCTCCGGGATGAAAGTCTGAGACGTTGGAGCCTACCTCAACAATTTCGCCGACGAATTCGTGGCCTATGACCAGCGGCACAGGAATCGTCTTCCTGGCCCACTCATCCCAGTCGTAAATGTGGAGGTCGGTGCCACAGATGCCGGTCATGAGCACGCGAATCAGAACGTCATTAATGCCGGGCTGCGGCGCGGGCACATCTTCCAGCCACAATCCTTGCTCGGGGCGGCTTTTCACTAGGGCTTTCATGTCGGGACCTTTCTCGAATGTTAGCGCGGGATCCAGTGCGGAGTGCCGCGAAACAGGCCCTCAACGAATCCAATCTGGTAGGTGATGAACAGGCCGAAGGCTAGGCTAATGAGTCCGGCGGCTGTGCCCAGGCGGCGATTCAGCCAGGCGGAGCGGGATTGAGTGTAGGTGATAGCAGAAGCCATAGCCATGGTGATGACCATCATTCCGGCGATAGTGCCTACACCGAAGATGATCAGATAGGCGATTGCCCATCGCGAATTGTGGATCGTCGTCAACACTAAGAGTGCGATAGCAGCTGAGCCGGCAAGGCCGTGAACGATGCCGACGATGAATGGCCTGAAAATCTGGTAGAGCGACAGTCTCCCGAAGATGCGATCGATAAGAGTGAGCGGAGTTTTGTCCGGAGAATGGCTGTGGGTCGTCGGAGTATGGCTGTGAACGTGGTTGTGGATGAAGTCCCCGTGACTGTGGTAGTGCGAGTGCGCTGCTTCGTTTGTGGCAGTCTGTTCCACGCTTTGGTTAAAGCCGACGAGATTATAGATGCCGAGCAGGATGAGCATCGCGCCCACGGAGAGCTCCATGGTGAGACCGAGGCGGGGTGAAATCACCAGACTGAACAAAATGATTCCCGCACCCACCGTAAGAATGGTGAGAGTGTGGCCTAATCCCCAGAGCGCGCCTATCACCGCGGAATGGCGAAGGTTGCGTTCACGGCTGACGATGGTGGAGATAGCGATGACGTGATCGGCATCGGTGGCGTGGCGCATGCCGAGGAAGAATCCCAGGGCGAGGATCGCGGCCAGGCTTATGCCGGAGCTTTGCAAAAGGATGAGGGAGAGGTGCTGGGGTGTCATCTTGATCCCGTTCGGTCTGGGAATTACAGCATAGCCGAATTGTCAGAATCCCGCTTAGGACGGCCTGGAGCTAACGGTGATCTGTCCCCGGTTCTTAGCGCAGCGGTTTTTGGTAAGCTATTGAGTGATAAGCAATAAAAGTGACGTCTTAGTAAACCCCTCCATCCGTCATCTGGTTTTCGCCTCTCACGCGGTTTGTGTGACCCAATTTGCAGAACGCGGAACAAAATCATGAAGAAGACAACGCGGCAAAAACAGAGAAAGCTTTCCAAGAACGTCCACCTGTTGCGGTGGGTGGAAAAAACGGCGAAGTTGACCAATCCTGCGCGCATTCACTGGGTGGATGGCTCGAAGGAAGAATATGACCAACTATGCCGTGAGATGGTTGAGAGCGGCACCCTTACAAAACTGAACCAGAAGCTGTGGCCCGGATGCTTCCTGGCACGCTCCGATGCAAGTGATGTGGCTCGGGTGGAAGACCGTACTTTTATCTGTTCGCTGTCGAAGGACAACGCCGGACCGACGAACAACTGGGAAAACCCTTATGTGATGCGGCGGAAGCTGAAGGAGCTCTTCAAGGATTCGATGAAGGGGCGGACGATGTATGTGCTGCCCTTCAGCATGGGTCCGGTGGGCTCGCCAATGTCGCAGATCGGGGTACAGCTTACGGATTCGCCCTACGTTGTCGTCAATATGCGCATCATGGCGCGCATCGGGCTGCCGGTTTTCAAAGAAATCGACAAGGACTACAAACGCGTCGTGCCCTGTCTGCACAGCCTGGGCGCGCCGCTCGAGCCGGGTCAGAAAGATGTTCCGTGGCCCTGCAACCAGGAAAAATACATTGTGCACTTCCCCGAAAGCCGTGAGATCTGGTCGTACGGTTCGGGATATGGCGGAAACGCATTGCTGGGGAAAAAGTGCTTTGCTTTGCGCATCGCTTCCAATATGGCGCGCGACGAAGGCTGGATGGCCGAACACATGCTGGTGGTGGGTATTGAAGATCCCAAGGGCCAGAAAACTTATCTAGCGGCGGCTTTTCCCAGCGCCTGCGGCAAGACCAATGTCGCGATGATGGTTCCACCGGATGGTTTTAAAGGGTGGAAAGTTTGGACGGTGGGGGACGATATCGCGTGGATCCGCCCGGATGAGAACGGGAGGCTGCGGGCCATCAATCCCGAGGCGGGATTCTTTGGCGTGGCGCCGGGAACTTCAAAAGAAACCAATCCCAACGCCATGGCGACGCTGGCCACGAATTCTATTTTCACCAACGTCGCGCTGACCCCGGAAGGGGGAGTGTGGTGGGAAGGCATGACGGAAACACCTCCTGCAGAGTGCATCGACTGGCAGGGCAAGAAGTGGACGCCTCAGCTTGCCAAGGAGACGGGAGCCAAGGCTGCACATCCGAATGCGCGATTTACTGCTCCGGCATCGCAGTGTCCAACGATCGACGAGGCGTGGGAGGACCCGAGCGGAGTGCCCATCAGCGCTATTGTGTTTGGCGGACGCCGGGCCAGCACGATTCCGCTCATTTACCAGGCTTTTAATTGGAGCGCCGGAGTCTACGCCGGAGCGACGGTTGGTTCAGAGACAACAGCGGCCGCCGGCGGCGAGATCGGCAAGGTTCGGCGCGATCCGATGGCGATGCTTCCCTTCTGCGGCTATCACATGGGCGATTACTTCCGGCACTGGATCAAGATGCAGCGTTCGCTGAACGTGACCCCGCGAATTTTTCACGTGAACTGGTTCCGCAAAGATGCCGAAGGAAATTACCTGTGGCCGGGATATCGCGAGAACATGCGGGTGCTGAAGTGGATTGTCGACCGGGTGCACGGGCGCGCACAGGGTAAGGAGTCACCGATTGGATGGACTCCTTTCTATGACGACATCGAATGGAAGGGACTGGATTTTCCGCGTGAGCGATTCGATGAGTTGCAGAAGATCGACCGCACGGCGTGGCGGCGGGAAGTGATCGGGCATGAGGAGTTATTTATTCTGCTGCATGCCCATTTACCGCCGGAGATGATTTACGAGCGCGAGTTGCTGATTTGCCGGTTGTAAGAAATCGCGGGTACCCCGTTCTCGTCACGCTTTTTGCGGCAAGGTTGGGGCGACCCTGATTGTCATTTTGTTCCGGTTAGCTCGCGGATGATTTTCGCTTCCTGCTCGCGATAGGGTTTGCCGTCCTGGTGGAAGACCTCGTGGAACCAAGCTGGAGGCTGCTCCAGCGTGTAGGGGCGCTGCCAGGAATCCCAGGGTAAATTGGTCTGCGTCTTTCCGACTACGAAGCCCCAGTTAATCGCGCCAACATGATGTTTCTTCGCAACCGGCAAAATGGTGTCGAAGGTGCTGCCAGCCGGACGCGCCATAAATTCGGTGCAGATGATGGGCCGGTGATAGTTTTCCAGCCAGGTCACCTTCTGTTCAAAATCTTCTGGCCAGGAATAGTTATGGAAAGTGATCACGTCGGATTGCTCGAGCTGAATCTTGGCCATTGGCTCAAGATTTGATGGAGACGACCAGTCTCCCTTCCATACACCACTCGTCAGAGGCTGGGAAGGATTCGCGGCGCGCGCCCAGGTGAAGACTTGCGGCAAGAGCGCCAATACCAGATCTGGTTTGTTCCTAGGTTCGCGTTTGCCATACGAGCCGCCATTGGTGTTGTCAGGTTCGTTCCACAAATCCCATCCCAAAATGCGTTGATCATTGGCGAAAGCACCCACCACGCCCTGTACGTATTCCTTTAGCCGCGGATATTGCTTGGAGTCCTCCAACCCGGCTGACCCCGGGGCCTGCACCCATCCCGAATTATGTACTCCGGGAATCGGCGGATGCTGCGGGCCGAGTTTCGGCATAGGGTCCCAGCAGGAATCGAAGAGTACGAACAACGGCCTGATCTTGTGCTTAGCGGCGATAGTTAGGAAGGCATCGATGCGCTGTTTGAATCCGGCCGAATCCTGTTGCCAGGGCAGGTCGTGCAGGAAGACACGCATGGTGTTCATGCCCAGGCCTTCAGCCCATCCCAGTTCTTTATCGATCTGCTGGGGGTTGTAGGTCTCTGCTTGCCACATTTCAAGCTCGTTGATGGCGTCGTCGGGAACGTAATTACTTCCTACCAGCCAGGGCTGCTGCTGGTACCAGGCGTTGGCCTTGGCTTCCGACCAGCGTTGGGTTTCAGCGAAAACGCTCAGAGAGAGCAGGACGAGTGCAGGCAGAACGAAGCGGGAAATAAGTTTCATGGAGGTCTCCTGATCTATTGCCTTCCTACCGATGGAGCTTTGGAGCGTTCGCGCTTGGCGTCTTCGGCGCGGCCGAGATGATCATAAGCCTGCGCGAGCAGGGTGTGGGCATCGGGGAAATCTGGCATGCGGGATGCAGCGATTTCAAGATGGACGGCCGCAGTTCTATAGTCGGCCGTCTTGAGCAAGCTCAAACCCATTTGATAGTGCGCCCATGCCGACTCAGGCTGAAGTTCAATCGCCTTGTGAAGGTGCCCGATGGCGGCAGCATATTGTTGCTGCTGTGCCAGCGCCGCCCCCAAAGTGTATTGCGCCAGGTAACTATTAGGAAGTGCAGATATCGCCGGCTGAAGAATTCGTACAACATCCCCCGGTTTGCCATCGTTTAGCAAAGCTGCGGACGAGAAGACCTTGTTGGCAGCGTCGATTCCATCTTTCGGGTCGATTCCCGTGGCCTCGGTTCCCGGCCTGGAAGCTGACTTCTGCAAACCGACGTATCCGAGTGAGGCCAGCTTTTGCATTTCGGTCGAGGTAAGCTCCGCTGAATTCCTCCCCTGCGCTCCGAAGTGAGAGTCGAATGCATTTAACTGGGCAGCAATGGTGTCAAGCGTGCCCTTCGAGTTCTGCGCAAGATTCTTCTTGGCGGCCGGATCGGAGTTTAAATCATAGAGTTCAGGTTTAGGCGCGCGAACATACAGATACTTTCCGGCTCGCCAGGATTCGAGAGCGCTCCAGCCGAAGGCCCGCTGCGGAAAATCACTGCGCGAGTAGACCGGGCGATCGCCGACTGCCTTGGCTAATCGCAGCAGGGACTGTCCTTGCATCTGCGACGGTACAGCAACGCCGGCAACCTCGAGTATCGTGGGCGCGATGTCGACCAAACCGACCTTTCCCTGACCATGTTTCCCAGCCATTTGATTTTGCGGCAGCTTCAACAACAGAGGCACATGGATGGTTTCGTCGTAAAGAAATATTCCGTGGGTATCTTCCCCGTGCGTGCCGAGACTTTGCCCATGGTCCGCCGTGACCACGATCAGAGCGTCGTCTAGAAGTTTTTGAGATCGTAATGCTTCGACCAGCTTTCCCATCGCTGAATCGCATGCAGCGATGGCCGCAGTGTAGGAAGTACCCGTGGCTGTAGCGGCGTCATTTAGCTGAACCCAGAGAAAAAATGGCGATTGCGAATTCTTAGTGATCCAACTGCTGGCTCTATTAATTACTTCTGATGATCGACGTTCGGTGGAGGCGAGTCGGCTTTCGCCAGCGGCTGGGAGATGAAACCCAGCGTCGTAGGTGAAAAATCCTCGACCGAAACCGAGAGCCGAGCCGTTCTTGGGATCCAATACAACCGTACTGACAAACGCGGCTGCGCGGTATCCGCGAAGGCGCAGGACATCGGGAAGGTAAGGTAAAGACGGCGGCAGGGGACTACCCAGCTCTCCCGCTTGGTGAGTTTGCGGATAAGTGCCGGTCAGGATGGTGGCGGTTGAGGCTACGGTCTCCGGACTTTGCGCGAATGCCTGGTCAAAAGTGAGGCTGCTGCGGGAGAGTTTTGCCGCAGCCGGGGTGGAGTTGTTGGCTCGGTTGGAGCTGATTGTGATGAGGATGATATTAGGTTTCGCGGCGAAGGCCAGATTCGGAAGAAAGATCAAGAGTAGAAGAACTCGGGACCACCAGGGCATGGAAGTCAGTCTAAACCGGGTGGGCTGGGTTGGGGAATGGCGCCCTCCCTTGCTGCGCTTGCCTCGGGTGACGGTTGGCGACCCCGGCCCCCGATCTTTCGTGATGTTCCTCTAGCGATATCTTCACGCCAGCGTGGAGTTTGCTACACTTTCCAACCTAGCGGGGAACATCTATATGCTGCAAGATTTCATGCGGAAGTGGACAATCGCGATCACGATTCTGGGCGCGATTGGATTGGTAATTGTAGGCGCCATGGCGCAGTCTGCCGCCAGTCCGGCGTCGAAGACGGCCGGCGACACTTTTAAGAACATTCAAATCTTGAAAGACATGCCAGCCGATCAGCTGATGCCGACCATGGGCTTTATCAGCGCCTCGCTTGGGGTCGGCTGCGACCACTGCCATGTCCCCGGATCCTTCGAGAAGGACGACAAGAAGCCCAAGCTCTTCGCCCGCGAAATGATGAAGATGATGTTTTCCATCAATCAGAACAATTTCGAGGGCAAGCGCGAGGTGACCTGCAATTCCTGCCATCACGGGGCAGTTACGCCGGCCGCCATTCCATTGATTCCGGCGGAGGAAACCAAACCGGTGAAGCCAGTTCCCCCGCCACAAGTGACTGCCGATCAAATCCTCGACAAGTACGTGCAGGCGGTCGGCGGAGCCGATGCTTTGCAGAAAATCTCCTCTCGGGTATCAAAAGGTAAGGCCACAGTATTTGGCGGCCGCCAATTCCCCATTGAAGTCTTCGTAAAGAGTCCCGAAAAATGGGCTTCTTACCTGCATTTGCCGCCCGGAGACAACGCCACCGTGTATGACGGACAGGGCGGCTGGATGAGCGCACCGGGGCGACCTTCGCGGGAACTAGGCTCCGGCGAAATTGATGCGATCAAGTTCGACGCGGATTTGCAGTTCCCTCTCAGCGCCAAAAAGACGTTCACCGAAATGAAAGTAACCGGTACCGAGAAGGTGGATGGCCACGACACTTATGTTGTGACCGGGGAACGTGGAACTTTACCCCCTGTTCTTTTCTATTTCGATCAGCAAACGGGATTGCTGCTGCGCGAGCTGCGGTATGATGAAACACCTCTGGGTAGATATCCCACCGAGGTTGATTACGGCGACTACCGCGATAGCGGGGGTACTAAGGTCCCGTTTCAATGGACAGTGGCCCGTCCGGGAAACCGAGCCGCCACACAAATTGATGAGGTACAGAACAACGTGCCAATTGACGATGCGAAGTTCGCCAAACCGCCGGAACCGCCGCCTGGTGCTCCTCCCGCCGCCCCTGCGCCGAAATAGCGACGGCGCCTGAAGTGTTAGCCTCACTGGTCACACCCCTACCATAGTAAAGTGGTAGATGCTGGCAGAAGTCTGCCCATCTGAAAGGAACCAATTTGAGCTCCAGTATTCGCAACATCGCCATCATTGCGCACGTCGACCACGGTAAAACCACGCTGGTGGATGCCATGCTCCGCCAGAGCGGCACATTCCGGGCCAACGAGACTTTGGTTGAGCGCGTGATGGACTCCAACGAACTGGAGCGTGAGCGCGGCATTACCATCCTGGCCAAGAACACCGCTATTTTCTATGAAGGAATGAAGATCAACATCGTCGACACTCCGGGCCACAGTGATTTTGGGGGCGAGGTCGAACGCGCCCTCAAGATGGTGGACGGCGTGATGTTGCTGGTGGACGCCAGCGAAGGTCCACTGCCACAGACGCGTTATGTGTTGAGCAAGGCGCTGGAGGCGAATCTGCCGCCAATCTTGGTGATCAATAAGATTGACCGCTCTGACGCGCGTCCGCAGGAAGTGGTTAATGAAGTCTACGATCTTTTCATCGATCTCGACGCGAAGGAAGATCAGATTGACTTCCCGGTGCTTTACACCAATGCCAAGGCGGGAACCGCTTCTACGGATATCAAGGGGGGCGGAGAAGATTTGCGTCCCCTGTTCGACGCGATTGTAAGAACGACTCCCGAACCGAAGGGTGACCCCGCGGGTCCTTTGCAAATCCTGGTAGCAAATTTGGACTACAGCGACTATCTCGGACGCCTGGCAATTGCGCGTGTTTTCAACGGGCGAATGTTTACGGGCGAAGATGTTGCCATCGCCAAGCTGGACGGCACGATTCAAAAAACAAAAATCACCAAGCTGTTTTCCTTCTCCGGACTGAAGCGTACCGACATTACCGAGACGCAACTGGGGGACATCGTTGCCGTCGCTGGCGTAGAAGGCATCACCATCGGCGAAACCATTACGGACGCGGAAAATCCCGCCCCGCTACCTCCGATAACAATTGACGAGCCCACCATCGCGATGGTCTTCACGGTGAACAATTCTCCCTTCGCCGGGCGCGAGGGACAATACGTTACTTCGCGAAATCTCCGGGACCGGTTGCAGAAAGAATTGCTGACCAATGTGTCCATACGAGTGGAGGATAGCGGGAACACGGATTCGTTCAAGGTAATGGGCAGAGGCGAACTCCAGCTTTCGATTTTGCTGGAGATGATGCGTCGCGAGGGATTTGAGTTGATGGTTGGCAAGCCCGAGATCGTAACCAAACGGGTTGACGGAAAGCTGTTGGAACCGGTGGAGAAGCTCACGATCGACGTGCCCGAAGGCTTTGTCGGCGTGGTGATGGAGCAGCTCGGCACCCGCAAGGGCGAAGTGACTAACATGCACAATCACGGATACGGCCGCGTTCGAATCGAGTTCCGCGTCCCCAGCCGTGGACTGATCGGACTACGCAACCAACTGCTGACGGACACCCGCGGCACCCTGGTGATGAATTCGCTGTTCGATGGATACATGGAATGGCAGGGTGAGATTCCTCATCGTCTCACCGGTGCTCTTATCTCTGACCGCATGGGGGTTTCGACCGCCTACGCGCTTTGGAGCCTGCAAGAGCGCGGCGAACTGTTCATTGGATCTGGCGTCGATCTTTATGAGGGAATGATTGTCGGCGAAAACGCAAAAGACAATGACCTCGACGTCAACGCGGTCCGCGAAAAGAAACTCAGTAACATGCGGGCGTCAGGGGCTGACGAAGCGATTCGCCTGGTTCCCTTCCGGCAGCTGAATCTGGAGCAGGCCATCGAATTCATCGCCGAAGACGAATTCGTGGAAGTGACCCCTAAATCACTTCGGTTGCGAAAGAAGGTGCTTCATGCAAACAAGCGGAAGCGCGGGCCCATGGTGGCGGTGGAACAAGGGTAACCAGACCATCCCCTTTCAAACAGATCGGCGCAGCGACCGGCGTCCTTCCCAACTCTGCTCCCACGGCGAAAATATGGCGTGAACAATCAGAGCTACCACGCCACCCAACAGCGTGTTCAACATGCGGTGCGAAATCAGTGCTGTTTCCGGAAGGCCGGCCAAAGCCAGAATGAAAACGACATACGCGGTAACACTCACCGCGAACCCCGCGTAATTCACGTAGATCAGGGCATAACAGATCCAGGCAAAGATCACCACCAGGGAGGCAAGTATCCACGGCATTGGGCGCAAAGCGGACGCGATCAAAGTCGCGAGCGCAGCTCCTGCCAGCGTTCCAATCACCCGTGCAAATCCCCGTTGAAAAGTCTGGCGAAGTTCCGGTTTAGTTACGATGGCCGCGGTCATCGGAATCCAATATCCATTAGGAAGAGCAAGATAGCGATAGGCCGCTGAGGCAATCGCCAGAATAATGGCAGTCCGAATGGCCTGCAGTCGGCGTCCCCAGTCCGCGCTCATCGCGTGCGCTAGAAGTTGTCGCTCTTCATCGGTGCTGCTGCCTCCCATTACCGGACCGGGATGGCCCTGAATTTTCCAGACTGCCGACACGAACGCCATCTGTAACAGGCCCCCCGCCAACACATAAGAGCCGCGCGTCAGCGCCTGCAATCCGCTTTGCGGGTAAGCGGCCGAAATTACCAGCCAGATAACGCATTGCAATGCCGTCCAGGCGGTCCCCGGGCTCAGAGTCCACACCGTGCCATAAACAAATCCCCACAGTGCGGTTACTAAAATTGTGGTGATTTCGGAATGGCCAGCTAGGGTGCCGATCCAACTTGAGATGCACATCCCAATGGCTGCGACCCACATGGGAGCGACGCGTGAATACCTCAGTTCCTGGAACGAACCGAAGCCGACGGAAAATGCACCTGCGGTTGCCATCACCGCCTGGCGGGGGTGTCCGGTGCTTACTCCCACCACTAGCGCAATCGCAATTGCCGGCATGCAAAGCAACGCTGAGCGTGGATCAAACTTCGACCAATCGAACGTCAAGGTTTCATGAGTTAGCTGCCGAACCATGAGGCTATTCGATGCGCCAGTCGCGGCAGTGAATCATTTTTTTCGGCCGGCAAAGCTGCCATTGACGATGCGAGGCGCTGAGCCTGGGTCGCGGTTGTACACGTAGACCCAAGCCTTGATCACTCGTCCATCGTCGAGAGTGGCCTTGCTTTGGATGCGCACAAATTGACTGCGCTCAATCTCGGCAGGATTGAATTCCTCATATTCGTCCAACTGGCACAGTACTTCGGGATCTTTCGGCAGTTCGAAAACCTGTCCCCAGACTTCCAGGTTCGTCCCTCCGACGACCGCACCAGGATAGTCGCCAAGATCGTAGAGAATCCCCGGTATAGAGGCTCGTCCTATGGGACGAAGCTGTCGGACCACCGGCGCAATCTCGGCGGGCGCTAGCTCGGCTTGCAAGGTCCCGTACGAAAATAAATATTGCGCCATGCTGGGGCTCAGTTTCGTTCGCGCTGAATTGTATACTCGCAGCAGACGCGACTGATGGCCGACAACAAATCCAAGAAGCTCAAAATGTTTCTGGTTCCGTGCAGTTGTGGAACTACATTCGCCGTCGCGGAAAATTATGACCGCCAAGGGACCGCCTGGAGCCGCTACTTGAAGTGCCCTAAATGCGGTAAGCGTCACGATCCGAAAAACCGCTTGCTGCAGATTGGATATTACCGCGAGGGATATTGGAAGGTGGATGAGGTCTAGAAACCGGTCACGGATTCTCGAATTTTCACGGATAAGTCTTCGAGATCCAAATCGCTGAGGATCTTAACAAAATGGAGCGGGGATTACATCGACGGATTGCGATCGTAGGTGCAGGCAATGTGGGCACTACTTATGCCTACGCCTTGCTGTTGAGTGGGCTGGCATCTGAAATCGTTTTGATTGACGCCAACCGCGCCAAAGCCGAAGGCGAGGCCATGGATCTCAACCATGCCGTGCCCTTCGCGCATCCGACTCGGGTTTGGGCAGGAGACTATCCCGACTGCGCGGGATCAGCCATTACAGTCCTGACCGCAGGCGCGGGACAGAAACCGGGCGAGACCCGGCTTGACCTGGTCAGAAAGAACACCGCCATCTGGCGGCAGATTGTTCCGGAACTGGTGAGGCAAAATCCGACCGGTATGCTTCTAGTCGCAACCAATCCCGTCGATGTGCTCACGCATCTGGCGCTGAAGTTGTCGGGTCTCCCTCCGCCGCAGGTGATCGGTTCGGGCACGATTCTCGATACAGCTCGCTTTCGCTATCTACTGAGTGAGCAATTTGGAGTCGATGCCCGCAGCGTCCACGCTTACATCATCGGCGAGCATGGGGATAGCGAAGTTCCGGTCTGGTCGCTTGCAAATATCGCAGGCATGCGCCTGCCGGAGTTTTGCAAAGCCCAGGGACTGGCTTGCGACCAGGAAATTATGGAGAGGATTTTTGCCCGAACCCGCGACGCCGCCTACCAGATCATCGAGCGCAAGGGAGCCACGTTCTACGCCGTGGCGGCTGGGCTGATGTCGATCACCCAAGCCATATTGCGTGACCAGCGCTCGGTGTTATCGGTCTCCAGTCTGATTACCGATTACTACGGATTAAGCGACGTTTGTTTCAGTTTGCCTACTGTCGTCTCGGGCAGCGGAGTAGAGCGTGTGCTTCGTCTCGAATTGAGCCAGGACGAGGTCACGAAATTAAAACACTCCGCGGAACTGCTGCGTTCGACGCTTCATACCATCGTCTAGTGCGGCTTTGGTTAATGGCTCGCATAATTTTGATTAATCTTCCCTAAATTCAAAACCCTGCTATACTTCGTCCCGCATTTGACTGTTCGTCACTATCGGCTCTCAGCTCGGACCAACCTGCCCGCTGCCGTTCCGCCGAAGTTGCCCACACTCAAATAGCTCATCCAGAGGGCAATCGCTTGAAGAATATTTTTGTTGGGAACCTCGACTTCAATACATCAGAAGACGAGCTACGGCAGATGTTCGAAGCGTACGGACAAGTGGATCGGGTTAGCATCATGACCGACCGCGATACCGGACGCTCGCGGGGATTCGGATTCGTGGAGATGACCAGCTCCGAAGATGGTGAAAAAGCGATCGCCGCATTGAACGGGAGCCAAATGGGCGGGCGCACCCTTAATATTAATGAAGCTCGCCCCAAGACCGAGCGCAGCGGTGGCGGTGGACGCGATCGTGGCGGCTACGGCGGTGGCGGAGGCGGCGGTCGTGGTGGCCGCGGTGGTGGGGGCGGCGGCCGTGGCGGCGGCGGTGGCGGGGGACGCTGGTAATCTGGTAAAAGGCTCATTCATCGCATGGGGTTCGTCCGAATCCCATGCGCCTGTAATTGGCGGAGCAAATCCACTCGATGTAAACTGAATGCATCGGTGTGCGCCCGTAGCTCAGATGGATAGAGCGATTGCCTCCGGAGCAATAGGTCGGGAGTTCGAACCTCTCCGGGCGCACCAATTATCTCCGTCCTTCTCAGTAGGTTGTCCGTGTTCACTTGCTAACTGAGGAATATCCAGGTTGTCGCTCTGATTAAAATTGTGCCCACCCAGGCGGGACATTGCACCTAGAACGGTTCCGGGCAAAAGTGGGCTTGTAGGAAGCAGTCTTCGTCGGTTGAAGACTGCTCGCGTTTTTGCCCGCCCGGAAGGTGCACTTTTCGGGCGGTCAAATGTTCAATTCGAGAAAACGCTCGCAAATTCATTTGCAGAGAATGCGGGCATGCTAACGAAAGTGATCGACTAGCATAATGTCGCTGTTCACATCTTCTTGTGTATAGAGGATCCAGCGGCCATCGGGAGA
>Ga0157378_10002939_pt1 | contig 15154 bp, 16 predicted proteins | sample M65metaG_FD_115309 | JGI IMG/M metagenome (GOLD analysis project Ga0157378, IMG submission 115309) | Miscanthus rhizosphere microbial communities from Kellogg Biological Station, Michigan, USA - M6-5 metaG | ecosystem: Host-associated > Plants > Roots > Rhizosphere > Soil | place: USA: Michigan...
AAGAAGAAGCCGTAGCCGGAACTATTACGGGTTTGTTGGAATTGAATGAAACGGTCACCTGGAAAGCGAAGCACCTTGGAAAGGTGCGGTTTCTGAAATCCAAGCTTACCCAATTTAGAAAACCGGAAATGTTTATAGACGAAATGCAGCAGGGCGATTTCAAAACCCTCAAACATGAACATCACTTCAAACCGGTTGACAACGGAACAATTATGATTGATATTTTCAATTTCGAATCACCATATAGCTCATTAGGAAAATTCTTTAATAAAATTTATCTCATTTCGTACTTAAAGAAAATGTTGGAGCATCGCAATCTGTTGATTAAAGAATGCGCGGAATCGGATAAGTGGAAACAATTCCTAAATAAATAATTTCATCCCTACACAACTGCACAATTTAATTTTCTTGAATTAGCCGCCAACCGCCCCAGCGCGTTCTTCATCTTTCAATTGCTACTTTTGCGGTCATGAATAATGACAAACCAACTTTATATACATGTCTCTCTCCTGCATTACTTCACTTGTATGATCTCAACAACACCACTGTTGTGATCATCGATGTTTTGAGGGCCACGTCAACTATAGCAACTGCCTTATTCAACGGAGCGAAAACTGTTGTGCCGGTAGATTCAGTAACCAGGTGTATTGAATTAGGCCGGCAAATGGAATGCATTACGGCCGGAGAGAGAGACGGACGAATTGCTGAGGGATTGAAATACGGAAATTCTCCTTTTGAATACCCGAAAGAATTTGTGAAAGGAAAAACGCTGGTGCTGACCACTACAAATGGTACAAGATTGTTGCATATGGCAATTGAGAAAGGAGCAGCTACAATTATAACCGGTTCCTTTCCCAACTTATCCGCAGTATGTGAATACCTCATCAAGAAGAAACAACCTACTATTCTTGCTTGTGCCGCATGGAAAGATCGTGTAAATATGGAAGATACCTTGTTCGCAGGCGCCGTAATCGAAAGGGTGAAAGAACATTTCCATATTAACTGCGATTCGTCGCAGATTGCGGAAACTTTGTATGGTGTAGCGCGCAATGATGTTTTCGAGTTTATGAAATCCAAAGATGCTTCACATTATCATCGGCTCATTGGTTTTGGTCTCGAAAAGGATATCCGTTATTGCTTCACACCGGATGTGGCCAACGTGTTACCATTTTATGAATCTGGAAAACTGAACATTCATAAATGGTAAATAATAATTAAAAGCGCCTTTAAACTACTGTTGTTCCCCAAATCGTAAACCAGTAAAGGGTTCGCTTGATATTTTTGCAGGCTGAACCATAGTGAACAAACGCCTAGTCCATATTGCCTTAGTTGGAAATCCGAACAGCGGAAAGAGTTCCTTATTCAATACACTCACTGGCCTCAACCAAAAGGTTGGCAACTTTCCTGGAGTAACGGTTGATAAAAAGGTGGGCTCATCCACCATTTCACCAACGCTTGAAGCATCTATTATTGATTTGCCTGGGACGTATAGTCTTTATCCAAGAAGAGCCGACGAGTGGGTTGCGTATCGCGTACTCATGCAACAGGATAAGTCGATCCAGCCTAATATGGTGGTATTGATTGCAGACGCAAGCAACCTTAAGAGAAATCTTTTGTTTGCTTCGCAAATCATCGATCTTAAGATCCCAGTGGTAGTGGCATTGACGATGCTTGATATAGCTCGAAAGAAGGGAATTCGTATTGATGTGTTGGAGCTTGAACGCGAGTTAGGTGTTCCCATTGTCCCCATTAATCCCCGGAAGAATAAAGGCATTCTCCAACTAAAAAAAGCGATAGAGCTTACTGCCGACGATCAATATAAAGTGCCCGCCCGAAACTTTATTGAACTACCGTCTATTGCACAAGCTGCAGTTGCCGGAGTGAAAAATTTGTTTCCGGCAATTAGCGAATATCGCGCGGTTCATTATCTCATTAATCACGAATCCTTTTCACTTGATGATCATCACCAGGAGAAAATTGAATCGATTGAACAAGCCTCAAATTTTAATCATACAAAAGTCCAGGCAGAAGAGATCTTACAACGATACCACCGCATAAAGCAGATCATGCATCACGCGGTTGCGGAGCCTGATCCGTCTGAATCAAAATTGATCACTGAAAGACTTGATGATGTTCTTTTGCACAGAAGATGGGGTTACCTCATCCTTATCGTTGTGCTGTTTCTCCTGTTTCAAAGCGTATTCTGGTTGGCTGAATATCCGATGCAACTGATAGAATGGAGTTTTGCAGCGTTAGGCAGTGCGTTAGGAAACGCATTACCGGCAGCGTGGTGGAGCGACTTATTGCTCAATGGAATTCTTGCTGGATTAAGTGGGATTCTTGTATTTGTTCCGCAAATCATGATTCTTTTTGGTCTGATTACTTTGTTGGAAGACACAGGTTACATGGCGCGCATTAGTTTTCTTAGCGACAGGTTGATGCGCAAGGTGGGACTCAATGGAAAAAGCGTAATGCCAATGATCAGTGGCTTTGCATGCGCAGTTCCGGCAATTATGAGTGCGAGAAACATTGAGAACAAAAAGGAACGATTACTTACGATTCTTATCACACCACTCATGAGCTGCAGCGCGCGGTTACCAGTGTACACGATACTTATAGCGCTGGTAGTACCAAATGTTTTCTTTCTCGGCTTTCTTAGTCTGCAAGGACTCGTGATGATGGGTCTTTACTTGCTTGGTCTGGCCATGGCACTCCTTGTTTCTTATGTTGCAAAAACGTTCATCAACTTAAAAGAGAAGAGCATCTTCATTCTTGAATTGCCGGTTTATCGTTCCCCACGATGGAAAAACATGGCGGTAACGATGGTACAAAAAGCTAGAATCTTTGTATTGGATGCGGGAAGGGTGATTATGGTGATCAGCCTTTTACTTTGGGCATTGAGCTCTTTTGGTCCGACTCGTAAAATGAAAGCGGTAGAGGAAAGCTATAAACAACAAGTATCTGCAAATCCTGCGAACGAAAAACAATTTGCGCAGCAAAGAAAGACGGCATTACTTGAAAATTCATATGCCGGTATTCTTGGCAAAACTATAGAGCCCGTGATAAAGCCGCTTGGATACGATTGGAAAATTGGAATCGCCCTCATTACTTCATTCGCAGCAAGGGAAGTATTTGTGGGAACGATGGCAACATTGTACAGCGTAGGTGATGAAGATTCCGGTGAAAGCCTCATGTTACGGGAAAAAATGCGACAAGCGAAAAGACCCGATGGGCGGCCCGTGTACACCCTGGCTGCCGCCCTATCATTGATGATCTTTTACGTATTTGCCATGCAGTGCATGAGCACCCTGGCCGTAGTAAAAAGGGAAACCGGAAGCTGGAAATGGCCATTGATACAGCTGGTGTATATGACTGGCCTTGCTTATGCTCTAAGCCTGCTCACGTATCAACTCTTTAAATAATCACACCCCCCAGTTGTTCAATTTCGAAGGTTTCATTCATTCGTCCCTGGCGCCTAAGGAGTGAGTACAGTTTTCGCTTCGAAACAGGCAATTGGCAATTGGCAACTCAAAGGCGGTTGCCCTCTGAATTTCGTCTGCTATACAGCGGTCCAAATTGCCTTCAGCAATCTGTTGTGCGCTTTTCTCTCGCGATTCGCAAGAGGCATTCGTTTAATTGAACGCTCTCCAATGCTTTTCTTTCTTTGTGCGCTTTGTGAATTCTTTGTGAGTCCGCCTTAGGCGGACCTTAGTGACCGAGGAATTGTCCACATCGCGCAGTCCAAAGAGATTTCACCAAACGCAATTTCGAGGTACAATCCTCCGTTCTTCCTTTAACCGAATACCAAATCCATGAAAGCCGCACTCCTCCTATCATTCAGCCTTGCATTGATGCTGAAATTATCCGCTCAAAACGAATGGTATTATTTCCCGGACGAGATCTATTTTGTGAAAGAGGTTCCGGCAAAGGAATTTCATGGCAAACATTTTCGCTATCAAATTGCAGTAAAGGCAAATGCCACCGACACGTTTTCTAAGGTACGCATCAATGGGGTCGGTGTAGGAAAGGGTCCGGATGATTTCCTCAACAACTCAAGCTTCACTAAAGGATATTACACTGAAAACAACTGGACCATTTACACCATCACCGGTACTGTTCCCGAAAAAGCATTCAAGCTCTGGTTCTATTCGGCAGTAAACGGTAATGGTGATTTTTATTTCGATGATATCAGCTTCTTCATTGAAGAAGATGGTGAGTGGCTCGAAATAGAACTTCCGAATTCTTCATTTGAACAAGGCGGCAAAAATATTTTCGATGGTTATTATGTTAGCACGAGAAAGTCCGATCATCTGAAAACAGCAATCGCGAAGGACACCGCTTTTCACGGAGAACACTCACTGCACATCACGACATTTGGGCTTATCCCAACTTCACCTAAATCGTTGACGCGACAATAAAAAAACCCCGACGTTTGAGTCGGGGCTGGCCCTGTTACCAGGGCGGGTTTTGCCTAAAACCGTCCACGAATTATTTATAGCTTACCAACGCGTTGCCGCTTCAATTCTATTTCTCAATTGTCCATACACATCAGCGTAAAGCGCGTCAATAATATCTGATTCATTCATGTAAGAATATTTTCTTCTATTCACAAGATCCCAATCATAGGAACTCAGTGCGCGTGAGTCACCGGAATACGTAGCCGTTTCTATCACGCTGTTGAGATAAGCGGGAATGCGATTCCATTCGATGTTTTCATTGTCACTTAAGTTTGTGATATGATATTCCATATCACCCTGGGCATTGATATTGGTTTGGGAGATATGGAGGGTCGCTGTCACCGTTTTATAAATTGGTCGCCCGCTTGTATCCTTACCTGATTCAATCTCCTTTGAAACATTGCGCGTATAATTATTTGTTCTGATAGGCGAAATATACATATTCGACCAATTCAGGTCTACAGCCCAATCGGGTTGAACTTTCCTGCTCCTCACCTCGAAGTCTGTATAGAATCTCGCGCCCGAAGTTCCGTTTCCATAATTGCCACCAAGGTCGCGCACCAAATTCCTTTGGAAATTGTCCGCAGCAAATGACCCGCCTGCATACATATATCCTCTGGATTCAACCATGTTGATCACAACATCGAGTGTTCCTTTTTCTTTTGCCTTTTTCAACAGAACTGACGCATCCTTATAGTTCGGATAGATGGTGTTCACAGCCTGGAATGCTTTATACGCCATGCGGGCATCGTCCCTGTCGTCTGACTGAAGAAATTGAATGCCTTTGTCGTAATATTCTGCCGCTCCTGTTTCACGAGCATCAGTAATCGCAGTTGCATAGTTATGTGCGGTAACTATTCTGGAAGCTGTGGCTGATGCATTAATTGCACTATAAATGTCCTGCAGCGCTTGATACTCGGCGATGATCTTCACCCAACGATCCGGATCAGAACTTTCCTTATAGGCGGCTATTTCGCCTTCATGCCTGTCAACGGCATTTTGATAGAGAACAGGAAGATCTTTCCTTGCTTCTGCGTTGTTTGATTTCTCAATCGCTTTGATAGCGCTGAATAATTCTTTGTCGGGCTTTGAAGCCAGATTCCTCGAACTGCTACAAGCTGAAAATATCAGCAGGGAAACGAGGACAGTTGAAAGGGTTATTAATCGTCTCATAAAATAGGTCCTTTGCCTATATAGAACGCAAATGAAACGCCGAGCTTGATTATAAAACGTTAAAGGGAACTTCCGAAAATGGGATTTAACAACATATATTGTTGTGGATTTCTTAAAGCCAAAGCACAATCATGAGAAAGATTTACTGCATCCTTATCTGTATAATCATAACAAAGATGTCGACTGCAAATACGCTAACATGGACAGTTGGATTAAGAACTGACAGCGTAGCGCCGATTGATAAGGATGTGAGTTCAATCGATGGAATCGTTGCCGCATTATACGATGTGATATCGGGGGGAGCTGGCGAGAAAAGAAATTGGGACAGAATGCGAACCTTGTTTATCCCGGAGGCTAAGTTAATGGCAACTGGAAAACGACCAGATGGATCAATGGCAAAACGAGTGCGAACGCTCGAAGAATATATCACTTCTTCCGGTCCGTTATTAGAAAAAGATGGATTCTTCGAAAGAGAAATCGGCAGAACATTGGACCAATATGGATCGATTGTACAACTTTTCAGCACTTATGACTCCAAGCGAAAACAAACGGACGAAACTCCTTTTGCGCGGGGCATTAACAGTATTCAATTATGGAATGATGGCACGCGTTGGTGGATCGTTTCCATCCTGTGGCAATCCGAGAGCACTGACACTCCAATCCCATCTAAGTATTTGAAATAAATAATTAAAAATCCACTCCGAGCTTTTTCAATTCAGTCGCAAATTGACCGGGCGATTGAAAATGTATCGTATGAAACCCAAGATCCGCTGCTGGATGTAGGTTGCGTATATTATCATCTGTATATACCGACTCTGCGGGGTCCAATCGAAAGCGCTCTACAAGCAATTCGTAAATTTTCTTGAACGGCTTGCGCGTTTTTTCTTCCCCCGAAACCAATCTCCCATCAAACCAATGCAAGAAATCGTATCGATTTAATGCGATAGGAAAAGTTTCATGACTCCAATTGGTGAGTGCATAAAGCTTGAAATCTTTCTTTTCTTTCAGTTTGCGCAGCACCTCTACGGTTCCCTCAATTGGCCCACCCAACATTTCCTCCCATCTTCCATAGTAGGCGCGAATATTTTCTTCATGCTCCGGAAATTTTTTCACCAACATTTCAGTGGCATCCGCAAGCGCACGTCCCGCATCTTGTTCTTCATTCCAGTCGGGCGTACAAATGTTTTGATAAAACCATTTCATTTTGGCTTCATCATTATGAAAGATCTTTCGATATACATAATCGGGATTCCAGTCTACGAGAACTCCGCCAAGATCGAAAACGATATTCTTAATTGCTGACATGCGGCGAAATTAAAGAGCGGCGATCAACTCTTTCACTTTCGATTCGATTTCATTTCTCACTTTATTGAAATTTTCTGGCGTCATATCCCGGGGATCCGGAATCTGCCAGTCCACAAACCTTTTAGATGGCATCCACGGACAGGCGTCTCCACATCCCATTGTCACCACCGCATCAAATGGCGCGTTCTTCTTTACATCCGTCAATGATTTTGAATGATGCAGAGAGAGGTCGTATCCTAATTCCTTCATCGCCGAAATCGCTTTTGGATTGACCTTGCCAGATGGTCTGGATCCCGCACTATACGCTTCAATTGCTTGCGAGCCATGAATTCTCGCAAAGGCCTCGGCCATTTGTGAACGGTTCGAGTTCTCTATGCAAACAAATAAAATCTTTTTCTTTTCCATTACAATTCTTTCATCATGATTGCTGAAGACGCTGGACAAAGTCCATTGAATTCTTTTGATTGCAACACCACTTCTTTTACTTCTTCTCTGGGAATCTTTTTAAAGCCAACCCTTTGAAAATACTGTTCCGCGGTATTGGTGATAAGAAACATGTCACTTACTCTTTTTCCCTTTGCGTAGGCCATCAGTTCATTGATGAGTGCCATTGCTATTCCTTTGCTGCGATGACCAGATGCTACCGCCATTGATCGTAACAAGGCCGACTGCCCATAAAGTTCCATCCCTATAGAACCAACAATTTCGTTTTGCTCGGTCATCACGAAGAAGTGAGAAAGGTTGCGATCCACATCTATAGTTGGTAGATTTTCAGACGCGAGAAGATCGCAAACACTGGAGTAATCTTTATCTGTTGCAGGTCGAATCATATTGAAAATATTAACAACAACTACTATTAGGTTCACAGCAATTTCTATCATCCTTTGCTGGTTTTTCGGCGAACACAGTTATACTTTTAATCGGTGACGCATCTATATTGAGGGAGGCAACTAAATCAGCGGATATATACTTTACCAATTCGCCTTCAGGAATAGAAATCGTTTTCTGTTTTTGAATCTTCACCTTCTGGAATCCTGCCTCTTCGATAATTTTTAGATATTCGGATTCTTGAATTGCCCCAGACACACAGCCCGCTTACATTTCCGCTATCTCCTTAAGTGATTCTGGCATTTCCCTGGTAAGTACAATGTCTGAAATACAAAAATGCCTTCCTGGTTTGAGTATGCGAAAAATTTCACTAAATGCAATGTGTTTATTGGGAACGAGATTTAACACACAATTACTTACCACTACATCGGCATAATTGGAAGTTATGGGGATGCTTTCAATTTCTCCCAGACGAAATTCTACATTGTTAAACCCTAGTTTCTCTTGATTCGATCTTGCGCGGTGGATCATCGCTTCTGTAAAGTCGATACCAATTACCTTTCCGGATTCACCCACAATTCTTCTGGCAATGAATGCATCGTTTCCCGCTCCGCTTCCCAAATCAATGACCACATGACCATGTTCAATCGCAGCGTATTCTGTGGGCAAACCGCAACCTAATCCTAAATCGGCCTCAGCCACATAACCTTCCAGGTGATTATATGAATCTGCCATTAAACTGGAGCTATCGCCACAACAACCTGCGATCGTACAACATGAAGCCACTGTGGATCTATTTTGTGCGGCGATGGCTCCATACTTTTCGCGGACGATGCTTTTGATTTCGTTTACCGTTTTCATACAGAAATTTTTAGTGGTTTAGCAACATGCTTTTTCGTTCTTCACTTTTAGTGAAGTAAATAAGGAGTCAAAGTCCGACTTAAATTTTTCAAAAGCTTTCCAGTTGATGCAATAGCAGCTTCTCGGGCCATCAACGGCTCCGTCAATCAGTCCCGCATTCTTCAATTCTTTTAGGTGTTGCGAAACGGTGGATTGTGCGAGCGGCAAAACCTGGACGATCTCACCGCAAATGCATTCATTCTTCTGCGCGAGAATTTTTAAGATCGCAATGCGGGCAGGGTGAGCGATGGCCTTTGCAAAACTGGATAGGCCCTGTTCTTTTTGACTAAACTCCTCTTTCTTATGAATTGCCATTTTTTATTCGTATATCGCAAATATACGATAAGAGTACACAAAACAAAATTTTTTATTGCTTTCTTTTGTATAAGGAAATAATTATCCCGCTGGTCACGATGCAGAGAATGCCAGCAAACGATATGATGTCGGGTAAAGCATCTCCTAGCAACATCCCTATCGTCAAAGAGAAAATAATGCTTGCATAACTTACAGCAGAAACGATTCCCGCACGATCACTTCCATATGCACGAGTAACAAAGTATTGTCCAAACAAAGCCGCTAGACCCATCATCACGATGAATGTCGCCTGGCGCACATCAGGTGTCTTCCACGAAATAATGAATAGTCCATCCGCCGGCACACCACCAATGTGATGGACTAACATGCTGATCAACGGAAACAGAAAGCCACTCACCAGAAAGGAGAGAACGATAACGCGCGGATCATAATACCCGGCCAGTCGGCCAACAGTGAGATATGCGATTGCTGAGGTGAGTCCAGACAATACACCAGCAAAATGATATCCGATAGGAAGGTGCATAATGGGCTTGTATATTAACAGCATTCCGGCGAAGCCCAATAGTATTGCGAACAGGACCCTTACTCCGTTATACTCGCCGAATATGAGAAACGATAACAGCGCTATCCAAATGGTAGAAGAAATATTATAGGTCATCGCCGTTCCTAAGGGCATGTGTAGGATGCAAAATAAAAGTGTGTAAAGCGCCATGGTGCCCATAATGCCTCTGAAGACCAAACCCGGCAACTTGCCTCCTTTATTCTGCCATGGCTTATGTAAAAATCCAGGCAACAGAAAAATAAGCCCTACCGCATTGCGAAAGAAAACGAGTTGACCTGCATTGAAAGCATCTTTCAACATTTTGGCCGCTCCTCCCATCAGGCTAAAGCCGAGAGCCGCAAGCAACATAAATATCATCCCTCTGTATCGAGGATCAATGTGCATTGGAATTCATTAGGTTAGTCGCTTCATAAGGATTTTCATTCCGCGGAATTCGGGTTTCATTATTTCGTAGTCGAGTCTATATTCGCCAACTTCTTCAAAGCCCATTCTGCTGTAGAAATGTAATGCATCGCTGCTATCCATGGACTTCAACCAAATCATTTCCTTATGTTTCGATTGAGCATACTTAAAACAAAACTCAACCGCCTTCCGGCCGAAACCCATGCCCGACGCAGACTTGAGCAGATAAATTCTTTCCAATTCCATCGCATCAAAGTATTCGAATCCGGGCAATGGAAGATCGATGTTCAGTTTCATAAATCCAATGGGTGATTCATTGAATAGCACCATAAAAAATTCCGCGTTGGAATCCTCGAATTCTTTTTGAAACTGCTCATTAGAAAAGACGCGATTAATATACCAGCTTCCGTCATCATTCCACAAATAGAGATAAACCTCCTTGTAAGCTTTAATCGCCAATGCCGACAGCACTTCAATGTCGTTGACGTTGCAAAGCCTTATGTCAAGAGCGCCATTCATATTTTCCTGAGCTTTTCAACGGCGGCTTCCAGTGTCGACTTCTTTTTTCCAAAACAAAACCGAAGCACTTTGTCATCTTTACCGTCCACATAGAATGAAGAAAGTGGAATAGTAGCAATTCCATATTCCTTAGTTAGTCGCACAGCAAATTCAAAATCACGTTCAGTTGAAATCGATTCAAATGATGCGCCGATAAAATAACTCCCGCTGCTCTTTAATAAATTAAATCTTGTTTCCTTCATGAGCTGAATAAAATAGTCCCGCTTCTCCTGGAAAAATTTTCCAAGCGATAAATAATTCTCTTTGTTTCTCAAGAACTCCGCCATAGCCACCTGGTTGGGCGTGTGGCAACTAAAGGCGTTAAATTGGTGCACCTTTCTAAATTCTTTCGTCAGCTCGGCCGGTGCAATACAATATCCCAATTTCCACCCGGTGCAATGAAAAACTTTTCCAAATGAAAAACAGACAAAGCTTCTCTGAAAGAGATCGGGAAATCGCAGCATGCTTAGGTGCGGCAGGTCGTCGAATATGATATGCTCATACACCTCATCGCTTACAATGAAAATGTTTGTGTCTTTAACAAGTGCTCTTAGCTGAGTAATATCTTCTTCGGTTAGCACACTTGCGGCGGGATTGTTCGGCGTATTCAGCAGAATCGCTTTTGTTTTCTCACTTACTTTTTCTTTGACCGCCGACCAATTTATCTTATAATTCGGGTACTCCAGTTTTATCAATACCGCTTTTGCGCCATTGACCTCAATGTTGGGAATATAACTATCGTACGCGGGCTCGAATGCAATCACTTCATCCCCTGGCTGAAGAATGGTGGTTAAGGCGGTATATATGGCGTATGTGCCTCCCGGTGTGATGGTAATATCGTCTCCCGGATCAAGTTCATTGCCATATAGAAATTGCACTTTTTCTGCAATACTTTCCCGTAAAGGCATCCAGCCCGGCATCGGAGCATATTGGTTATAGCCGTCCTTCATGGCTTTGTCAACCAGGGCCATTAGGGATTCGCTCATCTCAAAATCGGGAAAGCCTTGTCCAAGATTGACGGCTTTGTGCTCGGTAGCCAGCGCGCTCATTACGGTGAAAATGGTGGTGCCAACTTGGGGCAGCTTGGATTGAATAATCAAGAATTCAATTTATGAAGTGATAATCAAAAGTAAAAAAAGCATGATTTCCATAATTGGCTCGTAGTGCTTTTTGCCGGTAGTTATCTTTACACCATGGCAGCATATCAGCAATTTAGACCTGGCACGTCAACACCACCGGTCACCCTGAATCTAATTATTATGAACGTGGTGGTATTCCTGGCGCAGATGACACTTGACAATTCGATCGGACTTACAAACAAGTTGATGTTGTACCCTGTAATGTTCCCCGAATTCAAACCTTACCAAATTATTACACACATGTTTGCCCATGGGGGATTCGGACATATCTTCTTTAACATGTTTGGGCTTTGGATGTTTGGGAAAATCCTGGAAACGTTTTGGGGAGCAAAGCGATTTCTTTTCTTCTACCTGGTGTGCGGATTAGGTGCTGCAATTTGTCATATGGCCGTTCAATATTTCAGATATACGCAAGCTGTGGATCTTTTCAATGCGGGTCAGGTAGAAAGAGCGCAGGAAATCTATGCTGGTCTTGGGCCGGCGCTGGGAGCATCGGGTGCCGTCATGGGAATATTCGTGGCATTCGCATATCTTTTTCCCAATACCGAGTTGTACGTTATGTTTATTCCTGTACCTGTCAAGGCAAAATGGGTGGTCCTGGTTTTAATCGGCATCGATTTATTTGGAGGATTTGGAACTTTTAAAGATAACGTTGCTCACTGGGCTCACCTCGGAGGCGCATTGGTTGGATTCCTGTTGGTCTATTATTGGAATCGCAATAACCGGCGACGATTTTACTGACGGGATGCTAAGACAACTTATAATTGCAATCCGTCATCTTAGATCTGTGTAATTGAATTGACGAAACCTCAAATAGATTTTTTTGGCTTACGAAGAAAAACATAAAAAGAGACTTGCATTGGGGCAGGATGGCAATCAGTTAGTAAACTTAGTGGTATTGGTTGCCGTTGCCTTCGTAATTCTCAAATTCATTGGCGTTATATACCAGATGACCGGCCTATCCGATGCAGACTTTAGGACAAACGTATTTGATTATTTCATTTTGCCAGGCAGAATAGATAATTTTCTGCATCGACCATGGACCGTGATCACTTATGTTTTTGTGCACGAGCGGGTGCTTCCGGTATTGGCCAACCTCCTTTGGTTATGGGCTTTTGGTTTTATCCTCCAGGACCTGGCGGGAAATAGAAAGATTATTCCCCTCTTTATTTATGGCGGCATAGTGGGCGGGATTTTTTTTCTGCTTGCGAATTATATTCTCGCCGGCCACTTGGCAGGAAGTCCACCCCTATTGGGCTCGGCCACAGGAGTTCTAACAATCGCTGTTGCGGCCACGGTGATTAGTCCACGATACCGGATCTTTCCCATGCTTGGAGGTGGCATACCTTTATGGATTTTGACCCTGATATATGTGATCATCGTTAGCGCGAGTGTGCCTTTTTCGGATATCCCTTTTCATATTGCACACCTCTCCGCTGCATTAACGGGTTTGTTGGTAGCCTATCAATTAAACAACGGTCGCGATTTAACGAGCGGATTCAATTCAGCTTTTGATAGTGTAGGCACCATGTTTCACCCTGGCCGCAAAACCAGGAGGGAAAAGCGCAAACATTTTTATAAGGTCGGTAGCACGCATCCATTTAAAAAAGTACCTAATATTACTCAACAGCGCGTTGATACCTTGCTCGACAAGATCAATCAAAAGGGCTATGAATCCCTGAGTGACGAAGAAAGAGAGATTCTGAGGCGAGCTTCAGAAGACGACAATTTGTAATTTACATTATGCCGGGCCTCTTCAAAAAAGTTACCAAGCGGTTCTTTATTGTAGTCAACATTATTTTTGCCAGCTTGTTTCTTCTTGCCTGCGCAAATTCTTTTTTACCCCCGAAGAATTTTTGGTTCATTGCCTTGCTCGGCCTGGTTTTTCCCGCTCTCTTGATTTTGATGATTGGATTCCTTGTGTTTTGGACGCTCGTCCGATCTAAATGGGCCATTGTTTCACTCGTATTATTAATATTTGGATGGATGCACATCCACGCTTTCTACGCGTTTAACCTCTCGCATAAATTCACCGAGGAAAAAGATAGTGCTGCAATCCGCATCATCACATGGAACGTGCACTACCTGGACCAAATGTACCGGCCCAATCAGCAACAACAAAGTCAGCGTGAACCTATCATAACTTTTCTAAAACAACAGAACGCTGATATCATTTGCCTGCAGGAGTTTTTTGAATCTAACAAACCGCAGTATATCGCCAACATTGAATATATGAAGAAGGAGCTGGGAATGCCCTACCATTATTTTGTTGACGATTATCGGCAACCCAAAAAATTATACGAGGTAGGGCCCGTTATTTTTTCAAAACTTCCAATTTTAGAAACCGGCCGTCATGAATATGTTCACAATTCTTTGAAGGCGGTGGAAAGCCTTATCAGTGCTGATCTGCTCGTGAATCATGATACCATTCGAATTTATACCACCCACCTACAATCGGTTTTATTTAGAAAAAAAGAACTCAGAGAGATAGAGAAAATAAAAAAGGTAGAGGACAGCTTGCTTTTCGCTTCCAGGTCTATAATAATGAAACTTAAACAGGCGTATGCGTTTCGCGGCGGACAAGCACAATTGGTCAGAAGCGAATTGGATGCCTGTCCTCATCCCGTGTTACTTTGCGGCGACTTTAATGATGTTCCAAATTCTTACACTTATTTTCACATAAAAGGAAACTTGCAGGACGCATTTTTGCAAAAGGGTTTTGGAATTGGAAGAACGTATACTAGTTTGTCGCCAACTTTACGCATTGACTATTTGCTGGCCAGCGATCACTTCCGAGTTCTGCAATGTAAAAAGGTGGAATTACCGTACTCAGATCACTATCCGGTAATTACCGACGTTGCCTTAAAACATTAAACCTCTTCAACAAAGTATCGCCTAAATTTGCAAGATTCTAATTTTCGAAGCATGGCTCAATTGAAAGTACTGAACTCTTATACCAGGAAAAAAGAGGTGTTCGAACCGATAACCCCGGGCCATGTTGGTATTTATGTTTGCGGTCCTACAGTAAGCGGCGAGAGCCATTTGGGTCATGCGCGTCCTTACATCACTTTTGATGTCATCTACCGCTACTTCATACACCTTGGCTATAAAGTGCGATACGTCCGCAACATTACTGATGCAGGACATTTTGAAGAGGAAGGTCGCGATCCGGAAGATAAGATCTCGAAGAAAGCAATACTAGAAAAGTTAGAGCCGATGGAACTGGTGCAGAAATATACCAACTTGTTTCATTGGGCAATGCATCAATTCAATTGTATCGATCCGTCCATCGAGCCAACGGCCACGGGACATATTGTTGAGCAGATTGAGATGATTAAAAAAATTCTCGAATCGGGTTATGCATATGAAGTGAACGGTTCCGTTTATTTCGACGTAAAAAAGTACGCGGAAAAATATGAGTATGGTAAACTGAGCGGACGAATTATTGATGACTTGTTGGAAACAACGAGAGACCTGGAAGGACAGGATGAAAAAAGAAATAAGGCCGATTTTGC
>Ga0157378_10002941_pt1 | contig 15148 bp, 9 predicted proteins | sample M65metaG_FD_115309 | JGI IMG/M metagenome (GOLD analysis project Ga0157378, IMG submission 115309) | Miscanthus rhizosphere microbial communities from Kellogg Biological Station, Michigan, USA - M6-5 metaG | ecosystem: Host-associated > Plants > Roots > Rhizosphere > Soil | place: USA: Michigan...
CTTATAAATCCACGGCTAAGCATACTGCTTTTTCCATCAAAATATTCGCAGGAGGTTGTTACTTTATAAAATAAAGACCTTTAATATTTGAGGCCATATATAAAGATCTGATCGAATCACCTTCAAAACAAATTCTCTTTTCCAAATCATAAGCAAAACAATTTATGTTTTGTTGCGGTAAAACCTCATGTCCATTTATTTTTCTATGATCAGTAGTGGACTCAATTTTAAACTTGTAAAAATGGTAAAGCAATATCCGCTCAGCATCCTGGTATGAGATAGAATCATGCTTGTTTGAAACGATTTTAAAAAGACTATCGTTGCGCCTTGCATAAATGAGATACCAACTATTGATTGAGTCGATTTTATAAACTTCTAATGACAAGTTTTCAATTTGTGTACGCGTGTTCAGTGAAACTGAGACACAACTAATTAAAATAAGAGACAACGCTGCAAATGCACTTTTCATATTTAGGGAAATTTACTATCACCGCCGGGTCCCCGCACTGGCGCAAGTATGCCGCCTTGATTTGTGCCGCAGCGTACTTGTGCCTACCATGACCCTTAACGGGCGCCCAGCATCAAAGGTTTTGTAAAATTGGATCAATTAATATAATAGCAATCATTCCCTTGCGGTTGGTATAATAATCAATTGCACTGCTGTATAAATAATCTTCTGGCTTTTCCACAATACCTGCTACTACGGGGTTGTAATGAAGATAATCCAACTTCTGGTGGGCTATTACAGGCGTGGCTAGCTCAATGGGATGGTTATCCTGCTGCCATAGTTGAAAATTGAGGTTGTTACTATTTTTCTTTCCAGCTCTTTCCATCAGCGATAACATCCACTCCCTGCGACTTTCTCCGGGATGCGTTTGTATGGCTTTCTTCAGTGCTTCCGATGTATGCCGCTTCATATCCCGCATAATGTCTTCCAGTTTGCCGCCATGCGAACCAATAATCATATGCACATGGCTGGTCATGATACACCATGCATACAAATCCATTCCCTTTTTGGATTGGCAATATTTCCAGCTTTCTAATAAGATGTTCCGGTATTCATTTCTCGTAAAAAGATCTATCCAGTAAACAACGGCAAAACTTACAAAATACAATTTATCCTGGTCCTTAAATTTGTATTTCGTGCTCATTGAGTTTTTATAGCAGAATAAGAAATATAAGGAATGAAGAACAATGGATAGCTAATTTTTGCAGGCACAAGATGCCAACGCTCAATATCAGCACCTCAATCTTTCGCCAGTTTCCTATTATTAAATCACATACTTAAGCCAGTCAGGGGAGTCCTGCACAACTTCAGTTTCACTTAATGACTCTCATAGCAGAGACTGCGCCTGGGAAATGTCGGGAGACCCGGCGGGGAGGAAAAACTAGTTTACCGTTCCTGCTAGCATCTGCATTTCCCCCACTTTATTTTATTCCATAATAAGTAATACTCCAATGTAGGCTATCGAGATCTTTTACCTTGTAAGAAAATCTTTGATACTTGCGGAATTGAATAATATTTTTCCAATCATATTTTCTTACCGTGTCAGCATTAAAATAGAAAACATTTAAAGAGCTATCTTTTGACTCGTGATTTATCATATATTCCCAATTGTCACCTCTTCGAACAAACGCAGGTCTGAATGAATCATTAGCTGATATTTTCATATAATACACATCTTGCAAATATTTTACATTTTCCTCTTTTACAAGTGTATCATATAATAGTCTGTAGTAGATTGTATCTTTTGATAAATTGGATATTAATAATTTTCTGTCTGGGGTATCACACTCTGTAAAACAAAAGACAATAAAAATAAAAAATAAATACCTAATCATATCTCTATTGTTAATAATGAGGGTTACTCGGATCACTTTCCCCCGTTGACCAATACCATAATGATGTTGCTGATTTCTCCCAAGGCGTACTTGCATGCTGACTGGATGTTAATGTGCCGGCTGATAGGAGGCTTGGGGCAGCTACCAAAGGATAATATAACGGCCCCAAAATCAAAAATTGAAGTACATGCCCAGGTTCATGTGTGTTATAATATGGGTCTTTGGCACCTCCTGTTGGATAAATAATTAAAGGGCCAGGGGTTACCGCTCCTCCATTTGAGCCATCTAAGAGGCTGCTTTCAAATTCAGGAATAAAACCTTTACGAAATCCAATGAACTTAAGTAGAGGCTTGGATCCAGATCCGCCAGGGCCTCCGGGAAGCTTCAAGGTCAAACCATTCCCTACGTTTACTGAGCTTCGAACACCACCTACTTTTCTTTTCACTTTTGCAGAAATAGTTACCGCGCTTAAATCTTGGGCTGGAATCCATTCTCCATTGTGTTCGGCTGCGTCCTGCCCATTTATTTTTTTTCTTTTATCTCCACCACCGTCCTGATCGTTGTATGCGGCAGCTCCCACATACCGCGCGGCAATATCGTTTTCATAGTTCTTATTGCTTTGGGCGGCTTCCAGCGACTCCCGATTATGAGTTTCCTGTTGCAATTGCCGAAAAGCACCTTGTGCCGCCTCACCTTCCAACACATCCATCCCATCAGGATCTATAAACCTTATAGGGTTATCAAATCCGTAGGCATAGGGACTCCATCTTCTACTGTTGTCAGAGTGAGGATCTAAATTATGCCACATACCAATTTGTGGATCGTAATTCCTTGCACCAAAATCATATTGCTCTAGGCCACTACCATCACTAAATTCTTTACTTTGTAATTCCTTGCCATTGAATTTATACCTGTTTTCACTGCTTCCACCAAACCCTATCGCCTTACTCGCCAGCCCCGGTATTTCGAGACCAAATGGATAATAATTGGTTTGGTCCACGACCGGTCCACGTTTGTGATTGATTACCAGATCATCAAAATACACGTCCTGGTTACTTTCATTGCTTAGGTATACATATAACCAGCCATTTCTCCGTACCGTCAGGTTTGTGGGACCCACCAATGACTGCTTTTGCATGGTACCGGAAATTGCCGGCACCTGCACCGCTCCCATATGAAAAGAACTGTTTACCTTTTTAAACTCTTCGTCTACAATTACCCAGTTCAAAAACGCTTTTGGCCGGCTGCTGTTATAGGGCTGATTATTGCTTAAAAAATCATCCAGCACCGCCGAACTCCCATTGGAGATATCTGTCAACGGGATGGCCCCATGCTGCGTACCGTTATTGGCGGCTATGCCGTTGGTGAGTAAAGTTAACAATTGATCTTTAATTGGCCCAAGCCCGGTTTGGGGCGCTTGCGTAGCTCCTGAATACCAGGCTTGAGTGGCTACAGAAATAACATCGCCTGCCATCACTTTCAGAATAATAGACGGGCCTATCCTGGTGTTCACTGAATTGCCATTTACTTTTGATACCGCCGTGTTGCCGGCATCACTGTCAAAACCGCTTGGTTTTGCGCTGTTCGTGCTGCTTATATTATTAAATAGTTGGTTTTCCTTGGTTGCATTGTCCGGTTCCTGGGTGGCTGCATAATAGTCTGTTTGCTGTTCCGTTGCAAGTACCATCCTTGTATTGCCAAGATGATCTTTCAGGAAATAATCAAACGTAAATGTTAGATTTTGAAGCCCGAGTGGCTGATCTGTATACTTGGCAATGGGTCGTATCCGTCCTTCCGGCTGAGAAATAAATTCCAGGTTATCGGGCCCGGGCGTAACATTCGACAGGTAAGAGTTATTATATACAAAAGCGCCCGCGTATTTGGTGATGGTAATTTTGTTAGGGTTCACCGTTTGGTCAGTAACCGTTTTTTGAAGCTTGGTTCCCGCCGCATCATACAAATATTCAATTTTCCCTTTGGAACCAAAATTAACAACCGATGGCAGGTTCAAATAATTATATTGGATACTGGAGATATCCTTATTGTAATCATTGGTAAGGTTGCCATTGGCATCATAGTTATAGTCATTAAACCAGTTGTCTTTGTCTTTGAAACCGACGGGCACATTATTAAAAATGTTATCTACGACCTTATGCAAATGATTACCATCAGCCGTGTTTCCATTGTTAGCATCGGCATAACTATAAGCTAATTGATCGACGCGATTCCAGCTTCCATGAAAACGATCCAATTGTTTTATATTCCCATTGAGATCGTACTCGTTAATATTCTCATTGTACTTCATCGAGAAATCCCAGATAGGCGAATTATAACTATTTACATATTGGAAGCCATAGTCTGCCGTCTTTAGCCGGTTTGCTTTATCATACGTGTATTTATAGCCACGCAGATATTCATCATAACCACCTTTCCAGACCTGTTCGGCGATATTGCCATTGAATTGTGCAATCCCTCCCTGGAGATTCGTTGTATTATAGTGCAGTTCCAGGTTAAAAAGATCTTTTTCATCGTAACCGGTCGAAGCCGTATACGGTTTATTGATTCCTGTAAGCCATCCCCTGATATTATAGCTATAATCGAGCTTTTGAAAATAGCCATCGCTATACCATGGCAGATTATTGTCGCTGGACTGGGGGACGTTTAACTTTTTACTCACCGGTTGGCCGAGTTCATTTCTCGTTATATCATAAATGTTGGTGTGCTTACCGTAAGAATAATAGTTGCCTGAAATCTCATTTAAATAACTCATGAAATAGTCCAGACGGTTTAATTCGTTGTTGGGGCTGTACGTGTAAGTCGACACAGTAGTCATTGGACTTTGATAACCCTGTGGAACAGAGAAATACTGGCTGCCATGATCCTGACAGTTTACTATTGGCTTGCCATCAAAACTGTAGCGGTTATAAGCATTCTCTGTTCCTCCTACCTGGTTATCTTCGTGACTTTCCAGAACGCGGTATTTATCATCATAAAAAACAGTTTTCTTTAAAAAATTTGTAGTCCCCAACACCCTGGTTCGGGTAGCAACTACCTGCCCGATAATATTGTCATTTTTTTGAGCATAAGACATGGGATAGTTAGCGCCGTTGCCAGTATAAGTGGCATAATTGCCAGACGCGGGTAAATTGCTGTAATTATCATAGAATGTCTCCGTAAGAATGGTAAAATTTGCTGCAGAAGAAGATGGGAAATTTGTCAAACTGTATCCTTCTGCCACGGATGTATTAATGCTTTCAAATCGTGCTGAATTATCAATATCAGTCTGGATAGAAGTTTGAGCCCTGGAATCGGTAAAACTCCCGGTGATAATTGGCCTGTTTAAAACATCGTATTTTGTAAACAACCAGGTATTGGTGCTACGCAGGTTACCGTCCTGTGTTAAAACAAGGCGATCCCATTTGTCGTACAGCATTAATACTTTTGTCGCCCCGGGTACTTGTTTACTGATCATGCGATTGCGTTGATCATAATTGTACACAAACATCCAGTTATTAACAAAGGCAGCGGTGGAAGTCCAGCTACCGGTTTGCGGTATGGCGTTTACACCTTCGGGTTGTATAACAGCGCGAAGATTATTAAAATCATCATAAATATAGTAGGTGCAAATCCAACCGGTCATTCCAGACCCGCTTCCATCATCGGCAGTCGCCGTTAATTGCACTTTTTTCAAAATTACTTTGCCCTGAAAATCTTTAAATTCTATGGTCTGGTTGCCGCTTTCATCAGTGCTGACTGTTTTATTCAAGGATGCTGCGGCATAAAAAGAACCGGCACCTGAGCTAATGGTGCCCGGATCGGAACCTCCGGTTGACTCTGTAAAAGCCCAGATTCTCACGGCATCCGCAGTTGTATTGGCCCAATATTTAATGCCGCTACCCCGGTTGCTGCCTACCCAATCGTTACCGGGCGCATAGGAAAAGAGCGGCCGGTTTAAAGGCGATGCTTCAAACTCTGTTTTACTATAAAAATACTGCTCCCCGGGAAACTGTGTGCTATTGAACGCTATTTGTTCCTGGAAGGCGTTTGGTTTAAACTGACCGTTGTTCACTGAAGAAGTGTAAGGCAAATACTTGACAGGCTCACGACCAAATTCGTCATAGATGTTCGGAACAACCATATCTTTTAATGTCGGGCTCGATTGGCGACTCACTGTCTGAATGACTCTTCCCAATCCATCAAAATATTGGGTTGTCTGTTTAACATCAGTTGGATCGGTTAACTGTGCTGCATCATTCTCGGTAAGCACCGCTTCTTTGCTGATGGTTCGAACCTGGATATAATTATAAAGTGCCGCGGTGCTATTTACATTGATCTTGCAACTGTTTGTGTAAGCAATATCTATTCCGCAGGAAACTTTACGGCGATACCAGGTGGAAACAGTAAGAGCAGGCGCCGCATAGTTTGCACTAGTGGCACCGCTTATGTTTGTGAAAGTATAGTCCTGACCATCGGGACTTTGTTGCCATTGATAGGATAAGCTACTGCAATTACCTCCCGACGCCGGGTTAGCGGTAAGTTGCCCTGCACTTGTCCCTGAAGAAATATTTATTAGGGAAGGGAATATTGAGCCGGGCATCAATATTGGATTTACATTTATTAAAACTACATTGGAATATGCGACCTCATCACAACTGTATTTGCAGCGGAAATAGGTAGTTTTAATCATATTACCGGGGTTATACAACTGGCTGTAACCCGGTGCTCCGATATCTGTAAAATTAGTGCCGTCTGTACTCTGCTGCCATTGATAAGATAAAGCAGTGCAGGCTCCTCCGGTGGCATTACTGGTGGTCAAGTTACCGGGACTTGAATTATAGGTAATAATAAGTGGCCCGGTGGGGATAATAGCCCCCGCTGCAAGATGTGCATGAACCTTGACTGGAACTGAATTTGAAAATGAATAATCGCTTCCACAAAAATCTTCGCGCCGGAAATAAGTGGTGGTAGTGAGCGCTGCTGGTGTATAACTGGTGCTGGTACTACCGGTTCCATTGGTTACATTGTTAAAAGTAATTCCGCCATCAGTAGAAAATTGCCATTGGTATGTATAATTTCCGCCGCAGGATCCGCCTGATGCCGCAGGTCCTGTTAAAGCAACCGGAATTGTTCCGGTGTAAATATCCTGTGTTAAAGGTGCGATTTGGGTAGTGGAAAATGGGGGGTTGACAAAAACAGTTGCCGTATTTGAATAGGCTACCGTGGAAGTATTTGTCTCCGTTACCTTTCTTCTATAATAGGTGGTCGACTGTAATTGCGTAGAAAAAGATCTGTTTTGCGTGTTCGCGGCTAAATCAGCCCAGTTGACATTATCAGTTGATTGTTGCCACTGGTATACAAATGTTGGAGAGCACGATCCATAGTTAGCGGCTGTGCAATTAATCGTTCCTGGTATTGAATTGTAAGGAATTGTTTGCGTAAGGTTGGTAGAAATAGTACCCGGATCCAAAGCAGGTGCAACTGTAAGACTGAAAGGCGCAGCATCGCCTGCTGAGCTTGTTAAAGTAATGCTGCCGTTACCTGCATTTGTCCACTGAACGTAAATCATGCCTATTCCGTTACCACTCGTACATCCACCAGAACTGCTTAGGTTGGTTCCATACGCCTGCAAAATGGTTCCGTTGGAAACACACCATGTCATGGTTGTTGAGCTATTGTATGTTCCGGAAAAATTATATAGGTATTGTGATCCGGCAACTACACAACTGGGGCCAGATATGGATACCTGTGAGTAACTTTCCGCTGAACAGGCACATAAAATAGCGAGTAACAGCGATATCCTGATAACTAAAAACTTTTTAACCATATAGATTTCCTTTGAAATAGCATAGAAAAAGAGGGTTCTGTTCTGCTAGCAATTGTTATGGAACCACCGACACTATCGCGATGTCAGAATAAACCAATGAGTTGCCAGTCGTTTCTGTAGTCTTTCTACGATAATAAGCACTGCTTGTCAGTACAGTTGAAAATTGTAAATCTTTAGTGGTTGCTCCAGCAATATCATTCCAGGAGATACCATTTGAAGATTGTTGCCATTGATAGTTATAAACTGGGCTGCAATTTCCCCCGGTAGAAAGACCACAATAAATGAAAGAAGGATTTGTACCCGTTCTTATTATTTGCATTCTGCTGGCGGAGTCAATTTTCCCTGTTTTCAATACATCGCAGACGGTTGCGGTTAACGAAGCATTGGTTCCGTTTACGGATACTGTAACAGACCCTGAAGAAAGGCTATTCCATTTCACCCTCACATAGGGCACAGGAACGCCGTTATAACAACTACTGTCCGTCGTTGCAATTACACCACCGTTGATACATACCTGTATGCTTGTTGCCCCGGTGGGTATACCACTGATAATATATTGATAGGTTGTTGTCATATTCACACAAGAAGGCCCGCTAATAGATACCTGTGCATACCCCTGTATCCAGCAAGACGCCATTAGCAATAGAATAAGTGACCTGATATGATTATGTTTTTTTGTCATAAATAATTATTGAAGGGTCGATTGTTTTATGGTGTTACCGACTGGTACTGATATTTGAAAGTTTTTAAGATATTCCCGTACAGGTCGCGTATAAGTTTTAACCGCCCGTAACTGTCATATTCATAGTAAGTAACGTCTCCGTTGGGACCGGTCTTTGAAGTGATTCCGACCAAAGGGGTATATGTATAGGTGGTCATTTGCGCATCTTTAGGATACACTCTTAATTCATCAATGAGACCTGAACCCTCGACACGTATATTAGAAACATTATTAAACGTAGCTTCGTAATACGTCCATCCATTGATTGACCTACCTGGCTTGATAACTGGATAGACACTACCTGAGTTTCCAACTCCCCACGGTGAAACGGTACCGTTTTTTGACCAATACGACACTATATAGGTTTTGTTGGGGTTAAGGTTTTGTTGTTGGATCCATCGGTTTGATGTCCCATTTCCCAAATCCAGGCTGTTTTTTCCGGTTACTGATTCAGTCGTATTTATCAGCAAATTCAAGTTAGAAGTCCATGAACCTCTGTTTTGATAGCCGTCGTTTGCCTCAAAAGAAGTATATCCTACATAAAGATAATAGTCGGCATTTATTGCTTCCTCGCGTGGATAGCCCAAATCATCATACCAATATTGATAAACTACATTATTGTTTTTTGCAACAGAGGTCAGACGACCATTACTATAGTCATAGGAAAGAAATTGCAGCTCCGGTTCATAGTTGTTAGCCCCCTTTTTTATGTCGACGGAGGATGGTTTAATCAAAGCAAACCCTCCTGGCCAGTACTCATTTAGATCTGTATAGTTTGTTCTGACACTTTTTAACGGTATTTCATTTTTCAGTTCCTGCTGTTCAATGGGAAAGTTCAGCATGTTAACTGCAGGATTAGCCATCTTCGCCAAAACAGGGATGCCGGTATAATCAAAAGGATAATTTATCTGGGTAATGAGATTTACACTACTGCCTTCAGATGTGGATTGGGATTTTTGGGATATATAGAACCTGGAATTGTATGCATAAGAAGTCGTATTTGTGACAGTGCTGCCATCATCATTGTATACCGACTCGGTTGTAGACGCCAGGGTTTTTACCCCAACAGGTATATGATAATCGCTAAATGCAAAGATCTTTTCAGGCACACATTGACATTCCGGCGCTGTGGCAGCATATTGCTCCATGTAATATGCTGCGTTATTGCCCACTATACCCGTTTGCGGCCAAACTTGCAGACGTTGCACATGCAAGCCGACGACATCATCAATATTGTTAATATTATAGTTGTTGGAAACCTTTCTTCTGATGCTGTAAGCCGGGGTAGAAGATGGCGAAGAAGTATTTTTATACTCAGTTTTGAATAATAACGATGGATTATTCCAATAATTAAAATTATAAATATGCTTTTTGATTATTATCTGTGGTCCGAAAGCGGGCATACCCGCTGGCGCCCATGCATAGTTATCATATTCATAAACGGTTTTACCTAAATTATAATCCGGCGTACCCTGGTATTCCGTTACCTGCGTATAAATAACAGGCCTGCCAGCCATAGCATTCAGGGAAGGAGTAAATCCTGAATGAAAAATACAAAGATTATACTGCTCAATGCTTCCTGGTGACAACCCTGGAAAACCACCATTACGATAATCTTGTTCTTCGGCCATAGTAGTAACGTCAGGCGTAAGCTCAAGAAAGCCATAACCCGACTCTCCTACCCCGTATTTATAAGTCTTAGTGGTGCTGGTTCCATTATTGTCGGAGCTGATTACCTGAGCAATACGTAAGCCGGGCCCGTTTTTTACTTGGTTGGTCCCTATATTTATGTATTGATTGTTCTCATAATTAAATACCGTGCTGCCACCCGTTGGATAAGTAATTTTTTTTAATACTCCACTTTTCATTGGTTCAAGACTCGGCTCCCTGTTAAAATCAGATCCACCTATATGGTCAATACCAACCAAGTTCTTACTGGTCAAATAATAATCCGGAATCATATTAATAAAACCGGAATTGTTGAAGAAGCCCCACCAATCACAATAATGAGTGTCCACTGTTGTTTGAGTGGGATAGTATTCAAATCCGTATTGCTCAATGGTTGTACCCGCATTATCTTTAAATAACAAATTATCCAGCTTGTTATTTATCTGAGTTAAATTTGGATTTTGGGAAGACCCGCCCTGACTCAGTCTGTCAAGTAAAGACCTGTTCAACTGTATTGTCTTAATGACATTATTATTCAAATCCTTTACCTGTATATTATCTATCTTATCTCCTCCGGCAACAAGGTTGAACATTACTTTGCCCTGTTTGAAGGCTATCTCTGTTAATCTTTTTATCTGGTAGGTGCCTGTAGAAGGCTGTTCAGTATAGTTAATATAGCCGTTATGCAAAGGTTCCCCCAATTCACTCCAATCCATCTTATAGGTCCTTGTCTGACTAAAATTTGAATTCCATTGTGCAAAACCAGTATAAATGAATTTGATAGTATCCATTTTATCAGCAGAAATGATTTGAGTGATAGACAGGCTGGTTACCGCATAATCAGCATCAGGACCGGATTCTTCAGTAGTGGCAAATTTGTAGAAAACCCCTTTGTCATCCGTGATGTCTATCTCACCCAACCCCGATAATCCATATACAGGCGATATGATATACGGTTTATAAGGTAACAATACAGGTGTCTTTACGCCGTTATTGTCCTTGAAAATAAATTTACCGCCATTGCCTCCAAAATTGTAAGAGAATACATCGTATTCTGAATCCGTCCAGGGTAGGATATTTGCATCAGGGTTACTATAATGCATAATCTTTTCAAAATACCGGTAATCATCAAAGTTTGTTAATCCCGTTGTTCGAAATGGATATGGGAAATTATAGGTACCGTTGGTAGGCGTTCCGAAATCAGGGCTTCCATAGATGGTTCTTGAAATAATACCACCGGCATCTAAACTCCAACCTAAAGCCACGGGACCATCCTGATCGGTTACACGTCTTCCTGAAGCATGATAAGACAGTGCAATAGGCACACTAAGGCTGCCGCTTTTTACGTCATACAACGGAATGCTTATGGATGGCAGGCCCGTTGAATAATCCATTGGGTAATCCTGGAAACGAAATAATGCAGAAGCTTCCGGCGACGGAGGAATAACTTTTGGCAAGTCCTGCTGCGCATCTGAAATTAAAACGCCGGATAAGAAAGCTAAAGCTGTAACAGAACGAATACATATCCGTTTTGAAATAAATGACTCAATTTTCATTTACCTTGGTTTAGGGTCTTTTATTGAAATATTTAATTATTAAAAACTATACCCCACCCTGAACTTGATGGGTTGTGTCTGCGGAACCTGCTCATAACTCAGCATATCCCATAACACCTGCAATTTTGTTTTCTTGAAAAATTTGGTTTTGAGCGATACCACTTTGCTGATGCCCAACAAGCCTGACTGTTGCCAAGCCTCCCCCCGGCCCCCTCCTGCAGAGGGGGAGTAAGAACCGATCATCGGTTGGTAATTGTATTCAAATCCGCCGCTTACAAAAAAGCTTCCTTTCAGGTTGATATCTACAAATGACCGAAAGCCAATACCCTGACTGCTCAGGTTGATATGCTGAATATCTTTGCCCCAACCCATTTTGTAACTGGCACCTATACCCGCAATATTTTTATCGGAGATTTTATAGCCTACAGATGCAGCGATGTCCGTAGTCGTTGGAAAAAAATAATTGCTTTTGGCTGTCTGGATATTGGTTCCGTATTCCAACCTTTGCAAGAATGTCTTTGTCTTTTGCTCCCTGGGTTTAAAATCCGGCATGTCTTCCGGCGCTTTTGATGATGGAAAACGGTTACGCAGTTTTGATAATTCCGCTTGCGCAGCAGCCAGGCTTTGCGCCACATCCTGCTGACCGTTCGGACCTATTGCCTGTATCTGGCTTGTCATAATAGCCTGCACCTGTTGCCTGGTTTGCAAACCAGTCATGTTTGTCGCATAATCCTGGGGAACATCAAACAATCCGGCCAGCATGCCGTTTTCTTTCATAAATTTCTGGAAGGCCGGCAATTTGTTCAATAGTTGCATGGCTTTATTCACCGCTTTATCGGGATCGTCCAGGGCCTGTTTATATTCGTTGACCTGTTGGGTGTAGTAATAAGCGGTCTGGTTGTATTTCTTTAGTTCGCTGCCGAGATTATAATTCTTTAATTGCTCACTCAGGTATTCTTTTCGCTGCCGGATAAATTCTTTTACGCTTCCCGCCTGTGCGAACTGGTTCTCCAGTAGTTTCACCTTGCTGAGTGCGCCGGTAATCCTTGCTGCATTGCCGTTTATACTGCTGAGTGGGTTGTTGGAAAGAAATTTTAAGGAAGTACTGGCGGAGTCGAGCCAGGGCAGGTATTGACCGGAACCTTTCAGCACACGGTCCGCTCTTGACTTTATTTTGTTTTGGATGGCCTGGTATTGCGTCGCGGAGTTGGCGAAGATATTATGGGCTGCCAGGGAATCAACTTTAGACAGTCTCTTCTTCAGCTTTGCTTCCTGCTTCTCTAATTTGTCAAGGTATTTTTCTGTTTTTTTATCCAGTTCACCGGAGAGATAATCTGCTTTGCTATCGACAGCACCGATATATTTCTGGGTCGTCTTGTTTGCTCCCGCCAATAAAACATCAGGTTGGTCCTGGGCTTGCACAGCCAGCATCAGTAGCAGGGTTAAACAGCAGAAAAAGAGACGCAGGGGCATTAGCGGTTTAGGTTTATTTGGTTTTTTCTATACTTTAAAGGAATAAGCAGGTATCAAGTTTTCAAAGGTGAGCGGATCTCAAACGCCAGACAAGGGGAAAACTACCCTATGGATTTATACTGAATGTTGAAAAAAACATTTTTTTATGTGGTTTACCTCATCTCTTTATAAATCTTCTATCTTAGGTTTACCTAAACAAATCCCTAACCGTGAACCTTACCCAACGGATTAAAATCGTGATTGCAGATGATCACGAATTGCTCAGACATGGCTTTAAACAGATTATTCAACATGAGTATAGCAACGAGCTCGAATTTGTTGGCGAAGCGTCCAATGGCGCCGGGCTGGTTGATGTCGTTGAACGATATACTCCATCCATTGCCATCACCGATGTCCAGATGCCGGGCATGAATGGCATAGAGGCTTGCCAGATCATCAAAAAGAAATTTCCCCAGACCTCTGTTATCGCATTCTCCATGTTTACCGATACCAATACTGTGATGCAGATGATACGTGCCGGCGCCGATGGTTACCTGGTAAAATCAAGTGAAAAAGAAGAGATCATAGAGGCAATAAGAACCGTTCACCAGCAAACCCGCTATTATTGTTCCACTATCTCCAGCAAGATTTATGGAAAATTGGCGAACAGTAACCAGCGGAGACGGCAGCAGGAACCTGCCCATTTGGGTAGCCAGGAAAAAGCAGTTATACAATTGATGTGCCGGCAGCTCAGCACCAAAGAAATTGCAGCCGAAATGCAACTGGCACCCAAAACAGTTGAGCATTACCGTGAGAAAATACTGGAGAAAACCGGCGCCCGCAATTCAATTGGTATTGCACTCTACGCTGTAGTGCATGAGTTGATAAACCTGAATACGACCTGTTAATGTTGATCTGTTAAACCGATGGAGCGTTTGCCGGATTTGTTTACAACGGCATGCATGAACAATTTTGCAAATCACAGATCGCAACACTTCTGCCAATAAAAACAGGCACAAAAAAAGCCCACAGAAATTAATTCCATGAGCTTTATCTTATCTGTAGCGTGATCGGGAGTTGAACCCGACACCTCTGGGTTATGAATCCAGTGCTCTAACCAACTGAGCTATCACGCCTCTTATCCACCGAAGCTTCAGCGAAGGTGAATTCCACCGAAGCTTTAGCGAAGGTGGAATCTCATCGCACCTTTCAAACGGGCTGCAAAAATATAGAAATCGCGCCAAAATCTGAAATGAAAACAAAAAAAGAGCGGGTAGTAGAAACCACCCGCGTATAACATGAGAAAACTTACATCACTGCCTTCAATAATTCGTCCCGGCCGGCAGCGCATCAAGAGAATCCGGGAAAAATAAGCTGTATCCGCTCTGCCTCAGACATAGGTCTTTGACAAATGCAGCGGGTATTTATAAATAATATTCAGTAAAAGCCGGTTGATATCATCTGAACGATAATTGTACCTGAACTCAGATTCTTTTACATGCAGGTAGAGCGTGTTTTTATTCATGCCCCTGAATTTTAAAAGCCGGTTCCGGGTATTGCCCCAGAAAACCGCAATATCATCGTGGTAATTTTTTCCATTGCCAGCGGCATCCACCCTGTACAAACGCCATTCATCAAAGTCTGCAATAGCATGATAACGCACCAGGTCTCCGAAATGGCTGATTTCCTGCCGGTGTAAAATGCTGGCCTGCTGCAATGCCCTGATGCCGGGTTTGTCTATCGTATGCAATTCTTCCGTAAAAACATTCCCGTTCATCTTGTAAAACCCGTAATAAGCGTTGCTGTCATCTGCCAATGGCCGGTGCCCGTTTACAGCAAACGGACGAATCTTACTGGCATCGTCGTAACTCAATTCTTCGCAATGGCGCGCAATATGCGTGCGAATCAGTTTCAAGTAATTGTTAATGGTTACCCGGCTTACCCCGGTAATAGCGGCAATTTGTGTAGCGGTTAAATCATCGGCAAAAAGCTGTATAATTTCCCGGCAGGTTTTTTCAGATAGGTGCGATCTCTTAAGCATTTTATTTTTCATAGCCTTCGTTGTGTCGTTCTACGAATTTATTC
>Ga0157378_10002945_pt1 | contig 15143 bp, 13 predicted proteins | sample M65metaG_FD_115309 | JGI IMG/M metagenome (GOLD analysis project Ga0157378, IMG submission 115309) | Miscanthus rhizosphere microbial communities from Kellogg Biological Station, Michigan, USA - M6-5 metaG | ecosystem: Host-associated > Plants > Roots > Rhizosphere > Soil | place: USA: Michigan...
CTACATGCACAAAAAAATGATCTTGCCCGGCCAATTCAGCGATTGATTTATTTTTCAATGTGAACAGGTCATTGGCCTTGTTAAAGGCTTTCATGAAACGTTCCAGGCTAAAAGGTTTTAAGAGATAGTCAACTACATTCAGCTCATAACCCTGCAAGGCATATTGCTCATAGGCGGAGACAATAATAACCATAGGGGGCCGGTCGAGCGATTGCAGCAACTGAAGACCGCTTTGGTGGAACGCGAAATCTGCAAAAGATGCGCAGGCATTTGATTGTTTTTTTGAGAAGTTGTTGAAAAAGCTGGCTGCGGAAAATAAGTCCGGTTTTTGAAAAGATGGATAGCGCTTACCATTTACAGGAAAAGACCGTCTCCTTAAGACAGCCCTTCCTGTAAAAAACAGTATTGTCTTTTCTTAGAACAACTCCTCAGATAAATCCACTTTTATGAAGCAGTTCGGTGACCTTATGCGATATGTACAATTCACCGATGATACGGAGGATTTTGTCGCAATCTTTTAAATCAAAATTCCATTTACCCACCGTCAGTTCCCAGCAGGTGGGAATCCCCGGGATAAACGACGATTTCCTGACAGCAACCAGCAAATAGCTAGCCCCGCCAACAGGCCAATGGCCATATAATAAACAAAATTTACCGGGTCTATTGGATATACAACATTAGTTTGGCCCTTTTTCTGAAAATATGGAACCACAACCCTGTTGAAATAATTACGGACCTGCGTATGCCTTAGATAAATAGCAGCAGCCATCATCAAAAGGATAATAATGACTGATAGTAATCTTTTGCGGGTTGAAACAATATTACCAAGGCGCCAGAGGGCGAGCAACGCCATCGGTACAAATGCCAGCAATCCGGCAAAAAGCCAGGACGTTTTCCATACAGGATTGCGTTCTATAATGCTGAATTCAATACCGGGAACCGCAGGTTCAAAAAAGCCAAAAAAGGCGGTGAATGATAGCTTCGCCACAATAAAAATAACAATGCAAAACCCAATGATCCTTATGGTCTTTAAACGCTGAATGTTTCCCATTAAACTGGTTATTGGTGAGCACTTTTACCGGGATGAACAAAAATAAGTATTAAGCTGCTGCCAATATCTTTTAATGGCAACGATCCATTTAACTATGCTGCGTTGTGCACAGCATCACTTGAAACGAATGGATTACCCTAGTACAAATTATGATGGAAAGACCTGGTGGGATGAACTCTTTTAATGACTGCCCAAAACCTGGATTGTCTTCATTATAACCGGCAGTTGCCGGTATTGTATAAGGTCAGAAGATTATTTATGCGATAGTGCAATTGATTATTATAACAGGAAAATCCATTAGTTGCCTACCGCTATTCACTTCGCAGGCTCTCCACAGGATTTGCCCTGGCGGCGCGGATAGTCTGAAAACTCAATGTGAGCAACGCAATTACAATCATGCCGATACCACTGAGCAGGAATATCCACCAACTCATGGTTATCCTGAAGGCGAAATTGTTCAGCCAGGCATGAACAGCCCACCAGGAAAGCGGTGTGGCAATGATAAAGGCAAGGGCAACGAGTTTAATAAAATCTTTTGACAAAATGGAAACGATCTGGCTAACAGAAGCGCCCAGGACCTTGCGTACGCCGATTTCTTTGGTACGAAGATTAGTAGTATATATCACAAGACCTAATAATCCCAGGCAACTGATAAAGATGGTCAGGCCCGTAGTCCATTTTAGCAGATTCGAAATATTTTGCTCACCGTTATACGATTGGGCAATGCTTTCATCCAAAAACGCATAACTGAAATTCTCCTCCGGGTAGTCTTTTTTAAATACTTTTTCGATGCCTGCCATGGATTTTTTCCATTTATCTTTTTCTCCTGCAAGGGTCATCATGATTTTTCGGCATTGACCGGCCGACTGGCAAATAACCATGGGCGCAATTTTATAGCTTAGGGGGTGTGCATGAAAGTCTTTAATAACGCCTACGATGGGCACATTTTTCTCGTCCCAGTTAACAGTTGTGTTAACGGCATCGGCCGGATGCTTAAACCCAAGTACCTTCAGGTAAGTTTCATTGATCAGGATTTCTTTGATGGTATCCGACGGCAATAAGCCACGGCCTGCCAGCAGCGGAATATGAAACAACTTCAGGTAATTGGAATCGGTCGCTTTTATTTCCACGATGGTTTGATCCTCCTTGTTTCCATTATGGTATTTTATCGAGCTCGTCCACCAGCCAAAAGAGGAAGGAACATCGTTACCGAGCGTTGCCATGCTGATGCCGGGTACCTGCTGCAGCTCATTAAGCACATAACGCCGGTGTGCAACCGAAGTATCAGAACCAGGCAAATCAATGCTTACAATGGCTTCTTTTTTGAACCCCAGGTCCTTGTCCATCATAAAATTGATTTGTTTACTAACCAGGATAGCGCCCATTATAAAAAACTGCGCAATGATGAATTGGGAAACCGTCAGGCTTTGCCGTATCAGCACCCTTCGGGTATTTCCTTCACCGGCATAAGCCTGGTTTTTCAGCACCCGTATCGCATTCCAGGACGACAGCACCATAGCCGGATACAGGCCGGCCAGCACGCTTACAACAGCAACAAGCAAAGCGAGGAAAATGGCAACGGAAGGCTGTGCCACGGAAAATTGCAAACCTTGCGGGATAAAGCTGGAAAATGTTTTTAAGAGCAAGGGCGTTAATACAATGGACAACACAGTGGCAATAAGCGTCAGCAAAAATGTTTCGCTTAAAAACTGGCTAATAAGTTGTCCGCGGCTGCAGCCCATTGTCTTGCGGATACCGATTTCTTTGGCGCGTTGTGAGGCCTGCGCAGTGGCGAGGTTAATAAAATTAATGCTGCCCAGCACCAGTAAAAAAACAGCCACCAGTATCAATCCATACAAGGTCGGCTTATCTGCCAGTTGTACATCGAAGCCACCGTACCGGCTGTTGAAATGGATATCAGATAAGGGTTGCAAAACATAGGCCCAGGTATAATTATTTTTTTTCGCATCCGCACCCTTGTACTTATTAAACAATACTTTCAACCTGGCTTCGGTGGCGGCCACGCTGGTGCCGGGACTGAGCTGCACATACAGTTGCTGATCGCTTGTTGTTGAACCCCATTGGTCCCAATACATTTTTGAACGGAGCGCGTTATTTTCAAGGACGGTATTGAGCGAAATAAATTCTTTGAAATTGAAGTCGGTATGGCCCTGCTGTTCCAGGTCCTGCACGATGCCTGATACACGCGCAATCATTGTATCATCATAGACGATTTTTTTTCCGATGATCTCAGCCGGTTTCAGGCCGGGAAAATAAAGTTTTGCCCTGGTTTCATTTAAAACTACTTGCCCGATCCCTGATAAGGATGTGCCGGCAGCGCCAGCCAGCCAGGTATAGGGCAGGGTTTCAAAATAATGGCCGTCTGCGAATATGATCCCTTTTTGTGATTTAAAAACTGAAGGCTTTGCAGGATCACTGCCGGGAAGGGCTGTCTTATCTGCATTGTAGTAGCGAATATGCACCACCTGGTCAATCCCGCTCAATTCTTTTTTTACCGCATCCGCCAGCGGTGCCGGAACACCCCGCGTGTAACCGGGGTTGCCCGAGAAAGCAAAGTCGCTGACAACCCGGAAGATCCGATCGCCATTTTTTTCAAACCGATCAAAACTAAAATCATACTGAACAATCAGGAAGATCACCAGCGAAGCGCTGATTCCAATGGATAGTCCCAGCACATTGATAAGTGAGAACATTTTGTTCCGCCCGAAATTTCTGAATGCAACCAGCAGGTAATTTTTAAACATCGCAATTAGTTTATGGATGGGTAAAACCGGAATGGGTCAATGAATATGCCAGAGCTTATTTCGTTTATGAATCAACCACTTGTATTTTTTTGGTTTTTCCGTACTGTACGTTTCAGAAGCAGCGCTGTACGATTTTGATACAATGGGAGAGGTTCAGCAAGTATGCGCCTGGCCTCCGCCTCCTAAAATCGAAAATGCAAACTGGTATGGTCTTGGTTGATTTTCAAAAAAACCATTATGTGAAAACAATGAACAATTTGCCATTCCCATCAATAAGCATAAATAGGATCGCCTTTGCTTTGCTGTTATTGTTCCTGACAGGTGTTCAATGTTTTGGTGATGCGCAAATTAAAAAAAGAAAAAATATGACAAAGCTAAGAGCAGGAGATGCGGCCAATGATCTTGGCCCCGCCGTAGCCGTCCCGGGCGATGAAGCAGCGATCCGCGCGCTTGAGGAAAGGTTTGCAGCGGCCTTCAACGCCGGTGATATTGACGCAATGATGAAGAACTATGTGGCGGATAAAAGTCTTGTCGTTTTTGACATTGTGCCGCCCAGGCAGCATCTTGGCGCCAACGAATACCGCAAAGCATGGGAAGGTTTTTTCAGTCACTTCAAGGGCAGACCGAAAATCACCATTAATGATCTTGGTATCACTGTAGACGGCAACGTGGGATTTAGTCACAGCATTCAGCATGTCACCGGCACCGATATGCAGGGTCATCCGGTTGATCGGACGGTACGCGTTACCGATGGCTATCATAAGATCGGAGGCAACTGGCTGATCGTGCTTGAACATATCTCGGTGCCGGTTGATTTGAAGACCGGCAAGCCCGACTTTAGCTCAAAGCTTTAAGGAGCCATGCAATTACTCAATTTATGAATTTTGATAATTTCTCTTTAAGCGCATTGTAATCTTCTTTTGTGATTAAGCCCAGATCCAACTTATCCTTTGCTTTTTTTAACTGCGATAGTGCCTCGTCGGAAGTCATAACAGAAGAAACAATTTCCTTGGTTTGAACAGCATTTTCAATCTGAATAGTATAAAGGCCGATATTCGCTTTTGTTTTCAGGTAAACAAAGTAGCCCGTCCGCTTGCTGCCGTCCACAACAATCTTCTTGATTTCAGATTCCTGGCCGCTGGCGCCGGCTTGTACACGGACAATAGCTGTCCAGACACCATCGCCGGTAGTTATAAAAGCAAATGTTTTATCGCTTGACGGCATTCCGATTTTTACCTTGTCGCCTATTTTATAAACAGTTCCGTCTTTACTTTGGTAGGATGAGTATTCTCCTCTTTTAGTGGTCGCCAGGTTGGCAAAGCTTACATCCTGCGCTGATGCCCGGCAAATAAACAATACGGCTATAACAGCTGATAAAAATCTTGGAAGCATAATGAAAGGTTTAAGGTTAGTAGGAGTTTTGTGCAGAACTAAAAATAGGGAAAAATTGAACGGGAAAAAAAATCAATTGTGCGGACGCTGTAAACAGGTTCATTATATCTCATCACGTGATCAGTGTCTTCACCGAGCATCTAAACCGGCATATGATTATTTACCTTCCGTGGTCGGTGTCCTCACCGAACACCCAAATCATCATACAATTATTTACCCTGATCGGTAATTGAATAAATGTAAAACCGGTTGCTATACCCAAGGGCAACCACCCCTTTTTGGGTAAAATATTCATCCGGCAGGTCTACACTCAGGCTACAAGTATGTTTTTTTTGATCAATGCATTTGAAATACCAGGAGGATTTGTATCCATGAATTTTATAGGTGGGATCCCTGGAAATTATTTTTAAAAAACGTTTGTTCGGTCCAGTTATATTTATTGTACCGGTACTTATGTCAACAACAATAGTTGCGGCGGGTGCATGCCAGGCTGTTTTTATTTTACCCGGGTATTGAACCTGTTCTTTAGGAGTGGCATTCAGCGTCAGGCGCTGGCTTATTGCAGAAGGTGATAATAGCATAACAACCATCAGCGGAATAAGTAACTTAATAACAGGAGTAGCGGGTACCATCATTGGCGTTTTAAAGTGTAACAAATATTTCAAACCTGTCTGCACTATCAGCCAGTAAGATTAATTTGGTTTAGCATTTGAAATGGGGGTTAACCGACTTTGCCTGTTTGCGGGGGCGGCCAGGCTGTTCAATGCAAACAAACCCGTCGCAAGACTTCATACTTTCCTGAAACGGGTTTAGGTGAAATATAAACTGTCGGCATGACTGACTCCAAACGTAAACATTAAAACGATGGTTATCAAAATATTGCGCTGCTAAAAAAACCGGTTCACCTCGCAGGTCGCGGAAAAAAAGCAAAGAACTTTGAGGCGTAAAAATAGGATAGAAACAACAAAACACGACAAAATGCAACAAATTTAGCCATCTTGTTCAATTAATAGCTCTAATGATATACAAAAAGGTAGATTCAAATGACTTAGTAACATATTTGATGAACACTTTCCTTAGGCTTTATGAAAACTGAAACGATAGCAGCATTAGTCAACAACACATGCTGGCAAAAATTCCCCGCGCTGTTAAATTCCACCATTATGTGGTATCTTCAATCCAACATCGCTGCCAAAAACTACTGTGAAACAAATTGCTATTGCCATACTATCGCTGAATACGAGCACCCATTTTTCGGTAGGAAAGACAGTTTCCGCTATAACTAACCGCGTGGCAGTAGTATTGATCATTCTATTCCTTTTATTTTCCGAAATCTTTCGTGTATATCTTGTAATGCCTTTTCCCGGAAGTCAACAGGGCGACACTATAGGCTTTGCTTACTGGATTAGCTCACATATTGGGTGGATAAGAATTTTCGGTATCATAGCGATGAGCATTGCGTTAATAAGGGTTTTTAAAAAAGGTCAACGCTGGGAGAAACTTTGTCTGCCCATAGTCATATCTGTATACATAGCCGTTTTCTTCCTTTTTAACTATCGTTTTTCGGCTGATGCCATCTTTCAACAGCCTTCAAACAAAGCCTTCCTACCTGTTGCAGCAAGCACTGATAAAACTAAACTGGTGATTGGCATAGTGGTTAACGGCGAGGCAAGGGCTTACCCGATTCAGCTAATAGGATATCATCACCAGATAAAAGATACTATCGCGAATGAACCGCTGATGGTCACTTATTGTACTGTTTGTCGCACAGGCAGGGTTTTTAGCACGCTGGTAAACGGCCGGCGCGAATCTTTCCGGTTGGTTGGCATGGATCAATTTAACGCTGTGTTTGAAGATGAGACTACGAAAAGCTGGTGGCAACAAGCCACCGGGGAAGCAATTGCTGGTCCGCTCAAAGGTGCCGTGCTGAAAGAAATTCCGTCAAAGCAGGTAACGATAGAAGTATGGATGCGTCAATATCCCAATGCAAAAGTGCTGGCGCCTGACCCGCTTTACGACGAACGATATTTCAGATTAGAGGACTATGATCGCGGTACAATGCAGAGTAGTTTGGTAAAAAGGGACTATAGGTCCTGGCAGGGCAAATCCTGGGTAATCGGTGTGAAAAACGAATCGTCATCGGTGGCCTATGACTGGAACGAACTGGTACAAAAAAGAATAATCCAGGATTCTATCAAAGCACTACCGGTATTGCTGACGCTGGAAAGCGATACAACAACTTTTCATGCATATGACCGCAGACTCAATGGCACTGTGTTGGCATTTGATCCGCGTATAGTAGATAATCATTTTACCGATTTGCGGACCAATTCCGTTTGGAACATGGATGGCTTGTGTATAGGAGGAGCAATGAAAGGACAACAACTCGCCAGTGTGCAGGCATATAATGAGTTTTGGCACGCGTGGCAAACCTTTCAACCCAACGCAAAAAAATACATGTCAAATACAAAATAAAAAAGCCGGCAACCGCCGGCCTTTTTGTCTGAATTATTTCAATTATTCCCAACCGGTATTGTCCAACGGTTTTCCGTCTTTGTCCATCAGCTGACCATCTTTATCTATCATCATACCTTCTTCCAGGTTCTTCTTCTTGCCGCCCTTTGATACTTCGCCATTGGGGCTCACTTTTCTACCGTTAGTAGTGGTAACCGGGGCACTAAGTTCTGCCCATGATCCTTTTATACTGATCATCACTTTACCACCCTTAAATTGCATAAGACTGTCTTTAATCGGCTGTACGGTTGCTGCAGCGCTGCTATCTGGTGCAGGTGATGTTTTTGCGGCAGCAGCAGTGTCAGTTGCAGTAGACTCATGCTTTTCATTGTTATTTCCGCACGCGGAAATGATTGCGGTAACAGAAAGGAACAAAAGTAATTTTTTCATGGTTGTATTTTTTATTTTACGAAGGCAAATCTATACCATTTATTTTTGTGGCCAAATGCTCTTTGTTTGCAATACATTTGTTTTTTCCTTGCTTTTCATGCTCCCTGAATGAAGATTCCCAATATATGTATGGTGAGCCTTGCCTGCCTGGTTATGGCCTGCCAATCAAAATCAGCTTTGTTTCAGCTTGTTCCGGCTGAGCAATCTCATATTGAATTCAACAATTCGATAGTAGAAAATGACAGCATCAACCCGTTCGACGTAACGAACATGTACAATGGAGCAGGCGTAGGCATTGGTGATTTCAACAACGATGGCCTGCTGGATATATATTTTGCGGGTAACCAGGTCTCTTCCAAATTATACATGAACACCGGTAATCTTTCCTTTCGTGACGTTACAGCGTCTGCAAAAGTGGATGGTAACGGTAAATGGTGCCGCGGCGTAGCTGTTGTAGACATCAACAACGACGGGCTCCAGGACATATATGTTTGCGCTACTATTTATGACGATGCGGTGCGGCGTAAAAACCTGCTTTATGTAAACCAGGGAACCGGTAACGATGGTGCTCCGGTATTTAAAGAATTGGCAAAAGAATACGGGCTTGACGACGATTCGCATTCGACCATGGCATCTTTTTTTGATTATGATAATGACGGTGATCTTGACGTTTACATTACCGTAAACGAGATTGTGCAAAATAATAATCCATCGGTATACAGAACCCGAATCACCGATGGCTCCTGGCCCAGTACCGGCCGGTTGTACCGTAATGATCATAACAACGCGCTGGGGCACGCTTTTTTTACCAATGTGTCAGCACAGGCCGGCATCACGATCGAAGGATACGGCCACAGTGCCTGCATAGCTGATTTTAACCGCGATGGCTGGAAAGATATTTTCGTAGCCAACGATTTTTTATCCAACGATATTCTCTATATCAATAATCATGATGGGACATTTACCGATAAATCCGCTTCTTTTTTTAAGCATACATCGGCAAATGGAATGGGATCTGATGTGATCGATATTAACAACGATGGCCTTGCAGACCTGGTAGAAATGGACATGGATCCGGCGGACAATTTCAGGAAGAAAGTATTAATGTCGGGGTATAAATATGTCGATTACCAGAACAACCAAATCTACGGTTATCAATACCAGTATGTTCGCAATACGCTGCAGCTTAACCAGGGTGCGCGCTCTTCTGCTGGCGATACAATCGCCGATCCGATATTCGGTGATGTAGGTTTTTATGCCGGCATTTCTTCTACCGATTGGAGCTGGGCACCGGTGGTACAGGATTTTGATAATGACGGCCAGCGTGATATAATTATTACAAATGGTTTTCCGAAGGATCTGACCGATCATGATTTTATTGCATTCAGGCAGCAATCTTTTGCAACCAAAAGCAAGCGCGAAGTACTTGCAGCAATTCCCCAGGTAAAAATAAAAAACTACGCATTCAAAAATAGTGGTCAGGTTAAGTTTACTGACGTTACCAATGATTGGGGGTTAACGGACTTGTCTTTCTCAAACGGTGCTGCCTACGCAGACCTTGATAACGATGGTGATTTGGATATGGTGATCAGCAATATCAATGACAAAGCATTTATTTATAAAAATAATACAGTTGAAAAAAAGCCAGACAGTGCTAAATTTCTGGAGGTGCAGTTGGCAGGAGATTCTTTAAACCGCCAGGGCATTGGAGCGTGGGTGGATATATACTATGGCATACAACACCAGGTGATAGAACATACTCCTTATCGCGGGTTCTTGTCGACCATGCAACCGAACCTGCATTTTGGTCTTGGAAATGTTTCAATCCTAGATTCTGTTAGAGTGATATGGTCCAATTATAAAATGGAGACGTTAAGAAAGGTGCCTACGGGTAACATTTTGCGGCTCGATCAAAAAAATGCAACGACCGTATACGATTGGAAACAAACCCAACCTGTCAAACCTGTCTTATTTACCGATGTCACCGATTCCGTTAATCTGCATTACACGCACAAGGAAACAGATTTCATTGACTTCGATATTCAGAAACTCATTCCGCATAAACTCTCAGAATATACGCCAGCCCTGGCTACAGGCGATATAAACGGAGATGGCCTTGACGATATCGTAGTAGGCGGATCCCTTGGTTTTGGTCCGGTTCTGTTCTTTCAGCAGGCGTCGGGAAAGTTTGTAGAAAAGACCCTTCTTTCAAATGCGGCAAAAGCAAACTGGGAGGCTACCAGTATTGTATTGTTTGATGCAGACGGCGACAATGATATTGACATGTATATCGCTTGTGGCAGCAACGAGAGGCCGCCAGGCAGCATAGCATACCAGGACAAATTATTCATCAACGATGGGCGCGGCAACTTTATCATTGATACAGCGGCAATCCCTGAAAACCTTACGAGTAAGTCCTGTGTAAGAGTGGCGGATTTTGACAACGATGGCGACCCGGATCTTTTTATTGCCGGACGTTGTTATCCTTTTAACTATCCGCGACCTGTCCCGGCGATGTTATTAAGAAATGATAGCAAAAATGGAAAGGCGAAGTTTACAGACATTACTGCATCGGCGGCGGGTGGTCTTGCAAATGTAGGTATGGTTTGCGATGCTGTATGGACAGATTTCGACAAAGACGGATGGCCGGATCTATTGCTTGCCGGCGAATGGATGCCATTGAAGTTTTTCAGGAATGATCATGGACAATTCAGGGATGTATCAGAACATTCCGGCATTAATGGTAAATCGGGTTGGTGGACGAGTATTACTGCCGGTGACTTTGACAACGATGGAGACCAGGATTATATCGTGGGAAACCTGGGGGAAAATTCTTTTTACAAAGCAGCTGATAAGTACCCGGTATCCATCTATGCAAAAGATTTTTATAAGCAGAATACAACGCAATGTATTGTAACCATTTACCTGAAAGATCACGCAGGCGGAACGCTAAAGGAGTTTACAGCACATAACAGGGACGATGTTGTTGATCAGCTTCCATTTTTGAAGAAAAAATTCCTGACCTATGCCACATTTGGAAATGCGACGTTCGACAAGCTCTTTACAAAAGATGAGCTGAAAAATGCAACTAAATTGACGGCAAACTATTTTAGCAGTTCATTTATAAGAAATAATGGAAATGGCCAGTTCAGCATGGAAACATTACCAGCGATGGCGCAACTATCAGCATTAAGCGCAATGGTAACGGGTGATTTTGATAAAGACGGAAATTTAGATGTTTGCATTAATACCAATGATTTCGGTACCGATCCTGCCAATGGACGCTATGATGCCCTGAACGGTCTTGTACTAAAAGGTGACGGCAAGGGCCAGTTTACACCACTCACAATAGAACAAAGTGGAATATATATTCCAGGCAACGGTAAAGGGCTCGCTGCATTAAAGAGCAGCACCGGCCGTCTTTTTTTGGTTGCAGGACAAAACAGAAGTAACCTGAAGATATTCGGCTTAAATGCCCGCTGATTAAATGGTTTCTTGCATCTGCAATGACGAAACAAGACTGTATGGTTGCGGGACTATTTTTTTGCATTGTGCCATTCCTGTTTGCATCTTGCAGTGCGTGAGCTGTTTAAATTATTGTTGTACGATTGATAATTTTACCTATTTTTAGTTTATTGAAAAAGCCGATTGCCATACTGCTGCTTATCATCTACTTGTTTAATCTTGGAGGTTATTCACTGGTATTCCATTATTTTATCTATCAATCGGAAGAGAGATTTGTTCAGCAGCTTGAGCAAAACAGGTACAATGAAAGTGAGCTTGTCCAGATAAGCATCCCGCTGCATTTGCCCTATTTACAGAACAGCAACGGCTTTGAACAAATTGAAGGTTCATTCGAGAACAATGGCACAGAGTATAATTATGTTAAGCGTATGGTACACAACGATACGTTGTATATTATGTGCCTTCCAAACAAGCAAAAAACACAACTGGAAGAAAGCAAATCGAATTACGCCGGTAAGGTCAATGATTTTGCAAATAATAAAAAAGATAGAGAATCCTCATCTAAAAAAGCAAGTCCTGGTGCAGAATACAATAATACTATTGCTGAATATCGGTTTATAACACTAATTACCGAAAGCGCTCAGCAAAACGATAACGGTGCGTATCCCCTGCACAGCCTCCATTCAAACACACCTGAACATCCCCCAAAGTTTTCCTGCTAACACATTGCTGCGCCCTGTAAGCTAACCAGCTCACAACCATTTTTATCATCCTGTAAGCAGTGCTCCTTCCTGCATGATCCGGCAACATGGGATCCTGCAGACAGGCATGCTGCTTCAGCACAACAGCCATACTAAATGCCATACATTCCACTGGAAGCACATTTGCCGGGCATCACCGGCTTGCTTGAATATAAAAAGGACACTGCTGCGCCTATACGCGAACTAACTCAAATCCTTTTGCGCGGGCCTTCCACTTTAACAGAAGGAGAACGGGAGTTAATAGCAACCGTTGTATCACACCGTAATGATTGTACTTTTTGTGTAACTGCCCACACTGCTGCAGCAGATGTTTTGCTGGGTGAAGGGGAAACATCGCAAAAAGTACGGGCAGATATTGCAACTGCACCGGTAAGTGATAAAATGAAGGCATTACTAACCATTGCGGCGCAAACACAGGAAAGCGGTTTGGCAGTAACAGCCGCGGCTATTCAACATGCAAAAGATTTAGGGGCCACAGACATCGAAATTCATGATACTGTATTAATCGCTGCGCTTTTCTCTTTGTATAACCGCTATGTGGATGGCTTGGCCACCGTTACACCAACTGATCCTGCGTTTTATAAAGGCCTTGGGGAACGATTAAAAAATCATGGGTATAACCGGCTGCCACAGGGTTATGACCATCTAAAAAATAAATCATGAAACAAGCCCAAGCCCGCAATTACGCGGTATTATTTATCATCTGTTTTTTAGTCACAGCTTTTGCTGGCGTTGTATCTACTTTAATGTCTGTCTACTTACCGGTAGTGGTAAAAGATTTACTGGGCAACAAAAGCGCAGATGAGCTGAACAATATAAGCGCTTACATCAATGCCGTTTTTATTTTAGGTGGTGCATTGGGTGGTTTCATAGCAGGATTCATTTGTGATAAATTTGGCCGGAAAACCGCTGTCATTTTTGCCACAGCCTGCCTTGGTTTATTTACCCTTCTTACTGGCTATATGCCGAACTGGTGGAGCATTGTTATTTGCCGGTTCTTCTGCGGGTGCGGCCTGGGTGCCATCCTGGTTGCTACTACAACATTGGTGATGGAGGAATGGCCCATAAAAACGAAGGCGATCTTCATGGGATTTCTATCCATTGCTATACCGGTCGGAATATTTTCTGCAGGACTTATTGATTATTTCGTGTCTTCCTGGCGGCAAGCATTTACCATTGGAATTCTTCCGCTGCTAATAGCAATACTGTCTGTGTGGCTGCTTAAGGAATCATCGCAGTGGAAAAATAATCGCATAGCTGCGATTAATAAACCGCCGATTAGCAAGGATACCTTTTCCAGCGATCATAAAACAAATCTTCTCAAGGGTTCACTCGTTTTTGGTTCGATGCTGATCGGCTTATGGGCCATCTTTTCCTGGCTACCGACCTGGATACAATCTTTGGCCGCCGGAGAGGATGCGCAAAAACCGAGAGGTATCAGCATGATGATGCTTGGAATGGGTGGTCTTGCCGGCGGTGTTCTGTCAGGTTGGCTCACAAATGCCATCGGTGCGCGAAAAGCCATGCTCCTTTGTTTCAGCGTTTGTGCTGCGATGTCTTTTATACTTTTTAAAATCAGCACCGTGTTGTCACCCGTTTTGTATGCCGAAATATTGATACTGGCGCTATTCTTCGGAGCCAGCCAGGGTGTGTTGTCTGTTTATATTCCGGGTTTGTTCCCGGTTGGCATTCGTGGTACGGCCACTGGTTTTTGTTTTAACATCGGAAGGATTGTTACCGCCACGGCAGTGTTGTTTGTGGGGGTGCTGGTAACCGAACTCGGCGGCTACGGCAATGCATTGTTTATTTTCTCGACCGTCTTCATTATTGGACTGGTGGTTACTTTTTTTTCAAACGATACAGTGGTAAGGCAAGAGACGGAAAACTTGCCAGCGATAGCGGAAGAACTGATCGGTAACAGTTAACTATCCTGTACACCGGAAGCCGGCGAAGCTTAGCAAAGCATTAGCCTGTATTCAACTAATGGAATAAAACTAAACTGATACAAACTTTATAACGATGGCACATATCAATTTGGAAGAAGGCGTTCCGGGAATCAGGAGCCTGGTAATGTTCAGGCCTGCAACCGGCAAGCCCTTATACGAGCTGGCGCAGGTATTACTCCGCGGCGAGTCGCCTTTATCAGCAGCAGACCGTGAACTGATAGCAGCGTATGTATCGCACCGTAACAAATGTGTTTTTTGTGGTAGTAGCCATGCTGCTGCTGCCAGGTGCCTGTATGGAGATGATAAGAAAACTATTGTCGACGAAGTGTTGCATGATATGAAACAGGCAGGCATAACCGAAAAACTAAAAGCCTTGCTGCATATCGCCGGGAAAGTACAGGTACTCGGGAAAGAAGTTAGACCGGCGGATATAGATACTGCACGTCATCTTGGAGCAACTGATCGGGAGATACATGATACGGTACTGATAGCTGCTGCATTCTGCATGTACAACCGTTACGTAGACGGTCTTGCCAGCTTTACGCCTACAGATCCGGAGGTATACGCTGCAATGGGCGAACGGATGAAGGATGGTTATTCATTACCAAACGACATTAAAGAATAGCTTATGGCATACATCGATTTGAAAAATGATTTGCCTGGTATCCGCGGTCCCATGGCTTTCCGGCCAGAGACAGCAAAGCCTTTGAATGAACTGGCGGAAATCCTTTTGCACAGTGAAGACAACACACTTAGTCGGGGTGACCGGGAAATGATCGGCGCTTATGTATCGTCTTTAAACGATTGTTTTTTTTGCCAGAACGTACACGGTGCTATGGCCCAGCATTATTTTCAATGC
>Ga0157378_10002947_pt1 | contig 15136 bp, 14 predicted proteins | sample M65metaG_FD_115309 | JGI IMG/M metagenome (GOLD analysis project Ga0157378, IMG submission 115309) | Miscanthus rhizosphere microbial communities from Kellogg Biological Station, Michigan, USA - M6-5 metaG | ecosystem: Host-associated > Plants > Roots > Rhizosphere > Soil | place: USA: Michigan...
AGATTAAATGGGAAGATGATCTGAAGAGGGGCATAAGCACTGCGGTTCTGGCGGGCGATCCGGAAAAAACGGGCATTTACGTCGAACTCGTGAAATGGCACGCCCATCACATGAGCCATCCGCACTTTCATCCCAACGATCGTTTCATAACTGTCATTTCTGGAACGTGGTGGGTGGGAACGGGCACCAAATTCGATCCGGACAGCACCGTGCCGCTGCCGCCGGGCAGCTTCGCCAGGCATCCCGGCAAGGAAATCCACTACGACGGCGCCAAGGACGAGGACACAGTGCTTGAAATTGTCGGCGAGGGCCCCGGTACGCAGACGCCCGCGGAAGTGAAGTAGAGATAGAGACGTCAGAACATCTGTACGATATGTGTTGCGGTTCAGAAAACCCCAAGTCTGCAGACCCGGGCGACAGCAATCGCATAAGCACGCCGACTGCTGTAGCTCGCCTCTTCAGAGGCGGGGATTTTTCGACGGGCGAGCCACAAATTTCCCGTATCTAAATCTGTTCTGTAAATGCGTTTCTTAGGAATCCGCCACTATGGCCTGGTTCAAGCGCGAAAAAAAACGAATCGACCAGCCCACGCCGCCCGACGCGCGCCGCGTGAAGACCGAAGGCCTGTGGACCAAGTGCGAAAATTGCCGCACGATCGTTTGGAAAAAAGATCTGGATGCCAACTGGCGCATCTGTCCGAAATGCCAGCATCATTTCCGGCTCACTGCCACGGAGCGCCTGGAACTACTGCTCGATTCACGCTGGGTCGAACACGACGTGGCGCTGGCCTCGAGCGATCCCCTGAAATTCACGGACACCAAGCCCTACGCCACCCGGCTGAAAGATGCGCGCCGCAAATTGGGTAAGGCCGACGCGATCATTACAGCGGAAGGTTTACTCGGCGGACGCCCAGTCATCTGCTGTTCGATGGAATTCGCGTTCATCGGCGGGTCAATGGGGGCCGTGGTGGGTGAGAAAGTGACTCGCGCAGTGGAAATGTCCATCATCAAGAAATTGCCGCTGGTAATCATTTCCTGCTCCGGCGGGGCGCGCATGATGGAGGGCACCATCAGCCTGATGCAACTCGCCAAGGTTTCCGCTGCCCTCTCGCGCCTGGACGAAGTGCGCCTGCCGTTTATTTCGGTTTTGACGGACCCTACCACCGGTGGCGTCACCGCGAGCTATGCCATGTTGGGCGACATCAACATCGCCGAACCCGGCGCGCTGATTGGTTTCGCCGGACCGCGCGTGATCGAGCAGACCATCCGCCAGAAACTTCCCAAGGGATTTCAGACCTCTGAATTCTTGCTGGAGCATGGATTCCTCGACGCCGTCGTGCATCGCAAGGACCTGAAGACCTACATCTCCTCCGCACTCGATTTTTTCATGGCTTAATCGGATGACTTACCAAGAATCGGTGCAGTACCTGTTGAGTCTGGGGCGGGAACTTGCCTCGCCGCAGCAGGCCAGCGCCGCAAAATTCGACCTGAAAAATATTACGGTGCTATGCGAGAGACTGGGACAGCCGCAACGCGAATTTCAGTCTGTGCATGTCGCCGGCACCAACGGAAAAGGTTCCACATCGGCGATGCTCGATTCGATCCTGCGTGCCGCGGGTTTGCGCACCGGGCTGTACACTTCGCCACACCTCGAGCGGATCAACGAACGCATTCGCGTGGACGGCAAGGAAATTTCCGACGAAGAATTTGCCGCCGTATTCACGCGCGTACGCCAGGCCATCGAGGAATTGCTGGCCGCCGGACGGCTCGCCGCGCATCCCACCTTTTTCGAATGTGTGACGGCGGTTGCCTTCGTTTATTTCGCGGAAGCGAAAGCGGAATTCGCCGTGTGCGAAACTGGCATGGGCGGGCGCCTGGACGCCACCAACATTCTGCTGCCCGAAGTCGCGGTCATCACCCAGATCGATTTTGATCACGAAAATTATCTGGGGCATTCGATCGAGGAAATCGCCGCGGAAAAAGCGGGAATCATCAAGCCGGGCGCGCGCGTGGTCAGCGCCGCCGAACACCTGATCGCGCGCGTGGTGATCCGGCGGCGCTGCGCGGAACAATCCGCGTTTCTCGTGGAAATCGAAAACGCATTTTTTCTGGAAGACGTGGTCGCTCACGATGGCTGCTTTTCGTTCACCGCGATTTCCTATGATTCCGGGGTTCGCATTCCCGTCGCTCTGCGGCTTCCCGGCCGGTTTCAAGTCCGCAACGCCCTCACCGCTCTCGCCACGGCGCGAATGCTCGCCGAACGCGGTGCCCCCATCGACGATGAAGCTATTACGCGCGGCTTTGCCTCCGCCACCTGGCCCGGCCGCCTCGAAAAGATCAACGACCGCCCGGAAATCTATGTTGACGGCACGCACAATCCCGCCGGCGCGCGCGAAATCGCTGTTTTCTGGAAACAGTTTCTGCCCGGCAGGAAAATTTATCTGGTTTACGGGGCCATGCGCGACAAAGCCGTCGATGAAATCGCGGGCTTGCTGTTTCCGCGCGCCGCCGCCGTAATTCTCACGACCCCCGCGCAATCCCGCGCCATCTCCGCACCGCTGCTCGCCGAAATGACGGCGCATCACGCGCAGCGCTCGGAAATCATTCCTGATCCCGCGAAAGCCCTGGCGCGCGCGCTGGACCTAGCCGCTTTAGAAGATGTCATCTTCATCACCGGTTCTCTTTATCTTGTCGGGGATTTGCGCCGGGCACTTATGCACCCGGAATCGAGTATTTAGAAACCTTTGAATAGCCTTGAATTGATCCCTCCTCCGGCCATGGTAAGCTGCAAACCACACCGGTAGTCGGAGCCTCGTTGAAAACTGAAAAGAGGTCTAGTGCGAATTCGAGCGATTATCATGGTTCTCGCCTTTAGTTCCTCGTTGGCCGCCGATAACCTGGAAAAGACGCAGAAAAAACAACTGGAATCGCAAGTCAAGGTCATGACCGCCGAAGCGCAAAAGCTGGAAAAAGCCGGACAGCTGGCGGAAGCACGCGTGAAGTACGCGGAGTCCCAGGCGCTCATCGAAATGAAAGACGTCACCGATGCGATCAAGCATTTGGATGACGAAATTCACAAGCGAGTGAAGGACGCCCTGGGCGAGTCACGGAAGCTTTACGAGGCGCATAAGTTCAAGGAAGCTGCCACGGCGCTGGACGCGAACATGAAACTGCAAGCTTTCCAATCCGTCCTCGCGTACAACCTGGCGCTTTGTTATTACCAGCTTGGAGACCGCAATCAGGCGCTCGAATACCTCGCGAAGGCGCGAGCCGGCACCAACGATCCCAAACAAAAACAGAGGCTCGAGCAGCTCAACACCTATTTCATCACCGGAGAGCGCGCTGCTTCGTTGAAGGACAGCGACAAAGATCGAATCGACAAGGTTAACCGACTCTCGGAAAGTATCGGCGTCGACGCATTCCTCGAAGATGCTGAAGGAAGTGAGGAGCCGTCGACTGAAGTTCGCTCTTCCTCGGCACAATCGGGTTCGCAGGCGGCCGCCAGAACAAATTCTCCCGTCAACGCCCATGGCAACACCGCTGCGAGTCGTCGATCGAGTCTGTGCGATGCACTAGTCGAGGTCAAGGTTCTGCTCGTCAACAGTCCCGCTGAAACTTTCAATCTCGCCAATTGTGCCGAGACCAATGGGCGAACCGCGGAAGCCGCCAAACTGCTGGAAAAATATCTGGAGATGGCGCCCGCCGCGCTCGACGGGAACGAAGCGCACGTCCGTATTGCTGACTTGAAAGGTCTGCTGGAGGTGACTGGTCAGAACGGCGCCGAGATTCGCCGCCTTTATGCCTCGGTGTACGGCTCTCTCTCAGAGCGCAAATATGATCGCGCATTGGCCGATCTCAATAAGGCCGGCGAATTAGCGCCCCAATTCGCTCTTACCAAATGGAAGCTGGGCTTGTTCTATGAAGCGATGGGCGCCACTGACCGAGCGCGAGACAATTTCAACAGCTATGTGCAGCTCGCGACCGAGCAGAGCTCCAAAGACGAAGCGGCACTTCACCTGAATACCCTGGATGCCAAACGAACCAAGTATGACGAGGAGGTTGACGCCGCGGGCGACATCGTTGCGGATTTGTTCAACCGGGCCATGAATCTGACTTTTAATGCGTCTGACAACCGCAGCGTTTTGCGGGCCCGTCGAGCGCACGTGAAAAAACAGGATGAGAACAAGGCGCGAAACCGAGTCGGCGGCTTCGCCATTCCCTACGCGTATGCGCAGCAACAACTCTCACGCGCAAGTGAGCACCTTCAGATCGCGCTGGCACTTTTCCCCCTCGGAGCGGAAGCCAACGAACTGATGGGACTGGTCTTCCTGCAGGCCAATGACGGCTACTCGGCAACCCGAAGTTTTGATGTCGTCGCCAGCCAGGGCCTTCCGGTTTCGTTTTATGCGGAAATGCGCGGGCGGAAGCAGGATGGTGCGGTGAAGTGCGAATTGAGCCGGGACAAAATTCGTCTGATCTCCCTTTCATCCTATGACAAGAATGGAAAGGCGGCGCCACCCAAAAAGCCGGCGGGAGAAGATGGCCTGGGAGATCTGGTCGTGGAACCGGGAGCGTCGCGCCAACAGCTTTTCGATTCCACGGATTTGGCTTTGGGCGATGTCAAGAAAGTCGAAACCGACAAAGGCTTGCTCAAGCTGAAACTCGCCCAACAGGAAGTCACTCTCTCCCCCATCTATCTTCCTTCCTTTACACCAATAGAAGGCCCGCAGGCGAGGAGGTTCGCCAACGCATACACCCGGCTGTTTGTTCGCTACCCGGGCCTGGAGGATTCGAAATTGGGGACCGAGGGCATGAGCGGGGGCGAAAAGTTCATGCTGGGATACAACATCGCCTCTGCGGGCGCCGACATCGCAATGTCAGGATTCACTCCGATCAGTGCGATTTCAAGCGTGCAGGATGCCATCTCCATTACTCGAACGATTCGCGCAGCAATGATTTCCCTGAGCGTAAGCTTTGCAACTTGGGAGAAGAGTGTCGATGACCAGCAGCAACTGCTGGCGGGCAAAGCATTCAAAGCGATTCCGACCCTCCCAGCGAGCCTGGAATTCGTGCAGGAACTGAAATAAGCAGGATAATCCGGGCGGACGGGCAGGGAACGGTGAGCAAACCTGCGGCCTGGATCATCGATGTCCGCCGGAAATGTCTATTCTAGAAGCTGGAATAGCCCTGATAAATCCAAGCGCCTAGTGTGCTGAGAAACAGAGCGCCGGAAACCAGGGAAAGCGCGATGATCGGGCCCTTTAACCGCGATATTCGAGCGATGATATCTCGCTGCTCCTGTATATAGTGATCTTCGCCATTACCGATAAAGATTTGATCGTCTTCTCGCGTGGAAAGAACTCCTCGATAGATGACGGCAGCGACCAACACAACCGTAGTGACGCCCCAGGAACTGGATAACAGCATTAGTACCAGCGACTTGATGTCGAGCATGGGTCCTCCTTAGTGGACACGCGGAAGGTTGCCGACTATTTACTGTAATTCCGCTTTTTAAGCAATTACAGCCTTTGGACCTGTGTCGTGGTCGGCAACAGCCGCGTGGTGCGTTATTCCCGTTCTATCGTGACGTTTGAGGAAGGCACTTCGAGGCGCATCATGCGGTGGCTGGCGTCCACGTAAAGCATGATTTCCAAGTCCGGGGAGCTGACTTTCAGAGCTTCCAGTTTTGAGTTTCCAGACTGTTGCGGGCCGAGCGATTCCACCGAAATCGTACCGGGAACCATGTCTTGCGGGATCACTACGGGGAAAGTCTGTTTGCCGCCGGTCTTCCAGTCGTACAAGCGGGCCAGCATTCCGAACTGATAGTAAAGATTATTATCCAGGACGGCGATGCGCGGCGAGGTGAATACGAAATCCTTCCTCAGCGGCAATGCGGCGCCAAGATCGGCCGAACATTTTGCGGTGCTACTGGCAAAGTCCACGAAGCCGGTTGCTTTTTTCTGCGCTTCGGCGGACCAGTCGTAACGAATGGGTATGCCATCCGAGGATAACCTAAGCTGGCCGGTGGCCTTGATCTCGGGGCCGCCCGGCGCGCGTGCGGTTGTCGAACTATGCTCAACCCAAGCTTCGCCCGCCGCGGAAATCTCAAAATCTTCGCTGCCGACTCTTTGGCCGTTGATGGTGATGCGCAGCCGGCCCTTATCAGCGGAAAAAACCGATGCGCTATCCGCAGGTTTCGCGGCCCCGGCAAGACGAGGCGCAGCAGAAATCACGCCGAGGCCGGAAAACGCAGCCGGGAAAAAGCCTGCCAGTCCTGCCACCAGCAAAAATGTGACGAAGGCCATTCGCGGCGTGCATCGAAGCGACATTAGTGACTTGGATCCATTCTCCGGCTCATCACGCAAGGCTTGAATTTTTTCGACGCGAGTCATTCCAGTGGCTCTCCGGGGAGGCTCCCACCCACATGAGAGCGCGCAACGCCTCCGAAAATTCCAAGAGCCAGAATTTGTTCGACCACGCGCATCGGTTCTCCGCCGCTCTCCACGCGAAAATCCGCCTGCCGGTAAAAGGGCAAACGTTCCTCGTAGAGTTTACGAAAACTTGCCTCGTCGCGGAAGAGCGGCCGGTCACCCATGAGTACACACCGCTGCAAAAGATCGTCCGCCGAACAATCCAGCCAGATCACGGCCGACCCCGAAGCGCGCAGCGGCCCCGAGAATTCGCGAATCAGTGTGGCGTTGCGCGGCTGCGCGAATGTGCCGCCGCCCAGCGCCAGAACCAATCGCATGTCGCGTTCCGCAGCCGATCCGAGAGTGCGCGCGAGGCATTCATGTTCGATCTCGCGAAAGACGGCTTCGCCCTTTTGCGTGAAGATTTGTGAGATGGAAAGGCCGGATTCGCGTTCGATTTCCGCGTCCAGATCGGCGAAACGCCAGGCCAGTTGTGCGGCGAGCAGCCGCCCGATCGTGCTCTTGCCCGAGCCCATGAATCCGGTCAGGCAGACCACGCGACACTCCGGTACAGGCCCTGGTGCGGGCGTGTTTGATGGGGATGGATCCTGCAAACGATTCCGCGAGCGTTAGTCACGCTTGAGAATCTTGATTGTACCACTAAAGGAAGAAAGCTCGACCTTGGCGTGCCCATCGTTCATCGTGCCGAACAGGCTTTGTCCCCACTTGGAAGAGTGATGAGAACTCCCGTGGGTATCGGGTTTGAAGGTGGCCTGGTTAACCACATTTCCTTTCAGCGAGGTCGCGTTCACATCAAAGGAATCGTTGGAGGCAAAATGTACTTCGATCGTGCCGCTGAAATTCTTCATGATGTAAATTCCGCGGCTCAAAAAGCTTCCATCAAAGAAAATGTTTCCGGAAGAAGTTTGCACCCTCACGCTGTCCAGCGTGGGCGAAATCATTTGCACGTTTCCGCTGATGGAGTTGGCTTCCAGCTTGCCTGAGCAGCGGCTGCAGACCAGCGAGCCGTCGATGGTCTTCACCACGATGTAGCCGTCCACATCGGAGAGCTGCAGATTCGCGCCTACCGTGTCGAAGGTCATGTCTCCATGAACGCTATCGACCGTCACGTTTCCAGAATCGGTTCGTACGTTGAGCTCGCTGTCGACCGGAACGGTAATCTCGAAGTCCGTCTTGCAATCTTCCTCGGAAGCCCCTTCTTGAACTTCCCGCGTTACTACTTCAACCCGGTTCCCGGCGGATTCGGTTTCCACGATGGTCTTTCCGGCTTTATTGGTCCAGGCGACCATCACCTCGTTCTTGGTCCAGGCTTTCACCTGCATCCGTCCGACGGCGTTTCGCACCGTGATTTTCGGCTTGTTCTGCACTGGAAAATGTTTTTCCACATGGTCGGCATGCACGGGGGAAGCGGCGAGGATAAATCCCGCCATGACCGTGCTCAACGCGCTTATACGTACAGCGTTCCATGATGCGTTCACTGCAGTCCTCCCGTCATACTGCGGTTCATAGCCGAAGCCAGGAGCTCCGCCTTCTGCTGATAGGCTCCGTACAAGTATTCCCTGGCCATCTGATTGTCAGGTTGTTCGCGTACGCTCTTTTCACATATCGCTATGAAGTTGTCAACAATTTGCAAGTTGCGCCGGATGGAGTTGGTTACGGCGGTGTCCTGTCTTTGCAGACCGGGAATCGATTCATCCGCCACTGTCAAGACTTCTTCCTTGAAAACGCTTTCCGCGGACGGAACCGCCGAGACTTCCTGTTGAATCGTCAATTTCGAATTCACCGCCGTTTGGGCGAAGTTCGAAAGGTAGCCGACCGTGGCGGACGCGACCAGCACTAAACCTAGAAACCCTCCCGCGATGGCAGGCTGCTGCAAGAAACTCCACCAGCCGCGCGCCACCTGGCTGGAACCCGGCGGAATCGTTTGCAGATCCCGGATCAAGCCTTCCGCTTCGAGCTGGTTGCGCAGGGAAATCCACACGCGATCGGGAGGAACAACGCCTTCGTTGCCCAACTCCATGGCCAGTTCGTGGATGGTCGCAAGATCCGTTGACAGGGTCCGGCAGCTCTCGCACGTTTCCAGATGCTCGAGAGCCGGCTTGGGAAGCTCCGCTGTTTCCTGCTGCTCTAAAATTTGTTCGAACTGTTCACACTGCATCTTGATTGCCCTTCTTTACTTTTGAATTTCTAAAATCCCCGCCACCGCTCTTTCGCCAGGATCCCGCGAAAGAATTCTTGTCGGCACTAATCCGTTCCTCCACTCTTTGCCGCCTGGCGTTCCTGCCGCGCGATATCCCGCAAAGTTTCCTGCAACAGTTCCCGCAGTCGCATCCGGGCCTTATGCAACTGCGATTTGGAATTCCCGATCGAGCAATCCATCAGCCCGGCAATCTCATTGTGTTCAAATCCCTGCACGTCATGGAGCACGAAAACCTGCCGGTAACCCGGCGGCAACTGCTCAATCGCGCGCTGCAGATGAACTCGATCAATGGACCCCGTGAGCAGCAAGTCCGGTGCGCCGATTTCCCTTTTCGGCCCGCTGGAGTCGTCATCAGGATCGTTCGTTTCCTCGAGCGACGTCTCCTGAAGCGATTTTTTCCTCAACTTCATCAAGACAACATTCACAGCCAGTCGATGAAGCCAGGTTGAAAAGGCCGACTCTCCCCGAAACGTGCCGATCTTGCGAAACAGCTGCAGGAATGCGTCCTGGGTCAAATCTTCGGCTTCCGCCGTATTGCCGACCATGCGCAGACACAACGCGTAGACCCGCCGGCTATGAAGCCGGTAGATTCGCTCGAAGGCCCCAGCGTCGCCCTGTTGGGCGAGGCGAATGGCCTCGGCCTCGTTCATTTCGCTGGTTTCCGTGCGTCTCGTGCGGGTCACCGTACCCGTTCGGGATGCATCCACCGTTTGGGATGCGACCCCTTCTCCTTAAGTTGCACGCGTCCTAGGACGGCTGTGCCGAATTTTTCCCGGATTTCTGCCTCGGAAGGCGGGTCGTGAATGATATCTTCACTCGCAAGGCGCTATTCACTATCAAGAGATGTTATCGGTCCGGGATTCGCTGCAAGATGGGACGGAGCAAGGTCGATGAGCTTCTGCCGGAACGTCTCCAATTCTTCGGGTGGGAGTGCGCAGAAGAACGACTTCAGGATGATGGTCGTCTCGCTCATGCACGTATTCAGATCATAGCCAAGGACTTCCAGTTGCTGCCAGGCTCTGTCCGTCAGGTGCGAGGCTCCGTCGGAAATACCGGCGAGGATTTCCCCAGCCTCTTTATGCAAGCCTTCGACGATTTCGCCGAGAGAGTACAGCTTATGAAAAAAGCGCGTCCGTTCCCCGAAAAGAACCTTCGCCAAGACGTTGTTCATCAGGGAAGCTCTCTGAGCGCTCGCGCCGCGAAAGTTAGACGGGTACAACGGTTTTACGTTTGGAACAGTCCCAAAATGAGAGCCGTGGTCCCTAAGCGTGCTGATCACGTGGTTGATGCGAACCGCCAGTCGATCGAAGAGGCTCCGGACGACCGCAACCCGCTCCTTGGCGGTGTCAAAACGCCCCCCGTTGCAAAGGGAAATGGCCTCATCCAGCGAAATGCTCAAAATGACGTTGGAGGATTCCAGGTCAGAGCGGGTGGCGTCGAAAAGCTGGTCCATTTCGTTGGGGATCCAGGCGAACCAATCCTCTCGGACTGTGCGTGAACGTTGGCCTGCGCGTTTGGCGCGCGTTACTCCCAAGGGCCCCCCACCTCAAAGCGTCTGCGAGTATCCCATGTAGCCAAGCTTTTTGTAACCCTGATTAGCACCGCTGCACCCCAGTAGCTCAACAGCGGTGCTCACAGGTTCGACCCATGGCACGATATCTCTTAAAAAGGAAAGCCTGCAACGCTCTTTGAGAGCCGGAATTATAGCATACGATGCAAATTTGGGCCTTCCTTGCCAGTGGGCATTATCAGCCGTTATACTCCCAGCACCTTTTTGACTTATACGGGAGAGTCCCCTGTTACCTTTCGATCCAGTTGACCAGTTTTTGCAACGCCAAAAAAAGCTTGGTGAGATCGAGGCGCGGGGGCACGATGCCTACCCTCACAAATTCGATGCGACGGCAACTCCCCCCGAACTGTTTGAGCGCTATGGCAGCGCCGATGCGGCCACGCTCGAAGCCGCCAAGCCCGCTGTCCGAGTCGCCGGCCGGATTCTGACGCTTCGAGTTCACGGAAAGGCAGGGTTCGCTCATATTTATGGATCGGGTGCGCGGCTGCAGATTTATGTGAAGCTGGACAACGTCGGCGCGAGGTCCTATGAGTTATTCCAGTTACTCGACTTGGGAGACTTGATTGGCGTCGCGGGGCACTTGTTCCGGACCAAGACCGGTGAACTCACCGTCTGGGTTACGGAAGTCACTCTCCTGAGCAAAGCGCTCTTGCCCTTGCCGGAAAAGTGGCATGGCCTCTCGGACGTTGAGATTCGCTACCGGCAGCGGTATCTCGACTTAATTTCCAACGAACGGGCCCGCGAAATTTTCGTACGTCGCGCGCACATCGTCCGCGAACTGCGGCGTTTTTTCAACGCACGCGGTTACATTGAAGTTGAAACGCCGATGATGCAGCAGATTGCGGGGGGTGCGGCAGCCCGGCCGTTCATTACGCACCACAACGCGCTCGACCTGGACCTTTACCTGAGGATCGCACCGGAACTTTATCTGAAGCGCCTGGTGGTGGGCGGACTCGATCGCGTTTACGAAATCAACCGCAACTTTCGAAACGAGGGCATTTCCACTTCGCACAATCCGGAATTCACGATGCTCGAATTTTATGAGGCGTACAGCGATTATCACGACCTCATGAAATTGAACGAGGAACTCTTCGCCTCGCTGGCGACGGAAGTGACGGGTTCCGCGTTCGTGAAATACGGCGAGCACGAACTGGATTTTTCAAACTTTCAGCGCCTCTCCATGCGCGAAGCCGTTTGTAAGTATTGGCCCGCCGGCGGCGCTGCTGTGCCAACCGTCGCGGAACTTGCGACGGCGGGTGGTCCGCTGGCAGTGGGGGGTCGCTATAACGTCTGGGCGCAATCATCGGGTCGCGAGCCCCTGCTGGGCCTCGCTGGCATGAAAGCGGGCGAAATTACCGGATTGCTGTTTGAGACATTTGCCGAGCCCGAATTGATTCAGCCGACGATTCTCTACGACTTTCCCGTGGAACTTTCGCCACTCTCCAAATGCCGTAAGGACGATCCCTCGCTCGTCGAGCGCTTCGAAATTTACGTCGCGGGCATGGAACTGGGAAACGCCTTTTCCGAACTGAACGATCCCATCGAACAGGAACGCCGCTTCCGCGAGCAAGTAGAATCCGGCGGCGAGGAAGCCCCGCGCGAGGTGGACATGGATTACATCCGCGCCCTTGCGCACGGCATGCCTCCGGCGGCGGGCGAAGGCATAGGAATCGATCGCCTCACGATGCTTTTTACCGATTCGCATTCCATCCGTGAAGTCATCCTGTTTCCCCTGCTGCGTCCCGAAGCCGCGGATCAGGCCGCCGCTGCCGCGGGCGCATCCAATTCCACCGAACAGGATTCAGGCGCAAAGAAATGAAATTTGCATGGCTCGTTGCGCGGCGCTACCTGCGTTCGCCCTACAAGCCCGCGGTACTGCGCCTCGTAACGCTTTTCTCCGTAGTCGGAATCGGCGCCGGCGTCGCCACGCTGGTAATCGCGCTCTCCATGAACACCGGTTTCCGCCTCACGATTCAAGACCGATTGCTGGGCGTCTCCGCTCACGTGAACCTGACGCGGCCGGGCGCGGAAGGCATCGCGGACTATGACGCTCTAGCCGAAAAACTGAGCCACGTTGACGGAGTTAAGAGCGTCGCGCCCGCGATTTATCTCACCGTGCTGCTCTCCGGCGGAGGGCACGCGCGCGGCGTGGTGATCAAGGGCATCGACCCCGAACGCGAGCGCCGCTTCGATGACGCCCTGCGCCGCATCGTTTCGGGCGCCGCCGATTTTACGCCGGACGCTGACGGGTTTGACTCCATCGTCGTCGGTCAGCTCATGGCGGAGGACCTGAACATCCACGCCGGCGATTTCGTCACGCTGACCAGCCCCGAAGGCCGGCTCACTCCCTACGGAATGGTCCCGAGGTCGCGCCGCTTTCACGTCGCAGGCGTTTTCAATTCCGGTTTCTATGATTACGACGCCAACTGGGTTTTCGCCAAGCTTCCGGCGGCGCAAAACCTGGCGGGTGTCGGCGACGTGGTCAGCGTCCTCGAATTTCGCGTGAACGATGTAGACCGCGCCGTCGATGCGGCCCGCGCGATTGAGTCGGCGGCCGGGTCAGGCTACACGACCACCACGTGGGAGGACCAAAATCGCGCCCTATTTCGCGCTCTGCATCTCGAAAAATTGGTCACCGCGCTGTTCATCGGTTTGATCACGTTTGTTGCCGGCCTGAATATTCTGGTCGTTCTGTCGATGAGCGTGACCGATCGCGCAAAAGACATCGCGGTGCTCATGTCCCTCGGCGCATATCGCCCGCAGGTCCGCAACATTTTCATGCTGCAAGGCCTGACGGTCGGCGTGATCGGCACGGTCTCGGGGCTGATAGCCGGTTACGTCATCTCGTGGGCCGCCGGTGCCTATCACCTCATCCCGCTCGACCCGCAGGTCTACTCTGTGCCTTACGTCCCCTTTCAATCGAGCGCGCTCGACGGCATGTGGATCGCCGCCGCGTCTCTCGCCATCAGCGTCGTCGCCACGTTGATCCCGGCACGCGCCGCTTCGCGCATCTTGCCAGTCGATATATTGCGGTATGAATAGAAGGTGACTCGGGTCACACTGTCGCGCAGTCTCAATGGACGGGCCGAAATCTCTGCGGGGGATGTCTCTACGATTGTCGCCTGCTCTTGGTTCATCGCCAGAATTCTGGCTAGAGATACCGTCGCAGTATGACCTTTGGCATGCGCGCAAGAAAGCGCGGAAGGTACGTCGCTTTCCGCGCATCGAAACGCGGGGAGGAATTACGCTATGAGTGCCGCGATCTTCGCGCGCACTTCGGCCAGTTCGTCCGCGGAGACTGCTCCCTTTCGCTTTGCTATCCGCGCGCGCCAGTCCAGGCTCTTCAGCTGATCGGCGAGGATGACACTCGGCGGCGTCCCGGCCACCAGGACTTCAAAGGGATAGTTCTTGATTTGCGTCGTCATGGGGCAGCAGATCATCAGGCTTGTCTTGTTGTTGTAAGCCGCTGGACTGATGACGAGAGCCGGACGATGGCCCGCCTGCTCATGGCCGGGTTGCGATGTGAAGTTCAGCCACACGATGTCTCCGGCTTCAGGCACATAACGCGGCATTACCAGACCTCTTTGCCGACGGGCACGCCGAAATCAACCGGCTTCGGCTGATTCTTCGAGGTGATTCCCTGCAGCAGCCTGCTCAAGTCGTATTTTTTCTCGCGGACGGGTTCGATCACGATGCGTCCCGCCTCCTCGCGCATTTCCACGGGTTCGTCCAGTCGGAGCCTGGCGGCCTGAAGCACGGATGCCGGGATTCGCACGGCCGCACTGTTGCCCCATTTTTTAACTGCCGCTCTCACGAGACCCTCCCGGTAGATACGTTGTATCTACATTATGTCAAACCATTGTGGCTGGTGTCGACAATGTAGTCACAATGAAACAGTAAGATGCCGCTGTTTGCCGAAGGTCACGATCGACGTATAATCCGGCTCAATTTAGTGGCTAAAGCCGGTTTTGTGATGATCTCTCGAGGCGGGGCTGAAGCCCGGCCCTCCGCCGACACCAGGGCCTCCGAGGGGAATGGAACGGGCCGCGGCCCCGGCGAATCAAACAGAGATATCCACCAAGGTCGCGCTATAGGGACAATTAAGAACGTACGAAAAATACGAGTTGGGGCGCGCAGCGAAGGAGAGCCGATGAGCGAAATTACCAGGCGCGGATTTGTAAAGGGCGCGGCGCTCGCGCCGCTGGCACTAACTCCGTTTCGTTCCATGGGGCGACAAGCGGCGCCCGGCGACCGTTTTGATTTTGTGTTTGCGGGGGCGGGGCACAACAGCCTGATTTGCGCGGCGTACCTGGCCAAGGGCGGCTACAAGATTCTGGTGCTGGAGGGTCGCCCCACGATTGGCGGCGGGACGAAGACCGCGGAAGTGTGCATGCCTGGATTCAAGGAGGATCTGTGTTCCAGCGTGCACGCGGGGATCGCCAATAATCCTCTCATTCGCAACAAAGAACTGCCGCTGCGCGACTACGGGTATGGCGAATACATCGATCCGGATCCGGTCATGCACATTCCCTTCATCGATGGCGCGTCGATCACGGTGTGGCGCGATCTGGATCGTACCTGCGAAACGATTGCACGCTTCTCTAAAAAAGATGCGGAAACATTTCGGCGCATGGTGGCGGAGTACAAGGCGTACACCGCGGCGACCAGCGCCGGTCGCGGCGCAAATGCCGACGGCGGCGCCGCTCCCAAAATCCCGAAAGCGGGAGTCTGGCAGCGGCGATTCGCCATGTCGGGCTATGACCTCGTCTGCGAATTGTACGAGAGCGATTACATGCGCCGCGCCAATCTGGTGTGCGGCCATTTCGGTTCGGTGCCGGGCGGGGACCCGAACACCGGCGGGCAGGCTTTCGCGCTCGTCACACAGCATCTCAGCGGGCGTGTGATCCCCAAGGGCGGATCCGGCACGCTCAGCGTG
>Ga0157378_10002948_pt1 | contig 15135 bp, 16 predicted proteins | sample M65metaG_FD_115309 | JGI IMG/M metagenome (GOLD analysis project Ga0157378, IMG submission 115309) | Miscanthus rhizosphere microbial communities from Kellogg Biological Station, Michigan, USA - M6-5 metaG | ecosystem: Host-associated > Plants > Roots > Rhizosphere > Soil | place: USA: Michigan...
CAGGACCTTTTTCAGTCCGCTCATGCCTTCGAATTTCACGCCGTCAGGGAACAGTCCCGAGGCGTCAATGGCGTTGCCGCCGTCGGAATCGCGCCATCTGCCGATCGCGTCGAAGTTTTCCATGGCGAAGCCAATAGGATCCATGCGGGCATGACAGCTGGCGCACGCCGGGTTGGCCCGATGCTGGGTCATGGCCTCACGCATGGATAGAGTTTCGCCGGCGCGCTTGCCTTCGGTTTTCAACGCCGGGATATTGGGCGGCGGAGGCGGAGGGGCGGCCGAAAGAAGATTCTCCAAAACCCACTTGCCGCGCAGCACCGGCGACGTCCGGGTGGCATACGACGTCAGCGTCAGGATGCTGCCTTGGCCCAGCAGTCCGCCGCGGACGCTGTCCGGCGGAAACGTGTATCGCCGGAAATAGGTGCCCTCAATGTTCGGAATGCCATAGTGCCTGGCCAACCGAGCATTGATAAACGTGTAATTCGCGTTCAGCAAATCAAGCACGCTGCGATTCTCGCGCAGGATGCTGGATACGAACAGTTCCGTTTCCCGCTCGAAGCCGTAGCGCAGGCCATCGTCAAAATCGGGGAACTGGAGCACATCGGGCTGTTTGGCCGCCACGTCGCGCAGAAAAAGCCACTGGGCGGCGAAGTTCGTCACCAGAGACTCGGATCGGGGGTCGCTTAGCATTCGCAGTGTCTGTTCGCGCAGAATCGCGGGATCGTGCAGCTTGCCTTGTTCGGCGGTCTGCAGAAGCTCATCATCTGGAATGCTGCTCCACAGGAAGAACGAAAGACGCGACGCCAGTTCCAGATCGCTGACGGGCGCTACGGATTTGCTTACTGGATCGCGCTCAATGCGAAACAAAAATTGCGGACTTACCAGCATTCGCTCCAGGCCGCGCTGAATGCCCATCTCGAACCCTGCTTCGGCGCGACCGGCCGTGTAGAACGGCATCAGATCGTTGAGATCGGCCTCCGTGACAGGCCGGCGATACGCCCGGCGTTCCAGCGTGGAGAAAATCTGCTTCGCGCAGCGTAGTTCTTCCGGCGCGTTCGCCGGTTTGCAGACAAAAATACGACGCCGGCTGGGCGTATCCCCCGGACCCTTCGCGTTATACGGGCCACTGATGGTGATGTTCAGCAGCGCGGGTTGCGACCCCCGGCCACGCATCCTGGGACGAACCACCGCTTCGTCGCGCGCCTCGCTCCGCTGCACGAACGTTACACCAATGAGCCGGGGTCCGGCTTTCACGGGAACTCGAATTTCAACTGGTTTATCTTCGCTGGCACCCCTGCCGCCTCGCCCGCCTCTGCCGCCGCCTTCGCCGATGGTGACAACCTGCAGCCGCTCGCCGTCCACGCTGACTTCGAGCTGGTGCGGCTCACGCGCCGCTCCCGCCAGGTCGATCTTGAAGACGTACTCGCCATCCAGCGGAAAAGTGCTGCGAACACCCAGACCGCCCCGCGTTCCGAACGGCAGCGCATCCACGCGAATATCCTGCGTCTGCTCGGGCGACAGGCGATACCGGTTCACCATCAGCGGAGCACTAGGATCGCCCACCGCCAAACGGCTGATCTTGCGCGCCGCGTCCAGATAACGTTCCATGGTGGTGGGCGAGACGAACAGCAAATCCGCAATATTGTCGAAGCCGCTGCTGGAGTTGTCGGGCGGCAGCAGCAAGTCATAATCCAACTCTTTGGGCAGCGCCTCCACGGCGAGCAGATCGCGGATGGCATTTTCATACTCGGTGCGGCTCAGGCGATGCAGCAGGGGGAGCTTGCCGGGTCGAGGCGTGGCCAACGCGGCCCGGTCCAACTCCGATTCCAGGAACGATGCCGTGGCATCATACGTGGCCTGGTCGGGATGCGGAGCGCCGGCGGGCGGCATGGCGTTGGTCCGCAGCTTCCGGACCACCTTTTCCCAGACCTCCGCGTTGGTGGCGACGCGGGGAAGCTCCCCCACGTCCAGAACAAGATCCGCCGTCTTCAGCCGCGGGTTGTGGCACGTCACGCAATACTGCGTGAAGACCGCAGCAGGAGCCGCTGTCTGGGCGAGAGCAGCCGTGGAAAACGCCGCTAGCAGGATGGCCCGAAATTGCGCGCGGCTCGGCACGGATTAATGATATCTCTTTTGTTTGTAATATACTATTGGGCGCGGGGAAAACCATATGAGTCGCCTGTTGCTCGCGTTCCTGCCCTTAGCCGGCTGCTTAATCGCGGCCAGCAGCGACGTCCGGCTGATCGACGCAGCCAGAAACTCCGACGCGAAGTCTGCGCGTTCCTTGCTGGCACAGCACGTGGATGTAAATGCCGCCGAGGCCGATGGCTTAACCGCGCTCCATTGGGCGGCCCAGCGCGACAATCTGGAAATCGCCAACCTTTTGATCGCCGCCGGGGCCAACGTGAAGGCTGCGACGCGTTACAACATTACACCGCTATCCCTGGCCTGCACCAACGGCAGCGCGGCGATGATCGAACGGTTGCTCGCGGCCGGAGCGAACCCCAATAGCACCTCCGAGGAAGGACAGACGGTGCTGATGACGGCGGCCCTCACCGGCAAGGTGGACGCGATCAAAGTTCTGCTTACCCACGGCGCCATCGTGAATGCAAGGGAACCCTACAAGGGTCAGACTGCGCTGATGTGGGCGGCATCGGAGGGCAATGCGGCCGCGGCGGCGATGCTGATCGAGTTCGGGGCCGACGTGCGGGGCAAATCCGACGGCGGTTTCACGCCGCTCTTGTTCGCCGTCCGCGATGCGCACATCGACGCGGCCAGAGTCCTCTTGGAGCATGGCGCCAACGTAAATGACACCGCCCCGGACGGCACCAGTGCGCTGAACATGGCGATCGTGAACGCGTATTTCGAGCTCGCCTCGGTGCTGCTGGATCATGGGGCGAATCCGAATGCTCCCGATCCTCGCGGGTCGGCCTTGCACACGGTGGCGTGGCTGCGGAAACCCGGCGCGGACGGCGCTGCGGCGGTCGGCAATACGGCCAAGGGCACTCCGGTTCCCACCGGCAACGTTACGGCGCTGGAATTGGCGAAGGCGCTGCTGAAGCACGGCGCGAATCCCAACGTTCGCATCGATTGGAAAGAAAACAGGTTCGGCAAGGAGGGCGGCACCGCCCGCAATCCGCCGAATATCGACCTGGGACGGCACTTCCTGAGTTATGTGGGCGCGACGCCTTTCTACGTCGCCGCTAAGAACGGCGATGCTCCTCTGATGCAGGCTCTGCTCGACGGCGGCGCCGATGGGAAAATTCCGACCAAGGCCGGCATCACGCCGCTGATGGCCGCGTCGGGGCTGGACTATTGGGAAGGCGAAGCTCCCGGACCGTTCACGGGCGTCACGGAACCGGAAAGGCTGGAAGCGGTGAAGCTGGCCCTGGCGGTCGGCAAGAACATCAACGCGCAGGCGGACTTCGGCGATTATCCGATGATCGGCGAGACGAAGTACACGCTGCTGTATTACCCGCTCAACATCGACGATCTGCTGGATACCGGCGTCGGCGATCCGCGTTGGAGCGGCAGCACGGCACTGATCGGCGCGGTTATTTCGGGACAGCCTTTGATCGTTCAATACCTGGTGGATCAAGGCGCACAGGTGGATGCGAAGACCAAGCTCGGGTGGACGCCCCTTATGGTCGCGCAGGGTGTTTTCTTCGCGAACGCCAAGAAGGAATTCCCCCCGGCTGAGGCCATCCTCAAGAAGGCATTGTCTCGCTAGCGGGATTTCAGCCCTGACAGCGGCTGTCCCAGTGCGTAGTGGTTACAACGTTCCAACTGAGATCCGGTTGTAAGGGACCAATGTTCAGACGTTCCACAGTCGCAGCTATGGCGCTGGTCTTCGCTTCCGCTTCGTCTCCGGCGGTAACCTCGGCCTCAAGCGGAGTATCGCCCCAGACCTGAAGCCTCCACGTGGTCGCGTGCAGGTGCGTTAGCACTAGCCAGTTCGCACCAATGCGGGTTGAAAGCTTGTGCATTTCAACGAGCCCCCGGCTCGTCTTACAAGATGTTGGACGTCGAATACCTCAAGCCGTTTGGCTCAAGATGATTAAGCTAGATCCACTTCCTCGGCTTGCAGACCCTTGGGTCCGCGCTTCACGACGAAAGACACGCGGGCGCCTTCATCCAAGGAGCGGTATCCGCTGGCCTGGATGGCGGAAAAATGGACGAACACGTCCTCGCCGCTCTCGCGCTGTATGAAGCCAAAGCCCTTGGCTGCATTAAACCACTTCACTGTACCTGTTTCTTTCATGGTGCCTCTTCTTCGGGCTATTGCGGCCCGGATATATCGGATTCAGAATTGTAGCGCGAAATCACCGCAACGTGTCTGCTGCACAAAGCACGTGCTGTAGCTTCCAGGCTCTTGTCAACGGTACCACATTCAGCCGAATGGCAGGTTCGGGGTGTCAAGCCGGCCCTAGGGCTCCGAAACTACCGGCAATTTAGCCGCTTCCCAGGCGGCCAGGCCGCCCGCCATCTCGATCAGATTGGTGATCCCGTACTGGTGCAGGATGCTGGCGGCAATCGACGACCGGTAGCCTCCTGCGCAATGCACCGCAATTCTGCGATTTCTGGGGATTTCGGCCATGCGCTCCTGCAAATGATTGAGAGGGATATTCACGCTCCCGCCAACATGCTTGGCGGCCCACTCGCGCGGATTCCGGATATCCAGCACCAGCGGCGGATCGGCACTCTCCAGTTCTTCCGCCACCATCGGAGCACTCACACGCTCGGTCGGCCAGACTAAATCCTGCCTGCTGGCAAGCGCTTCCATGCCTCCTTGCAGGTAGCCTTTCACGTGATCGAAACCGATGCGGCCCAGGCGCAGCGCAGCTTCCTGCTCGCGGGAAGGCTCGGCGATGATGACGATGGGTTTCGCACGGTCGAGAATTGTCCCCGCCCACGTCGCGTATTGACCGCCGAGTCCGATGTTGAGGCTGCCGGCCAGATGCCCCTTGGCGTATTCGGCGGCTTCCCGGACATCGAGAATCTGCGCACCCTGATCCCCCATCCGAAGTACTTCATCCAAATCGATAGGATGCAGAACCTGTTCGAGATTTTTGTCCAGAGTGGTTCGTTCGCGCGTGTTCAAGATCGCGTCGTAGGTGAAGTACGCCGGAGCGTCCGGCTGGTCGGCCGTCACCAGGCGAATAAATTCCTCTTTCGACATGGGCTGCAGCGCGTAATTCAATCGCCGCTGATCCCCCAGTGATGAAACCGTGTCGGACGAAAGCTTCTTCCCGCACAGCGAGCCCGCGCCGTGTGCCGGATAGACCAACGTCTCGTCAGGCAGCGGCAGGAGTTTATTGTGGAGGGAGTCGTAGAGGTGCGCGCCGAGGTCGTCGGCAGTCCATCCGAGTGATGCCCGTAGATCGGGGCGGCCCACGTCGCCGATGAACAAAGTGTCGCCCGTGAGAACCGCATACGGCCTGACGGCATCCTTCGCGAGATCGAAAACCAGGATCGAGATGGACTCGATGGTGTGGCCGGGAGTCTCCAGGATCTGTAGCCGCATCCCTGGAAAATCCAGAGTATCGCCGTCCTTCATGGCGACGAAAGAATACTCCGCCTTGGCCTGCGCGCCCAGATGGATCGTCGCGCCGCAGCGGTCGCGCAGCTCCAAGTGCCCGGCGACAAAGTCCGCATGGAAATGCGTGAGGAACACGTGCCGGATGTTGAGACCGAATGATTCGGCATCCTTCAGATATTGCTGGATGTCGCGCTGCGGATCGACGACGATGCCCGTGGCGCTGGCCTCGTCGCCCAACAAATAGGACGCGTGCGCCAGACACCCGAGATAGTACTGTTTCAGAATCATGGCGCTCAGGCCTGCGATGCGGCTAGAGCCTGATCCAGATCCCAGAGAATGTCTTCGATGTCTTCCAGGCCGACCGAAAGCCGGACCAGATCCTCTGTTACGCCCGCGGCTTCCTGTTGCGCGCGCGATAGCTGCTGGTGCGTGGTCGAGGAGGGGTGAATCACCAGGCTGCGCGCATCGCCGACATTCGCCAGGTGGCTGAACACCTTGAGATTGTCGATAAACTTCTTGCCGGCCTCCAAGCCGCCTTTGATTCCGAACGAGAATACCGCGCCGCCGCCCTTGGGCGTGTACTTTTGCGCCATCTTGAAATAGGGGCTGTTTGGCAGCGACGGATACTTCACCCACGTCACTGATTTATGCTTCTCCAGGTGCTTGGCGACGGCCATGGTGTTTGAAAGGTGCCGATCCATGCGCAGGCCCAGGGTTTCAATGCCCTGAATGAACTGGAACGCATTGAAGGGGCTCATGCAAGGACCCAGGTCGCGCAGTCCTTCCACACGGCATCGAATGATGAACGCGATTGCGCCAAAGACCTCGCTGAAATTCATGCCGTGATAGGCTGGCGAGGGCATATTGATTTGCGGGTGTTTGCTCTTCGACCAGTCGAATTTGCCCCCATCGACGATCATGCCGCCGATGGAAGTGCCGTGTCCGCCCATGAACTTCGTCAGCGAATGGACTACGATATCCGCGCCATAGTCGATCGGCCGGCAGACGTAAGGCGTCGCGAACGTGTTGTCGATGATCAGCGGAACATTCGCGCCGTGCGCGATCTTGGCCACAGCTTCGATGTCCAGCACATTGCCACGCGGATTGCTGATCGTTTCTCCGTACAGCAGCTTGGTATTCGGCTTGATCGCTTTGCGAAAGTTTTCGGGATCATCCGGCTCGACAAAGGTCACCTCGTAACCGAACCTGCGAAACGTGACGTCGAACTGCGTGTACGTGCCGCCATACAAGGTGCTGGCCGCGACCAGGTGGTCACCTGGCTCCAGCAGGCTCGAAATCGCGACCAACTGAGCGGACTGCCCGCTGGCTACCGCCAGCCCGGCCACTCCGTTTTCGAGCGATGCGACGCGCTGCTCCAGGACGTCGTTCGTGGGATTCATGATGCGGGAATAGATGTTGCCGAATTGCTGTAACCCGAACAACGCAGCAGCGTGCGCGGAGTCATCGAACACGAAAGAGGTGGTTTGGTAAATGGGTACCGCGCGCGCCTTGGTAGTGGGATCTGGCGAATAACCAGCGTGGAGGGAGCGGGTATGGAACCCTAGAACACGATCGATCTTGTTGTCGGACATTTTTCGATCCTACCAGGGAATCGATTCCCCTGAAAGGACCAAACCGGCAAAAGATGTAAACAAAATGTAAAGCTGCGCGGCTGCGAGTCCCGCGAATTTACTTGGTTTTATCCTTGACTTTATCGGCGCCTTCCGCTACTTTGTCGGCCGTCTTGTTCACGACTTTCTTGGCGCCTTTCTTGGTGGCGCTTCCGGTCTTTTTGGCGGCCCTGCCGGTAGCTTTCGCGGCCTTCTTTACCTCTTTGCCGGCATCTTTAATATCTTCTTTGGGCCCTTGCTGCGCGGACAGGATGAGCGCAACCGAGCCGGTGAGGACGAGGGCAAGCAATCGAACGGTGGTTCTCATGTTCGTAGCATATCAAGCATTCGACTGCCTTCCCACAGGATTATTTCGGGAATACTTCCGGGGCGAAAGGATCTACTAAGTGAGAACGCGTCTAAGTAAGGAGACTCACATGCCCGACTCAACAAATCTCGGATACCCCAACGAGACATTTGGCGACAACCTCGCCGAAGGTGCCAAGAATCTGAAGGACACCGTCACGGACACGGCGAACAAGGCCTCGGAAAAAACCAAGGAGTTCGGCCGAACGGCAATGAATAAGATCGAGGAGGGCCGTACGTCCGCCGCGAGTTCGCTGCACACCGCCGCTACCACTCTGCATCAAAAGACAGATAGCAGCGTGCAAGCGGCGGGAAACGTAGCCCATTCGGCAGCCGACAAGCTGGAAGCCGTGGCCGGCTATATGCGGGACAACGACACCAAGCAGATGATGGCGGACGTAGAGGAGATCGTGAAGAAGAATCCGGGGCGGTCTCTCTTGGTGGCGGTCGCAATCGGATTCCTGGCGGGCCGGGGACTTCGTAATAACTGAGGGCGTCATGGCAGCAATCCGGGAGCGGTCCCTAGCGGATGTCTTACAGGACATCATCGCGAATGTACAGGAGATAGTCCGATCGGAGCTACGGCTGGCCAGCGTCGAGATCCGGGAAGAGCTTGTAAAAGCAGCCAGCGCGGGAAAAGTTGCGGCTGCCGGAGCCGTGCTGGCCTTATTCTCATTTGCTCTGTTTCTGCTGGCCGCGGTATATGGTCTGGCTCTCGTCATGCCGCCGTGGATGGCGGCGCTAGCGGTGGCCATCGTCCTGGCGATCGCAGGATCCATTTTAATCACCGCTGGGAGCAAGCGGCTGAAACTCATTCACCTTAAACCAGAAAAGACCGTTGCGAGTATCAGGGAGACCCTACATGGCTGAGCAGACCGACCAGTTGGAGAAACATATCCAGTCGAAACGAAATGCACTGGGGCACAACCTGGAGGAACTGGAATCCAAGGTCAGGAGCGCCGGTGATTGGCACACTTACTTTGAGCGCTATCCGATGACGGCCCTGGGCATTTCATTCGGCGGCGGCATCCTGTTGTCGATGCTGATCGGGAGCAATCGCTCGAATCGTGGCCGCATGGTTGCCGACAGCGTCAGTTGGCAGGAGAATCCCTCCAGAACGCTGGCGAATGCCGCGCGACCCGCCGGCGGAGCGCGCGACAAGATGGCAGAGACCGTGGACACCATTAAGGGCGCGCTGTTTGGGCTCGCAACGGCCAAGGTTCAGGACATCCTGTCGGATGCGATCCCTGGCTTCCGCGAGCAATACCAAAAGACAGAACGGCAGAGGGACTATGCCGGATATTCTGAATCGAAGCCGGTGATGTAGCGCGTTTAAATGCCGGCGTACCAGGAATAACTGCTTTCCGGCCAATACTCTTTCAGGCTGTCGGTGACCAACAGACGGCTGACATGTTTGATGCTCTTATAACCAAGCTGGCGCGGCACCCGCACACGTAACGGACCGCCGTGGCCGACGGGAAGATCGGCGCCATTCATTCCATAGGTTAGGAGCGTCTGCGGATGCAAGGCATCAGCCATGTCCACGCTGTCCCACCAGTCGCGCTGCACTGAGAAGTAGACGACATATTTCGCTTGGGGCAAAATTCCGGCAACGTCCAGGACGTGGGACAGAGCTACCCCGGTCCACTCTGCGATAAAAGACCAGCCCTCTTCGCAGGCCAAGTGCGTAATCTGGCTGCGTTGGGGATAGCTCTTGAGGTCGGCCAGCGAAAACGATGCGGGGCGAGCGACCATTCCTTCGACAGAGAGCCGCCAATCAGCAAATCCACCGGCCTCAAGGCGCCTGAAACCCGCATCGCGAGGTGGATCGCCATTTGGAAATGGGTTCTTCGAAATGAAGCTGCGAGGAAATTCGCGCGCCATCGAGTGGCGAGTCAGCAGGCGTTGGGAAGCATAGGTCAGCGTTGCGCCCGCGCCGTAGAGGCTGCCGGAATCGGGAGGAATCAGACCGTATCGATTGGCGAGACGGGCGGCCACTGCGAGGCCGGCCGCTCCCGCCGCCGCGGTCAGTCCGCCGGTGATCAGCTTTCGTCGCGAGAGATTGCTCATGAGTGGTCCTTAGGGGCGTCAACGCGCCCGGTGATCATGGCTCGCATGCGGCTTCTGAAGCCCGCCAGACAAACCATCCCGATGTGGCCCAGAAGGAACAGTACAAGAAACACGGAGACGAAGAAATGGATGGTTCGCGCGGATTGCTGCCCGCCGAACACGGTGACGACGGTCGGAATCGCGGATGTGACGGCCGGAGACATCGCCAGGCCGGTCCAGATCACTAAGGGGAACAGTACGAAGATGACGAACAGGTAGGTCAGCCGCTGAAGCACGTTATACGACCAGGCATCTGAGTCATTCGACTGCCTGAAGCTCCACGCGAGGCCGGTCCCCGAAGGCATCAAGTCTTTTCGAAAATGCCCTGCCAGCACACTGGAGACGACGTACAGAAAGCCGGTCAATACCGCGACCCAGGCAGCTTGAAAGTGGAGATACCGGCTCCAACCGTTCTGGTCGGGCAGCACGTATTCGTAACCGGTGGGCACGGTGGATCTGGATGACGGGATGGGCAGGTCGAACAGAGAGGGAGTTAATATGTTGCCGGTTTCGCCCCAATAGAAGCGCGGGTGAGAGATGACAATTTCGATTCCACTGACCAGTAGGGCAAAGAAACACAGTGCGGTGATCCAGTGCGTGACCCGAACCATGGCAGTGTGCCGGGGCGTATCCGTCGTGGCTGTTACGGAAGTCGCAAGGCGTGGGACCCAGGCAGAATCCGCCATGCAGGTATCCTATCACCGCATCACTTCTGATTCACGGCGTCGTTATCGTTATCGTTTGAGAGGGCGTTTGGGAACAAACGCGAGGAACCGGCGCGGATTGTCCACCATGATGTGGTGCAGCACCTGGTCGCTCACGCCCGCGGCTTTCAGTTTCGGCAGGAACACCGTCAAGGTCTTGGCATAGCCGCTGGATGCATCGGCGGAGAACATCAGATGGTCGGCGAAACCCGCTTCGATGAGCGCCACGACCATAGGAACTTGCTGCGCATCGCCGTTTTGGCCCTGGCGGTCGAAACCGACAAACGCGCCGCGCCGGCAGATTGCTTTATGCACATATACGTTCGCATCCACCAGATTCCCCAGGTGTCCGATCACGACACGATCCGGTTTTACGCCCTGGTCTTCCAGGATGTCGAGCTGTTCGAGCGCCGACTTGCCGGGAATACCGGTGTGCGTAAAGATCGGAATGTTGGTGGCGACGTGCGCCCGGCCCACCGCGCGAAAGACCTTACGTTCGTCTGCGGTGATCTCATCCCATGAGCCGATTTCGCCGAACGCGCCGACCACGTCATCGTCCACCTGCTTGATCAGAGCCTTGAAGATCTGATCCTCGCTCATGGTGGAGATCTCTTTCGGATAGAACGGCTGCGAGTAGAAGCCGCCGCCCACCACGATCGGCACACCCGATTTCATGGCCACCTGGCGAATGAAGTTCATGTCGCGGCCCATTTCCGCGTGCCCCGCCTCGACGATGCAGGCGATGTTGCCATCGCGTGCGGCGTTCTTGACTTCCGTGGACATCAGGTCGGCGTCGCGCATGATGTCGGGAGGCGGGGGAGCATTTCCGCCTTTGCCGGCACCGCCGCCACGCGCCGGAGCCGGCGGTAGACCATTCGCGGCTCGGACGGCAGCGGATGCGGCTGCAAATTTCGCGTTGAAATCCGGGCCTAGTTGAAAGTGCTCATGAAAAAGCGTGGCACCGCCGGCCAGCTCTTCGGGAGCATAGTCTTTAAGGATCGTCCGGATGATCGCGCCTTTCGGAAATACGGGAGTCTGCGCCTGGATGCTCCTCGGAAGTGCGGCTGCGACCGCTCCGATTCCCAATCCTTCGAGCGCCTGCCGGCGGGTCAAACGTTGACCAAGAAACTTTGACATGGTGGGATTATTATAAGTCGCGGCCGCAGCTAGGTACTCGCGCCTTCAACCTGCAGCAGCTTTTGCTTTCGTTCGATTCCCCAGCGGTATCCGGAGAGCGATCCGTTGGTCCGCACGACACGGTGGCACGGTATCGCCACGGCCAGGTTGTTTGCGGCACAGGCTCCTGCCACCGCGCGCGTTGCGTTCGGCCGGCCCAGCTTTTGCGCGAGTTCCGCATACGTGCAGGTAGCACCGCAGGGGATTTCGCACAGGGCCTTCCAAACCCGCTGTTGAAATGCGGTGCCCTGAACGTGCAGTGGCAACTCCAATCCAACCGACGGGTTCTCGACGAAGGCGACGACGCGGGCCACCATGCGCTCGAACTGCCTGTCTCGGCCGATCAGCTCGGCGTTGGGAAACCGGTCTTGGAGTTCCGTCACCAATTTATCCGGAACGTTCCCGATTGCGATCGAACAGATGCCGAGATCCGAGGCGGCCACCAGGATCGATCCAAGCGAGCACTCGCCGACAGCAAATCGGATGGTGGCGCCTTCGCCGCCTGCCCTGAACTCCGTAGGCTTCATCCCCAGCCTTTTATTGGATTCGGCGTAGAAACGTCCATTCGAATTGAATCCCGAGTTGTAGATCGCCGATGTCACCGTCCCCGGGCGCGACAGCTCTTCATGCATTCGTTTCGCACGATGCGCGTCCGCATACGCCTTGGGCGTCAGACCGGTCATCGACTTGAACATGCGGTGAAAATGCGACGGACTCATGCGGGCGGCCTCAGCCAGGGCGCTGAGCGCGAGGCGCTCTTCTGCATCGACGATCGATTGACACGCCTGAGCGACGATGGCTGCTTGTTCGGCGCGAGCTGAGAGGGTGTTCGGTTTACAGCGCTTGCAGGCTCGAAATCCGGCGCGCTCCGCGTCCTTCGGCGTGGGATGAAATGCGACATTCTCGCGACGGGCAAGCCGTGCCGGGCACGACGGACGGCAATAGACGCCCGTGGTCTTCACGGAATACACGAACGTGTCGTCCGCACTTCTTTCGCGATGGCTCACCGCATCCCAACGCTCCCGGTCGGTGAGATAGAGTTTCTCGATTGTGTTTTTGGGACTGGGCATGACCGAAGATTAGCCGATTCCTGAATCCATCACACTCCGTTTCTTGCTTTCAAATTCGGTCAGATTCCCTAAGTTTGACCCACAAGATCAACATAGCCCAGTACATGTATGATTTGGAATGGTGCTATGGAGGCAGAGACATGATGCGAACGCTTAAGAAGATACCCGTGATGGTGTTGGCCATAACCGCGGTGGCCAGCGCGCAATGGGAGCCGTATCCGTGGAAGAACGTTCCCCGCACCGCGGATGGCAAGGTCGATTTGAATGCGCCAGCGCGCCGCACGCCTTACGGCAAGATCGATTTGTCCGGCTTCTGGATGCCGGAGAATCCGACCAAGCACCTGCTGAACCTGGCTGCCGACCTGAAACCGGACGAAGTGCCCCTCAAGCCGCAGGCGCTGGCTCTTTACAACGAGCGCATCGCGAATAACGGCAAGGATCACCCCGGAGCATCTTGTCTGCCGTCCGGCATTCCTGAAAAGGACAACATTCCCGATGGTCTGAAGTTGGTGCAAACCGAGGACCTGACATTGCTCCTGCACGAATCCCGTACGATTTACCGGCAAATCTTCACCGATGGGCGCCCTCTGCCCAAGAATCCGCAACCGACCTGGATGGGATATTCGATCGGCCATTGGGACAAGGACACGTTCGTGGTGGAAACCATCGGGCAGAACGGCAGGACCTGGCTCGACATGCGCGGGCTGCCGGGAACCGAGTCCCTGCGCGTCACCGAGCGATTTACCAGGCCGAGGATCGGTCACATGGACATCGACGTCACCATCGACGATCCGGAAGCGTATAGCAAGCCCTGGAACGTCAAGCTGGCGTGGCGCCTGCTGCCGGATACCGATCTCATCGAGAGCATCTGCGAAGAGAACAACCGCGACCCGGGGCACATGGTCGGGAAGTGAAGACAGTCGAAAACCGCAAATCGGGACGCTAAATCAACCTTAGACAAGACTTTCTGCCCTTTTTCGGCATATTGTCTCTGAAATTTCCGTCTTAATCCGACGATATGAGTGGATGTTTGCCTGTACCTGGGCGAAGTCGTAATTCACTGAATTTCAACAGGTTGGTGGAATGTCCCTCTTAAACCGGCGGAACGGCGAAGGGCGAGCATCGGGAATCAACGGGGCACGGATGGGCGCCGTCATCGCCATAAATGTCGCCTTGTTCGCGGTTATCGGATACGCGTTTTGGCACGAGGACTGGCGCTACTCGCTCCCCACATCGTCCCCGCAGGGATTGGTTCAGCCGCCTCTGGGGTCCCATCTGGCCTTGCCGCCGTCCATCGCCGCCGTGAAGCGCGAGGGACGGCCTCTGCTGATGCACTTCGCCAATCCGCAATGCCCCTGCACCCAGTTCAACCTGGATCACGTGCGAAAGCTGGAGGAGACCTTCGGGGCCAAAGTAGACTTCGTGACCGTCCTGCAAAGCGAAAGTGACCTGGCTGAGGCTCACTCCGAGTTCCAGTCCATGCATCTGGGAATGCCGGTCGTGTATGACCGGGGGGCAAAGATCGGGGATTGGGCGGGGGTCTATGCGACACCCCAGGCCGCGATTCTGAGCGCCGACGGCAGCCTTTACTATCGCGGGAACTACAATCGCTCGCGATATTGCTCCGACGAATCGACCGAATTCGTGCGCATCGCCCTGGACGCTCTGGTTGCCGGCCGGCCGCTTCCCCGGCTGCCCGCTGAGGCGACTCTCACCTACGGATGCCCTCTGCCCAGACTGACTCGCGCAACTTCGACTAGCGAGACCCGTCCATGAATTGGATCTCTCGATTCCGCCGGTTCGCCGATGAGTCCTTCGGCCTTTCTCCCGAGCAGGTCAGCGGGCAAATGGCGCGCGTGTATACGCGCGGAGACCGCCTGATCGGTTACTTCGTACTGGGCCACGTGATCGTGGCGATTGGTCAGGCATCCGTCTACAGCACCTGGGGCATCACGCTACCCGTCACGTTGGCGGCGGTTTTGATGTTCTTTTCGAGCGCGACGTTCCTTCCTGGCTCGCAGGTCACCCGCTATGTCGCAGGTATTGTCTTGCAGATTTTCTGCGCACTGCACATCTACCAGCTTCACGGTCTGCCGGAGATGCACTTTTACTTCTTCATGGCGCAGACCATGCTCATCGTATATGAAGACTGGAAGGCCACTTGGCCCGGCACATTGCTGCTCATCGGGCAGCACACCCTGTTCGCGCTGCTCCAGAATACCGGCTCGAATTTATACTTCTTTCCGGATTCGTATATTACCGTGCGGAAGCTCGCCTTTCACTTCGCGATCGCGCTGATGCAGGTAGTGATCTGCTCCTATTGGGCAATCCTGCAAAGGCGGTAGCGCCTGTTTACCGCCTGGCAACGAGAAGAGCTGAAGGCGAGCCGTGAAAGAGCCGAGCAAGCTACTCAAGCCAAGAGCCAGTTCCTGGCCACTATGAGCCACGAGATCCGCACGCCGATGAACGGCGTGATGGGCATGACCAGCCTGCTGATGGATACGCGGCTCGATTCGGACCAGCGCGATTTCGCCACCACCATTCGTCACTCGGCCGAAGTA
>Ga0157378_10002949_pt1 | contig 15130 bp, 16 predicted proteins | sample M65metaG_FD_115309 | JGI IMG/M metagenome (GOLD analysis project Ga0157378, IMG submission 115309) | Miscanthus rhizosphere microbial communities from Kellogg Biological Station, Michigan, USA - M6-5 metaG | ecosystem: Host-associated > Plants > Roots > Rhizosphere > Soil | place: USA: Michigan...
CGGCCGAGGAAGGCGAAGAAACTGCCAGTCCAAAAGTGGGCGACTTCGTGAAGTTGAATTCCGGCGGCCCACGAATGACTGTGGTATCCAGATCGGTCGTGGACAAGGCGTGGTGCGTTTGGGAGAGACTGCAAGATGGGGTGGCCGTCCAAGACGACGCGGTGTTCCCCATCGCTTGCCTAATGCATTGGAGGGCGTGATGGCAAAGGGGAAGGTGTTACAGGTGCGGCTCTCGGACGCGGAGATGGCGTTGGTGGAGAAGAGAGCGGAGGATGCGTGGTTGAAGCCATCGCAGTGGGCGCGGCGGGTCGTGCTGGGGAATTCGGTGTCCGGTGAGGGCGTGGGTGCCGACGGAGTAGCCGATACGCCCGTCACCGTGGAGGGGCCGAAGCGTGCCGACTGAAGCCCAATTCCTGGCCCATATCCTTGCCGAGCCGGACAACGATGGGCCGCGGTTGGTGTTCTGCGACCAACTCGAAGAGTGGGGCGAGGCGGCACGGGCCGAATTCATCAGGCTTCAAATCGAACTGGCCAGACTGCCAATGCCGGCAGGCAGTCCCAATCACGATGTCAACCGTGATCCCAAGTGCGGCTGCCCGTGGTGCCAAAAGGCGTTGCCGCTGCGATACCGCTCGCAAGACATCCTTGACCGTCACGCCCATGAATGGCTCAGTGGCTGGATCGGCGACCGCATCATGGCTTGGTCGAAGTACGGGACGTGCGTGCTGCGAAGCCCTCGCCGGCTTCACGGTGAGCATGACTGGTTCGCGACCTGGGAGCGCGGCTTCGTGTCGGCCGTGATGCTGTCCTGGGAAGATTGGGCCGGCGGCGTGAGCCGGTTTGCCAACAGCCGAGTCGGGATGCTGCCGGGCCACGCCGACGCCATCTTGCGCGCGGCCCCGGTGCAGGAAGTGCGGCTGACGACGATGCTGGATGTCCCCCAACTTGCCAAAGCCGCAAAACTTCCAATCCCGTTTGTTAGGGATGTTGATGAATCAGTAATACGGAGCATCCTGTCGGCGGCGTGGCCCCGCATCCGCAAGTGGGTGTTACCGGAACCCGCCACGCAGGCCACTGGCACCAACACGGCGATGGGCTTTGTCGTGCCGCTGACGCGCGAGACCATCATGCACGACGCAACGGCCCAGCACATGGCCGACGCCCGCACCGCAGGAATGGCACGAACGCCCCGCATCTTTTAATTCTTTAGAAGTTGAAAGATATTGATGTCCAACCCACTCTTCGACCCGACCTACTGGCAAGAATGCCTGCCGCACATGACGGCCAAGCAGCGGGCCGAACTGGCGCAACTCTTGCCCCCGGCCCCACGACCCCGCGAACTGCTGACGTGGACGTGGACCTACCTGCGCCGGCACTGGACCAACAAGGCCAGCCGCTTCCACCGCGAACTCGCCGCCGACCTCGACGCCATCAGTATCGGCACGCCGGGTTGGACCGTAGTGGAGAACCCTACAAACACTCGCCAACTGGCGAAAACGCCAGTTCAGATAAATCAGACAAACGCCGGTATCAGTCCCGACGCTCTGGCCGCGTGGCGGGGGCCGCAACCAACGCCCCCCGCAGCGCCACCGGCATATTCGGCCGAACCAGTCTCCGAACTCTCAACCACTTCGGAGCCTCTTCTTGGGGCCAAGCGGGGGGCACGGTTGAACTTCCTTAGCCCCCGCGGCTCGGGCAAGTCGTTCTGGGTCGCGCTGGCCTTCCCTTTGCGGGAGTTGCTGGAAGGCCGCGAGAAGTACGTCGTCATCATTTCCGACACCGACGAGCAGGCGAAGAAGTTCATTGCCGGCATTGCGGCGGAATTGGAGTTCAACGACGAAATCTTGGCGGCGTACCCGGAAGCGGCTGGGCGGGGGCCGCAGTGGCGCGTGGACTTTCTGGAACTGCGCAACGGTTGTGCAGTCGAAGCTCTCTCCACCGGCAAGTCGATCCGCGGCCGAAAGCACAAGGGCGAACGTCCCACGCTCGTTCTGCTCGACGACTTGCAGAAGACGCTGGACATGCGGAGTGCCACCCAGCGGGCCAACGATTACGACTGGTATCTGCGCGACGTGCGGTTGGTGGGCAGTCCGACGACGAACTTCGTGCATGTGGGTACGGCGTTGCATCAAGAGGCCATCGCCTGCCAGTTCCAGCGGTCCCCGGAGTGGACGACGAAGGTGTACCGGGCGATTGAGAAGTGGCCCGACCGCATGGACCTGTGGAACGACTGGAAGAACATCCTCTTCGACTATACCGACGACCACCGGCGGAAGAAGGCCGATGCGTTCTTCAACGAACGACAAGCGGAGATGACACACGGTAGCAAGGTGCTGTGGCCGTCGCGGGAACCGTTAGCCGCGTTGATGCTGGAGTGGGCCAGCATCGGCCAAGCCGCCTTCGATTCGGAGAAGCAGAACAACCCCGTAGACCCGTCCCAGGTCGAATGGCCAGCGGAGTATTTTGAGCATGGCCTGTTCTGGTTTGACGACTGGCCCCAGGACTTGTCGGTCAAAGTGATCTTCCTCGACCCCAGCAAGGGGCAGCAGTCGAAGCAGCACGACTATCAAGCCATCGTGCGGTACGGCCGGGACCGGCAGGGGTACGAGTACGTCGAAGCCGACATGCGCCGGCAGGACGTGGACGCTCTTTGTGCAACCAGTGTCCAGCACGTCATCGAGTTCCAGCCGGAAGTCTTCGGTTTGGAAGCGGAGGCGTGGCAGGAACTGCTCATGGTGCCGCTGAAACAGAAAGCCGAACTGCGCAAGGTGAACTTCGCCATCCGGGGCATCAAGCAAGGCGGCATCCCGAAGGAAGTCCGCATCCGCCGCCTGACCGATCCGCTCGCGCAACGGAAAATGCGCTTCAAGCGGCGGTCGCCGGGCACCCAGATTCTGGTAGACCAACTGAAGCAATTCCCCATCGCCGACCACGACGATGGACCGGACGCTCTGGAAGGGGCCAGAAGGATTGCAATTCAGTTATTCAACGGCCGCGTGGGCGGCGTGGGAGCGACGGGGTATTCGGCATGAACCGGCGACTTTGGTATTGGGTCCATCGGCAACTAAACAAGGCCGTACTGTACGTCGGTCACTGGCCCCTGATCGGCGATGGGTTGTGGTGGGTGTACGGTCTGTGGCAGACGGTGATTCCCGACGAACCAGCCGCCGGCACTCCCGGACGGTTGCCGTCGGGTCCAAAAGTTCACGGATGAGGTCCATATCGCCCATATCTCAATGATACGCAAATACAGTACCGAGGTTCACATGACAGAAATGATGAACCCGCCTTATGTGCCGCCGGTTCCCTCGCGTCGTCAGCCGCAACAGCCATCTCCGCTGGGGGCGGTGATCGGGGTTTTGATTGGAGCAGTGCTGTCTCTTTTGGCCACCGCCGCAATCACCGGAGAATGGCGTGTGGCCCTGTCAGTGTTCGTTGGCACGGTGGTCGGTGCTTTGTCGATTGCCTTCACTTTGTGGTTGACGGGAGGGTTCACATGACCAACGATCCACAGACGGAATTCCTGGCTCTCGGTGCGGAACTGCGTACCCCCTGCACCCCAGAACGGCGGGGCGAGATTGAGCGACAGCGGGCGTCGATCTTTGCCCGCCTGTCGATGGGCGAACGGCAGGCGCTGCTGCACGCTGAGCGTCAGGCGGCGGATGCCGAGTTCCGCGCCACCGGACAAGTGCGGCCGATGGACGCCCCGGCGATCCCCCGCGTCGTGTCAGCGGTGGAGGCGGAAAACGCCCGGCTGCGGCAGGAGAATGAGAAGTTGAAGGCTCAGGTAGAAGAACGCCGGCACTGGACACGAACGCCCGACGACCAGGACCACGAAGACCATCCGATGGAGAACATGCTCCCGTCCAAGCCGACTGTCGAACCAACTGAGAAGCCATGCCCGACCACGACGCCTTCCTGAAGACGATTCTGGCCAATCCGGTGCAGGCTTTCCCGTATCTGCTTTATGCGGACTGGCTCGAAGAGCGTGGCGACGAACGCGGGGAGCAGTTGCGGGCCTGCGACGGCGATTGCAGCCGCATGGCATCGGTCCTGTGGCCGCCGGAACGGATCGACCAGAACGGCCTGCACTCTTACGACGCTGCCTCCCGCGACCAATTGCTTTACTCTGGGAATCACATTTTGCTGCCTGTCGAACGGCCGCTGATTATCGTCCCTGATGACAGGGTTATGACTTGGCTGCGGTGGGAGCGGAATCATATCGTCAACAACGAATTCTCAGTGGCTCGTTTTCGCATCAGCCCGGCAGACGGAATAGGCAGTTTTGTTCAACTCGACGCGGCTTGGGCTGGGGAGTGGTATCCTCCTCTGAATGCTGCTTTGCCCACAGGGGTCATCTTGCATGGCGGTGGTTCGGCTGCCGAAGTACGTTTGTCAATGGGTTTAGCTTTCCCACCGATTGCCGCGTCGGCCTGATGAATTTCGCTACCAACTTGCCCCCGTAGCCGTTAAACTGCGTTCATGGCATGTGAACCATTCGCCTTCTGCGTCCAGGGTTTCAACGGCGACCTGACAAGGTTTCCCGTTGCGACTTCACCCGTTCGCCCCGCCCAACGTCCGACCACCGCTTTGCAAGAGGACGTGTTCCCCACCAACCCCGGCGGGGTCGAGTGGTTCCAGCAGTACATGAACTTCTTGACCGGCGACGGTTTCTTTCTCGCCGCCCCGTCGATTTCCGACCGCAAAGACGGGACCATGTGGCCGTTCTTCCGGTCCGAGCCGGAATTGAACCTCCTGCGGTCCAGTGCCCGCCTCCTCTTCACCACCAACCCACCCATCTCCGGCCTGTTCGGCGGTATCGCTTCCTACGTCATCTCCACCGGGATGCGCTGTAAACTTGCGGAGAAGCCCCGTTACGACGTGAGTGAGATGGCTTCCCAGACGGCCAAAGCGTACCGCTGGGCCGGCAAGGAAGTGATCGACGAATTCGACAAGCGGACAGGCTTCCGCGCCACCGGCCAGAACACCGCCTTCATCCGCTCCATCCGCGACGGCGACTCGTTCATTCGTCTGTTTCCCTTGAGTGGCGGCTACACGGACATCCGCTTCCGCTGGCCGGAACTGATTCGCCAGCCGCCCGGCACGACTCTGCGCAACTTCGGTTTCGGCGTCCGCACCTGCCAGGACAACACCGATCCTTACGCCGACAACGACGTGGCCCACCCGCTGGCCTTCGCCGACTACGACGGGAACCTGATGACGTGGGAGGAAGTGCCCACAACCGAGATGGTGTGGATTCCCAACGGGGCCGTGCCTGGCCGTTGGGAACCCGGTGTTCGCCGCGGTCTGCCCGACCCGGCTTTCGGGATGCGGGAACTGGCTGATACGGCGTACAAGCTCATCCGCAACTGCGGCGGCGGTCTGGGGGTGCGGCAAGCCTTCGCCTACATCCGCCAGTGGGACACGGCGCGACTGGCCGACGTGCAAGGGTACGTCGCCAGCAACGCGAGCTATCAGCAGCAAATGCCGTATCCGTGGCCATCGTATCGGAACGTCAACAAGGTTGTTCCGGGCATGATCGAGGACATCCCCTCGGGCCGGACTTTCGCCGCTCTCCCGGAGAACAGCGAAACGGGCAGCGTGGACGGCATCGTGTCGATGCTGCTGCGGACCAGCGCCCGAGCGTGGAACGTAGCGGAATGGCTGGCGACCGGCTCAGGATCGGGGTCGGGCGGTTACACGTCGGAAATCGTTCACGAATCGACGATGGTACGGACCTTTGAGGCGGCGCAGGGCTACTACGCGGTGCCGTTCGACAAGGTGTACCGCTTTGTGCTGGACCATGCCATCGACTGCGGGCGACTCCCCCTGGATTTCTGGGAGCACGTTTCGCAGGAGATGGTGGCCCCATCGGTGGTGACGCGCAACAAGCAGATCGAAGCGGACACGAATGAAAAGTTGATGGGGCGGTATCTGAAGTCGCCGCAGCAGGTGATGTCGGAAGACGACCGCGACCCGGATCAGGTCTTGAAGGAGTGGGCGGCGTGGAAAGTAAAACTGAAAGAGAACGGCCTGACGGACCCGCTGCTGGCCCAGGCGGATCAAGCGGGGCAACCGCAGCCGGGAGCGGAATCCCCTGGAGGAATGGGCGACCAGCCGGATCAAACGCCGACTACAGAAACGCCATCCTCGGATGTATCGCCAGAATCGCCAGCATCGACGCCCGCATCGCCGACCTCAACACTCGACTCCTCCCAATCGACGAATGACGCCCCCAACGAGTCGTCGAACGTCGCCGGCCTGTACAGCGAAGACAGAGGCCAAACGTCCCCGGAAGGCGATCTGGCCGGGCTGACGACGAAACAACCGGCCAGCGTCACAGAGAGTCAAGAAGGCTTCGGCGAAGCAAAACCGGCTGCTTGTACTTGCCCCGACTGGCCGGAGTACAAACTGCGCAATGGGTCCACCCATTTGATGGAGTGCCCTATTCACAAGAGTTGGCAAGCCGCAGGCGGCTTTGCCAACAAGAACAAGTCCCGGCAAGCAGACGGCACTTGGGTAGCTCACACTGTCGAAAGCCAGGAGCCGCACGAACCGACGCTGGAAGCGATCCGGCGGCTGCTCAAGCCCACGGAAACGGAACTGAAGGAAGCCACGGACGCCGTGAGCACCCCCGACTTCGCCCAGACGCAAGAGCCGCAGGTCCGCAAGCGGACGATCAAGTTCCAGCGTGGCGATGACGAACTGATCGAAGGGCTGGAGATCACGGAACTACAAGAGGCCGTGGTCATGAGCCGGGAGACGCCGCACGGCGAGATCGGCAAACTGGCCCCGCGCGACAGCAAGACGCACAAGATCGTCAACGCCCCGGCCGGCAGTGCCCATAACGTCAAGCCGCTACCGCCCGAATCGCTGCGGGCCAAAGTGGGGGAAGACCAGAAGACGCGGCCACCGGCGAAGCCGCAAGACGGCAACAATCAACCGGCGGTGGAGAAGACCGCGCCGGGCCATCCGAACATGCCGGCCCCCGACCGGACGACGCCCCACGCGCCCGGCCAAGCCCAAGCCGACACGCCTCAGCAGTCGGGGCGGGAGCAAATCCCCACCAATCGCGTGGCGTCTGTTGCTTCCCTGCGTGGTAAGCAGCGGGTGAACCTGTTCATCCTGCCCGACGGCGACCAGTTCAAGTGGGTGGCGATGGACCACGATTCCTCCGTGGTGCAAATGGGCCAGCCGAAAGCGTCTGTCGCTGAAGCCGTGCAGGACGCCAAGAGTTTCGCCGAGAAGGCGAACAAGCAAGGTGCCAATGGGTATCAGGAACCCGGCGGCGAAGCCCAAGTCCCCGACCAACAGTCTCGGCAGGCCGCGTTGCAGACGCTTCAGACGGCCCCGGTGAAGGCGCGCAAGCCCCTCCCCGGTGGTAGCAGCGTGTCCGAACTGCTGGAGTTGGAAGGCGGCAAGGCGGTGTGGAAGCCGGCCGACGGGGAAGCCAAGGCCCAGCGGCCGAGCATCCCTGGCAACCTCACAGGGCGGGGCATCGCGGCCGGGCAACTGGCCGAGTTGTGGAATCTGTCGGACATGGCCCCGGCAATTACTGGTCGCACCATTGACGGCGTGTACGGCAGCATTCAAGGGTTCATCGCCAACGCCAAGCATCCCGGCAACACGCCGTCCCCGTATGATGGCAAGAAGGACTTGGCGCGGGCAGCGGCGTTCGACTTCGCGATTCTGAACACCGACCGGCACCGGGGCAATTGGGTGATTCGGCCAGACGGCGGCTTGGGGCTGATCGACCCCGACCTGTCTCTCCCCGAGACGCACGACCAGAAAGCCTACGGCGAATCGGACCTGTTGCGGCAGGCGATTCTGGAAGACTTGCCGATTCCCGAAGAGGCGAAGGCGTGGGCGGCTACACAACGGCACGCCCATCTGATTATGCAGAAGAACAAGATCAGCGACAAAGCCATCCGGCTCACCGTGGATCGGCTGGTGCAACTGTCCGCAGCGACGACGTTCCGGGAACTGTTCGCCAATAGCGGCATCAAGACCGTGGACGATTTGGACAACGTCATCACAGGGATGAAATGATAACCGTCGAATTCTACAGCATGACCAGCGGCAACCCGGAGAAGGTCGGGGCCATCCACTTCGACGGCTCCAGCTACAAACTGGAGCCGGAAGACTCGCCGCTGCTGCAAGAGGCTGTAAAGGGGCCGGTGCCCTCCGAAGACGGCATGCGGCGGGTGATGGCCGATGAGGGCGAAGCGTTCATGGCCGGGTTGCAGCGGAAGTACAGCGGCTCGTATCTGCGGGCGACGGCCCCGGTGAAAAGCGGCGAAGCGGCCTCGGCGGCGTGATTTTGCAAATTTGCAAAAAGGCTCAGCGTGATTACGGACTCCACTATTGACGACTTTCTGCGGCACCTGACGACGGGCCTGACGCTGCACCTGTTCGTCAACGACCACACGCCGGCCCCCAGCGATTCGCTGCCGGACTACACGGAAGCCGACTTCCCCGGCTACCAGCCGCAGTTGCTGACCAAGTGGTTCATCGTGGCCGGACAGGCGCGGCACGCTCAGGTAGCCTTCACGCTGGCCGACGACTTGCGGACGCCGCAACAGGTCTACGGTTGGTATCTGGTCCGAAATAGCGAACTGGTGGCCGCAGACCGGCACGAAGAAGCCCCCTGGCCGATGTCGATTGCCCGCAGCAAGTTGAAAGTCACGCCGCACCTGGCGCTTGGGGAATAGCCATCAGCACCGCATTCCCGACCAACCTCGACATTTTCCCAACGGCTGCCGCGTTGACCGCCCAGACGCTGGCCACGACGCCGCATTCCCTGCTGCATGGCAACTTGGGGGATGCGATCCGGGCCTTAGAGGCAAAGGTTGGCGTCAACAACTCTCCCGATCAGACTTCGCTTGACTACCTGATTCGGCACATTGATTCGCTGCCATCCCAGACGGGCAACGCCGGGAAGTACCTGACGACGGACGGCACGGTGGCGTCCTGGGGGGCGATTTCGACCGGCCTGACGGTGGGCACCACGCCGATCACTGGCGGCACGATTGGCAACGTCCTGTATCACGCAGCGAGCAATCTGCTGGGCGAGATGACGACCTCCGGCACCGGCACGCAGTTGGCGGCGACGGCCAGCCCGACGTTCACGGGCACGGTGGGGGCCGCTGCGATTACGGCGAGCGGTGTCGTATCGTTGTCGGCTGGTTCGGTTTCTGCTCCAGGGATGATTTTTGCGACTGATACGGCAACGGGATTTGGCCGTCTCCGTGCGAATGACATTGATTTTTTTGCTCAAGGGGCGTCACTGCTAAGACTCCAAGGAGAAAGCACATTCCTTGTCGGACTCTCAGGATCAATGTCGATTAACTGGCTGAGTACCGGCGGCGGTTTTGGCTCGGGGGCAGCAGCCTATGGGCTGGGCATGTTGCAGGAGGGCGGCGCTGGTGGAGGCGTGTTGCAAATCAACAACGGCACGGCAGGAGTATATGCAGCGATCAAAGCCGCAGCAGCGACGTTTTCTGGCACGCTCACCGGAGCGGCGGCGACGTTCAGCGGCACGGTCACGGCCACGGGCGGGGTGATTACGGGGAAGGTGTACCCGGCCAGCGACAGCACGACGGCACTACAGATTCTGAAGGCGGACGGGACGACCGCAGTTGTTAAAGTGGATACAACGAATAGCTACGTCGGTATCGGCATGACTCCGACGAACAAATTAAGCGTCCTTGGGACAGCCGAAACACTGAACCAACAAGCCTCGGCTGGCATCGGCAATAGTAGCACTTGGCTGGCAATAACGGACACAAGCGGTTCGACAGCTTCTGCTATCACTGGATTAGGGTTTGGGTATCGAATTACCTCTTCTGGGCAGCATCACCCCGTCATCGTCGGCGGGCGGTTGGTTTTAACAACTGGAAACACTAAGGGTGCTTTTTTCATCGCCACCCGCGACGTGACCACAAATACCGCCCCCACTGAACGATTCACCGTTGATACGACCGGCTATGTTGGGTGCAACAACACGGCCCCCAGCGCCCAACACCACGTCGTCAGCAGTGCGGCGGGGACCATCGCCGGCATCGACCAGGGGGCGGCGTCGCAGACGGCCGACTTGCGGCAATGGTTAAAGTCGGATGGCACGGTTTACTCTCGCGTCACCGCCGTTGGTTGGATACAAAACGCTCCCGGCCTTGCCCGCGTCACCGCCGACGTGACCAACGCCACGGCGACGATGAGCAACCTGTCCGACCTGTCTATCACTGTGGTGGCGGGTCGGAAATACTTCGGCAAAGTCTGCCTGTTCGCTAACGACAGCGTGAACGTGGACGGGTTGGCGTTTGACTTGGGGGGCGGTTCCGCGACGTTCACAAGCATCGAATTCGGCCTCGCCGCCCAGCCGCTAGGCAGTACGACGGGAACCGTGACCAGCACGGCCGCAACCACTGCACTCACCCTGACGGCGGTGAGTACGTCCGACGCTTGCTATGAAATCACCGTAGGATTCGTCGTGAACGCGGCGGGGACGGTTATTCCTCGCTTCGCCCAGAATTCTCACTCCACTGGAACGGCAACGGTTCGGCTGAACTCGTTCCTGCTGGTCGAAGACAGCCCCAACTAAGGTGCCGGCATGACACGCAACGATTTGACCGCGATTGGGAACCTGACTGACGACCGACTGGCCGTGTTGACGTGCGTGGAATCCGCGAGCATCGCGGCGATGCTCGCCCAACGGGACGCGGCCGATGCAAAGGTGGAAGCGGCGCAGAAACTGTACGACGACAAGTATGCGGCGTTGCAGGCCGAGATGACGGCGCTGAAAGCCACCCACGTCGCTGCACTGGCTGCCAAAGATGCCGACAAGACGGCTGCGTTGGCCGAAGCCGCCACGGCGGCAACCGCTGCACAGGCAGCGGCAGTTGCCGCCGCCGTCGAGCCGCTGAACGCTCAGATTGCCACGCTGACGGTAGAGTTGGCCGCGACGGGGCCGGCGCAAACCGCTGCCGTGAATGCCGCCGTGACCCCGCTGAACGCAGAAATCCTGTCCCTGATGGATCAGGTGAGCGACCTGACGGCCCAACTCGCCGGCAGCAAGGGGAACTACAAAGTCACCCTGACGGCGGCACAGGAAGTCGGGCTGCAACTGGAAGCCAAAGCCCAGAACGTCGGGCCGCTGATACTGCTGAACGCGACCGTATCGAATGCCTTCGGGGCCATCGCGTCGGCCCGACGAACCGACATTCTGACGGAAGCGATTGGCAAGTACCCGTCGTTACCAGCACAGTCGCAAGCGGCCATTTGCACCGCCCTCGGGCTGGGCGACATCGTGACGCTGCCCATGCCGACGCAGCTACAATTGCTGGGGAAGCTGGCCCTGGATGCCTTCAATGCTTTGCCCCAGGAGCAGCAGAACGGCATCATGGCGGCGCTGGGGTTGTAACCAAGGAGCGAAGGCGTGAACGATAGTTCCGACCCGGCCGTAGCGGCAAAGGCCACGCTGGACGCGGCCCGACGTGCCGCCCGCGAGACGTGCATTCAGGAAATCGCCGAGAGCCTGAAACGGCATGGGTGTCGCGTTCAAATCGTCACGGCCTTCGTGGACGGGCAGCCGGTGCCGCCGCAAATCAACGTCGTGGACGCCTGAGTATGGCCGTTACCGCCTTCGATGACCTCGGCACCGCCTTCGACGCGGGTATCCCGTTCGACGGGGCCGTGCTGTCGCCGACCGCCAATTCGGGTGGTGGTTCCGGGGGCGGCGGCAACTCTTTCGGCCCCGCCCGCTACGTCCGGCACCGCGACGGCCGTATCCAGTTCGATTTCGAGAGCCACAACCGCAAACTGGAGCGGGAACGCAAGGCCGAGAGCGACCGCGTGGTGCGGGAAATCCGGGCGGTCCTGAAGGCCAAGGCGAAGCCGTTCCGTCTGCCCGCCATCTTCGTCGGCGAAGCTAAAATCAAGCTGCGACTGCGGGTCAGTGCGCGGGTACAATGGGCACCGGCCACGCCCCCGGAAGAGACGACGTGGGAGATGTCGGAGTGGATTACGATTGCTCTGGGGGCATCGGTGGTGTACGTTGACAGGCAGAAAATCCGGGCCGAAGAAGACCGACTGGTTGCCGCCCTCGCCGCGGCCGACATGCTAGGGGCGTTTTGATGGAACGATGTAAGACGTGCAAGCACTGGAATCAAGTCGAAGGTCAGCCATTAGGCTACGAATGGCCAACTCGACATGAAGGCCAATGTGCTTTGATTCAGCCATTTCAGACCCCGGCTGACGGGCAACTATTTCGCGTCATCGCTATCGCCAAGCCGGAACCAGTTACTGCGGATCGTGTTCCAGTCAAAGTGCTGCGAATGATAACCCATCGGGAATTCGGCTGCGTCCACCACGAAACGAAGACGGAAGGCAAGCCATAATGGGCATTCAACTGGTTGTGCCGCGGATCGAGTGCCAGGAATTGCGCCGCGCACGCACGAACAACGCCACCGACACGGCTTTCCCCGCCCGGCCGATCACGCTGACGCCGCCGCAGCCGCTGGCCTACGGCGGCAACGATGGCGTGTTGCGCTGGGACTTGAAGGACAACGTGCCAGTCGCGAACTACCTGAAGATCATCCCCTTCGGCCGGGGGGTTGGCTCTTTCCAGATTCAGTTGCTGGGTTGGGACACGGACGGCACGACCTGGGTGCCCACGACGCTGGCCATCCTGACGTGTACGCTGGGCGGTGTCCCCGGCGTGGCCGGCAGCACCCTCATCACCGACGCCGACTTCCTCTGTTCGTCCGTGTCGGTGGACGTGGGCAACGCCCCGACGGCATCGACGCTGATCCTGAGTTCGACGATTGACGATCTGGACGCCGAGTTAAACATGGGCGTCTGGGCGATGAGCAACGGCAACGCCTACGCCGTGGTGGGCCTGCAAGGCACGCGGATTCAGGAGATGCAGTTCGCCTGTAGCGGCGTGACAGGAGCCAACGCCATCGTGAAGGGGTTGTAAGTGGCCTGCGAATCCCGGAACCAAGCGACCCCGATTCTGTGCCCCCGCTGCCGGTTTCAGTTGGGCCTCAACGTCGGCATGGCGGTGCGAATGTCGAGCGGGGTGGAAGTGAAATCGTCCCGCGGTTTGACGCTGGTATGCGTGTGCGGCTGGAACCTGCGTTGGTTCATCGAACGGGAATTCAAGAAAGTCGCCCGTGATTCCGCTTGACAACATCAGCGCCGTCGATAACGATTAACACAACTCAGTCGGGCCAATCGGCCCATCGCAAGTTTTGACGCCTTGCCACCCCCGGTAGTACCGGGCCTGACTCGCAAGGCGTGCCCAACACCATCCGACTTCGCGAAAGCTCTTTCCAGCCGGCCTCTCCGGCCGACGACTCCCCGTTGCCTATCGACGAAGCCAAGGGCATCATCTACGGCGTCCGCGTGGCCGGGCTGCTGTCGAACAATCGCCACGCTCAAGCCGGCGTCAAGCGGACCCGCTACTTGCCCAGCGCCTACCAGCAAGCCACGCACCTGTACGAGAACGTCGAAGTCAACCTGAATCATCTTCGCACCAAGCCGGGTCAACCCAAGCCAGAGCGACAGGTCGAGCAGAACATCGGCGTTCTCCGCAACGTCCGGGCCACGTCCGACGGGTTGCGGGCCGACCTGCACTACAAGACCAACCACCCCTACGCCCCGCAACTGGTCGAGGACGTGCGCCGTCGCATGGGCACGTTCGGCCTGTCGCACGACGCCCTGGGCCACGGCGACCGCCACGGGGAAGAGTTCGTCATCGACACGATCACCCAGGTCAAGTCGGTGGATGTCGTGGCCGACCCGGCGACCGTGCACAACTTCTGGGAATCCCTTGAGGGCGACACCGTGGCCGCGATCCCGTTCCGCGATCTTCTGGGCCATGCCTTCCTCAAAATGGCCCGCTTCAAGGGCAAGCGCCGCGTCCTGACCCGGCTGATGGAGTCGGATTACATCATGCCCACCGAGGAGGGCAGTGAGGCCACGGCCCACAACGTCGGCGACACGCCCGTTGACCCCATGACGGAAGAGGAAGGCAAGTCGCCGGAAGACCACCTGAAGGGCGGTTTCGAGAAGGCTCTGACGGCTCTGGTGAAGTGCTTCGTCGGCGGCGAATGCAGCCTGGAAGAGTTCATGTCTCAGGTCAAGGACATGGCCAAGGCCCACAACAGCCTCACCGGCGAGAAAGACGCCGAAGAAGAGACGGAAGAATCCGAGGAGATGGAAGAGAGCGAGGAAGAGGGGGCCAAAGAAGGCGACTCCAAGAAGGGCGACAAGGAATCCGGCGGGGACGAGCAGGAAACGCCCATGAGCGAGTCCCTGGAAGCCGGCACGTCGCAGGACACCATCGGCAAGAACATCGCCACCGAGATCAAGGCCGGCAAGCCCAAGGCTCAGGCCGCCGCCATTGCCTACCGCAAGGCCCACGAATGCGGCCTGAAGGAATCGCGAGAAAAAGATGCGACCATTGCGACTTTGCAAAAGTCGCTGAAGCGGCTGAACAACCGGCAGATGATCGCCAAGTTCATCGACGAAAAGAAACTCAAAATCCCGGTGGCGTTGCAAGAGGCGCTGGCGGAACTGGACGACGAGGCCAAGATTCGCGCCGCCCTCGCGGAAGAGCGGGTCAAGAAGCCCACGTCCACGCCGCAGCCGAAGACTGTGATTCTCGAATCCAACGCCGATCCGCTGGACCCCGATTTCGGACCCCAAACCGTCGCCGCCATCTACGGAACCAAGAAGTGAGGGCTGATTCATGCCTCTGCTGACGGCCAAGTACACCTACCCGAATTTCGACTACCAGTCGATTCTTCAGGACGACTTCTACGCCTACAACACGTCGCTGTGGACGACCACCACGACCACCGGCACCGTCACGATTGCCGCCACCCCCGGCGGCGCGATCAAGTTGGACACCGGCAACGCCACGGTCGGCTCCGAAGTGTACGTCTCCACGGCCCAGAAGTGGTTCCTGCCGGGCAACACGGTGCTGGGCAACTCCTTCCGCATCGAAACCCGCGTGGAACTCACCGAGCCGGGCGTCAATCTGGCGAATTTCGGTCTGTTCCTGACCCCTACCACGGCCAGCGGCCTGCTCACCGCCGGCAACGCCGGGCCGATCAACCCGTTTACG
>Ga0157378_10002951_pt1 | contig 15127 bp, 13 predicted proteins | sample M65metaG_FD_115309 | JGI IMG/M metagenome (GOLD analysis project Ga0157378, IMG submission 115309) | Miscanthus rhizosphere microbial communities from Kellogg Biological Station, Michigan, USA - M6-5 metaG | ecosystem: Host-associated > Plants > Roots > Rhizosphere > Soil | place: USA: Michigan...
AGATTTGCTCGAGATGCTCGTCTGTCCGCTCTGCAAGTAGCACGTCCAGCCGCTCTCGGACCAGAGAGGACTAAGGTGCCCGGTCTGCCGCCGCGTCTATCCGGTGCGCGACGATATCCCCGTCATGCTTCCCGAAGAAGCTTCCATCGCCAGCGAATAGTCCCGCCAAGGATTTCCCCTGCGCATGACAAATCTCATCCGAGAATCACTGCCCCGCCTCAAGCGCCTCGTGCCGAAACTCAAGGGTCAGCGCATCGGCGTCCTCGGCGACCTTATGCTCGACCGCTATCTGTGGGGAACAGCTTCGCGCCTGTCTCCGGAAGCGGCTGTTCCGGTCGTCGATTTTGCCGAACAAAGCGAGTGCCTCGGCGGAGCCGGCAATGTCGCCGCAAACCTTTCATCCCTCGGCGCCCGCGCTGAAGCCTTCGGCCTGCTCGGTGAGGATGAACCCGGCCGCGCGCTGCGCTCCTGCCTTCGTGCTGCGGGAATCGCCGATCAAGGCGCCGTGGCGGACGAATCCCGCGTCACTACCGTCAAAACGCGGGTCATTGCGCGCCACCAGCAAATTGTTCGCATCGATCGGGAAAGACGGAATGCGGTTGCGCCGGCGCTTGAAGAAAAGCTCTTTCGCCGCCTGCTTTCGTCTCTAAAAAATCTGGACGGCCTCATTCTCTCCGACTACGACAAAGGCCTGATCACCGACGCTTTTGCCGAACGCGTGCTCAGCGTCTGCCATCGCCTCAAAGTCCCCGTCTTCGTGAAGCCCAAAACGTCGCGGCTCTATGCATATCGCGGTGCGCGCGTGATCGTGTGCAATGCCAAGGAAGCGGGCTTTTTCGTTACACGTTCCCTTCACGAGGAAAAATCGTTCGACGAAGCGGGACGCAACCTGCTCGCGCATTTTGGCTGCAGTGCGGTAGTTATTACCCGCGGCGAAAAAGGAATGAGCATTTTTGAGGAGTCGTCACCGCACCACGTCACCATTCCCGCGACGAGCTTTGAAGTGACTTACGCCCGCGTCGGCCAGCCCGGCGTAGAACGCGGCGCCACGGGCCGCCAGGTCTTCGACGTCACCGGAGCAGGCGACACGGTATTAAGCGTTTTATCGCTGGCGCTGGCAGCAGGAGCGTCATTGTCCGATGCCGCCGTCCTGGCAAATACCGCAGCCGGCGTAGTGGTCGGCAAGCTCGGCACGGCGAGTGTCACACTCCCGGAGCTCTCAGCAGCCCTCGACGACCTTCGCCGCTCCGTCTGATTCGCTCTGGCTCAATAGCGCCGGGCGGCTCGAAGTGTTTCCCCCTTCCCACGCCAGGCTGCCATCATCGCGCTCATTCCTCGCTTAGAGCTCCTCTAATGGCCCGAGCTACCGCCCATTCCGCCGGAGCCCGGCTCGGCTCCGATCCCCAGGGACAGTTCCAAATGGGGCCACGAGCAGGTCGGCACTTACGGCGAGCCGGGCTCGGACATCCGCCAGGCGAAATCTTCCATGGATCGCCGGCCGCGCCGCCAACCGGCAAATTGCGTCGAGCCGGCGCCTGCGGCCAAGCTTTGCGGCTGGCGAAAAAACAGCTGGATGCGAAGACGCCCGTCCCGGCGGGCAGTCACCGAGGTCGTCGGCTCGCGCTGTCCCGCTCAAACCTTCTCCAACACCGCCAAATCGTACCCGCGTAGCGTCAGCGCGCCGTCGCTCAGTCCGTTTCCCACAACCGCGCTGAACTTTCCTGGCATGCTGACCTTTTGATCTTCTGGAGTGTGGTTCAGGGCGAACACCCACTCTTTGTCCCTGGTCCGCCGCCGCGTCACTTCCACTCCCCGCGGCGCCTGGATCGTTAGGCTGCTCCCACTGGTCGCCAGCACTGTGCGTAGCACCCGCGCCAAACTCGTCGCATCCAGGTCTGCGCCCACATAAACCGCCTGGCCTTTCCCAAAAGTATTCATGGTGATCGCGGCGTCGCCTTCATACGCTCCCGTGTAGGTCGCCAGCACCGCCGCCGACTCCGGCTTCAGCAAATCCGCCCACAGCGCGCACTGCGCATCCGCTCCCGCCAGCCGCGGCGCAAACTTCACGCCGATCCTCTCCGTGTACACCGGCACGGGATCCTTCACCGTCACGCCCATCACGTCACGCAGCAATCCCGGCAGCGGCGCGTTAACAATCTGGCTGCTCTCGTCTTTCACGCCGAGCCGGAAGCCCGCCACAAGGGTTCCCCCGTTCCGCACGTAGTTGCGGATGTTCTCCGCCTGTTTTTCGCTGACCACATATTGCAACGGCGCAAAGACCGCTTTGTATTTCGACAAATCCTCATCCAGGTGAATCACGTCCGTTCCGGTATTGGCGCTGGCCACCGAGCCATACCACGCAATCAACTGCGCCATGTAGCTCAGCTTCGAATTTCCCGGCTGCACGGCCAGCGCCCAGCTCGAGTCGTGATCAAAACTCACCGCTGTCTCCGCCACGTAGCTCGCTTCGAGCCCTTCGCGCCCCAGCGACTTTATCTCTTTGACCGTTCGAACCATCTCGTCAAAGCCGATGCTCTTTGAACGGTCGTGGTTCAACATGCCGAACCAGTATTCTTCCGCGCCAAATCGCGCCGAATCCCAGCGAAAATAATTCACGCCCATCGCGCCGTGCGCCACCGCCTGAAACGCCCACAAACGCAACTGTCCCGGATGCGGCTGCGGCGCAAAAAAGCTCTGCCCCGCCTTGCCCGCTTGCTCTTCCATGATCAGAAACGGCTTGCCGCCCTTAACGCAGCGCATCGAGTCGTGCCCCAGCGCGATCATCGATGCCATGACTTCCGGCGACGCCAACGCAGGCATGAAAACCTGTGCGAATCCCGGATAGTTGTCGCTGCTCACAAAATCCATGTTGCGATACATCTCGCGCAGATTGAGGGTGTCCAGCGGTGCGCCCACTTGGTTCGTGGTCACAAAGTGTTTCGGGCACTGTTTGCGCAACATGGCCAGCTGCTCTTCCGCAGAAGAAGCGCAAGCGTGCGATTGATAGCGGTCGTAGTCGAGCACCAGTCCCGGGTTCGGATCTCCATTTGACGGCAGTGGCACCGGAATCTGCCGCCAGTCCGTGTACGTCTGGCTCCAGAACACCGTGCCCCATTTCTCGTTTACGGCATCGAGCGTTCTGTATTTCGCCTTCACCCAGTCCTGAAAACCCTCCCGGCAATATTTGCAGTAGCAGCGCGCGTGCGGCTGCAGCGTATATTCATTGTCGATCTGCCAGCCGATCACGCCCGGAGCGTTCGCGAACGTTTTCGCCATCTCCGTCGCGATATTCAGCGACAGTCTCCGGTACGTCTGGTTCGATGGGCATGTAAACCGCCGTCCGCCCGGCTGCACCGTCACGCCGTCCTTGTTCACCAGCAGAATTTCCGCATACTTGCTGGAAAGCCACGGCGGAGGCGCCGCCGAAGGAGTCCCGAGAATCACAGCGATGCCGTGCCGGTGCAGAATCTCGACCGAGCGCTTCAGCCACGCAAAATCGAATTTGCCCTCTGACGGCTCCAGCAATCCCCAGGCAAACTCCGCTACGCGCACATTTGTCAGGCCCGCTTCCGCGATCATCCGCGCGTCTTCTTCCCACAAATTTTCCGGCGTCTGATCGGGGTAGTAATCCGCGCCCAACAGCAGCGGCCACCCGGACCGAGCATCCGCAGCCGACCCGCGCGCCGTGTCCTCGCCAATCGGCAGTGCTTTTTCCCAGATCGGCAGCTTCACGCCCGCAGCCGTGACCACCGCCGCTGCGCGCCCCACGAAACCTCTTCGCGTAATCATCTCCGCTCCTCCGCAACAGAAAGCGGGGTTATCTTGTGTCCCGGTCAGTTCTCGTGTCAATTGCCCGCAACCCTTCCAGGCAGGAAAAATCCTCGTTAGGACCCTTGCGAGGGCCGGCTAGCGGGAGGGAGTTCAGAAAGATGGTGGGAAGCTGAAAGACTTATCCGCCGAATTCACCCAAAGGTTTACCGGCTTGGTGCGCCTGCTCTTTTCCAAATCATTCTTATCCGGCATCGGCGAATACGGGCTCACTTCGATCAAAAGCACCACGCCGTTCGACCCGCGCTTGGCCGAAGCCTTCACAATCGCGTAGCTCTTCACCGGACCGTAGTAGCCGCCATCCGGCCCCCAGTCCGCCAAAAAATCTCCGTACTTGTAGCTCTCCGCCGGCTTCCAAAGCTGGTAGGCCAGTTTGGTGTCGTTCGCGACCAGCGCATCCAGAAAATGTTCGGCCGCTTTTTTCTCCGGGTAGTAGCGGAACGCGAAGTACAAAACCACCGCCAGCGCCAGCGCAATCCCCGCGCCCGTGTAGGTCATCACCTTGTGTTTGTTTGATGGTTCGGGAGGAGGCGAGAGGAGAGACGATGACATTGGTTTTGTGCGGGTCGCCTTGCCGACAGGGCAGCGCTTTCATCCTAACAAAGTCCGCCCCTGCCTCACAAAGCCGCCACCCTTATTAGACGCCGGAGCTACGCCTCGAGTGCCCCGCCCGCCCCTTCCGGCAGTTCAATTTCATACTTCGTCCGCGCCTTTTCGCGTTGCACTTCGAGCGCCAGCCCGATCAACCGGTCAATCAATTCGCGAAAGGGAATTCCCGTGGCTTCCCACAACTTCGGGTACATGCTGATCGAAGTGAAGCCCGGAATCGTGTTCACCTCGTTCAGAAAAAGTTTGCCGCCCTTTTTCTCCAAAAAGAAATCCACCCGCGCCAACCCGGAAAGCTCCAGAGCACGGAACGCGGCCACCGCCAGTTGCTGAATCTTCTTCACCTGCGCCGGTTTCAGCTTCGCCGGAATGATCAGCGCCGTCCCTTCTTCCAGATACTTCGCCGTATAGTCGTAAAACTCCCGGTGCGGCACAATCTCGCCGGGCACCGAAGCCTTCGGCTCGTGATTGCCCAGCACCGAGACCTCGATTTCCCGGGCGTTCACCGCGCGCTCCACCAGAATCTTCATGGCGAATTCCGAGGCCAGCTTCAGCGCCGGCGCCAGCTCCGCCCGCGAATGAACTTTCGTCATTCCCACCGACGAACCCAACGTCGCCGGCTTCACGAACACCGGATACCGGAATTTTCTTTCGATCGCTTTCTCTACCGCCGCCGGATTTCGCTCCCAATCCGCACGATACACGGTCACCCATGGCACCACCGGAATCTTGGCGTGCTGCAGCAGTTTCTTCGCGACATCTTTGTCCATGCCGATCGCCGAGCCAAGCACGCCCGCTCCCACAAACGGCAGTCCCGCTAGGTCCAGCAACCCCTGTATGGTCCCGTCCTCGCCGTAGGTTCCGTGCATCACGGGAAACACCACGTCCAGCCGCTGCCCGCCCGCCCCTCCGCTGCGATCCAGCGGAATCAACGCCGCATCGGTCGGGTCCGCCGCCATCACCACGCGCTGCCCGGCCTTCAGTACCTCCGGCAGCATCTTCTGCGCCGCGCTCCCGACGAGCCAGTGGCCCTCTTTCGAAATGCCGATGGGCACGGCTTCATATTTGTCGGGATCCAGTCCGCGAATCACCGATGCCGCCGACACCAGCGATACCTCGTGCTCGCCGCTGCGGCCTCCGAAGAGAACGCCTACACGCAAACGCTTCTTTTCTTTCGTCATAGGAACCTGTGCGGTGAGCGCGCTAGCTCGGGCGCCATCAACCGTTCAAAGTGTAACGTCGCACCGGAAGTTCAGCGGAATTTGTGTGGAGCGCTGCGTTCAAACAGCAAAGTGCTTGCGTCAGAAACGCAATGAGCGTGCGCGCGCCTATTGGACACTGGGTTTTCCGACCCACAACGGCGCAAACGACGCGCGGTGCCACCAGAACAGAATAATCCAGCAAATCGTCGCCAGAATCGCCAGCTGCGCTCCGCTATGCTGCATCGTCACGTGATAGGCGATGATGTTGACAATCACCGGCCCGCTGAGCGCGATGGCCAGCGGCACGTACCTGCCGATCAGGAACAGCGCGCCGCTGACCGCCTGCGTCGCACCAACAATCCATACATAGTGAGAAACCCATAGCGCGCCCAGAAACTGCCCCCAAACTCCCTCCAGCGGAGGCATCGGCAGAAATTTCAGAAAGGGATTCAGCCCAAACACAAAAAGCATCAAGCCCAGCAGGACCCTGGCGATGATCACCACGATTTTCATGTTGCGTCGCTCCGTCCCATGCAAAGGTAGGGCCGCGGCAGCCCACAGCATAGCGCGATTAGCCCCCGGCGATGGCTCCCACCACCAGCAGCGGCTCCCTCCCGCTCGCCACTTCCTCCGGCAACGGCTTGTCCAGCGGGTCGTGCGACCAATCCTCCGAGCAGGCAAAAAACCTCAGGAACGGTCTGCGCGCCCGCGTCGTGTGATCGCGAATCGTCCCTTCCAGCATGGGATATTTTTTCTCGAGCGCATCCAGCACCGAAAGAATAGACACGGTGCCCGGCACTTCGACCGACACTTCGCCCTTCACATGGGCAAGGGCCCGCAAGTGCGCCGGAAGCTCCACGCGAACCATCACTTCGGCCTCGAGCCAGATTTCATGCCAGCGTCTGCGCCTCCACCGAATACACCGCCGGTAGATCCCGCACAATCGGCGCCCACGTATCGCCCGCGTCCGCCGAGCAATACACCTGCCCGCCGGTCGTCCCAAAATATACGCCGCACTTGTCCAGCGAATCTACCGCCATCGCGTCGCGCAGCACGTTCACAAAGCAATTGCTCTGCGGCAGTCCCCTGGTCAGCTCTTGCCATTCGTTGCCGCCCGTTTTGCTCCGGTACACCCGCAGTTTCCCGTCCAGCGGATAGTGCTCGCCGTCGCTCTTGATCGGCACCACGTAAATCGTTTCCGGCTCGTGCGCGTGCACGTCGATCACAAATCCAAAATCCGTCGGCAGATTTCCGCTGACCTCGGTCCACGAATCTCCCGCGTCAAAAGAGCGCATCACGTCCCAGTGCTTCTGCATGTAGAGCAGGTCCGGTTTCTGTTTCGCCTGTGCTATGCGATGCACGCAGTGTCCCACTTCCGCCTCCGGATTCGGTATGTACTGCGACTTCAGCCCTTTGTTGATCGGCTTCCAGGTCTTTCCCGCGTCGTCGCTGCGGAATGACCCCGCGGCGGAAATCGCGGTGAAAATCCTCCCCTTGTTCACGGGATCGAGCACAATGGTGTGCAGGCACATCCCGCCCGCGCCCGGCTGCCATTGCGGGCCCGTTCCATGCCCGCGCAATCCGGAAAGTTCATCCCACGTCTTGCCGCCGTTCCTCGAGATAAACAGCGCTGCATCTTCTACTCCGGCATACACCGTGTCCGGATCGGTCAGCGAAGGCTCCAGGTGCCACACGCGCTTGAACTCCCAGGGGTGCTGCGAGCCGTCATAAAACTGGTGCGTCGTCAGCGGCGCGCCGCCGTCCGCCGACGTGTTGTACGAAAACTTGTTGCTCTCGCCCTTCGGCGTTCCATCCGGTGCTGTCGTGGATTCGCCCGCCGGCGTCCCCGGCTGAAACCACGTCTTGCCCCCGTCATCCGAGCGCTGGATGATCTGCCCAAACCACCCGCTGGTTTGCGAAGCATAAATTCGGTTGGGGTCCGCCGGTGATCCCTTGAGGTGATACATCTCCCAGCCCGCGAAATGCGGCCCGCTCACCTCCCATTTCTCCCGCTTCCCGTCGGACGTCAGGATAAATGCGCCCTTCTTGGTTCCCACCAGTACACGCACTCCGCTCATGGCCTCTCTCCCTTGCTTGTCATACCCTGCTTTAAGGTCATCGCTCCGCGATCGCCGCTAGACGGAAATAGACGCTTTTCCATCTAGTTTGGTAGCCTTGGCTACTCGCGCCAGTCTGCTCATCTCGCTTGCAAAAAGCAAGCGAAACTTGCTAGCATGCAAAAATGGCAGGGAAAAAGCCCGCCGCTGGTCGCCGTTCCGGTTGTCCGTTAAACGCTTCCGTCGAAATGCTGGGAGATCGCTGGTCCTTGCTCATCATCCGCGACATGATGGTTCGCGGTTATCGCACTTTCAAGGAGTTCCTCTCCTCCAACGAGCACATCGCCACCAACATCTTGGCCGACCGCCTCCGCCGGCTGGAAAGCTACGGCATTGTCAGCACCCAGACTGACCCCGCCGACGGCCGCAAACTTCACTACCTTCTCACCGCCAAAGGCATGGACTTGGCTCCCATCCTCACCGAAATGGTTCTTTGGGCGGCCGCTCATGAAGACACCGGCAATCAGGCGCTGGTCCGCCTCATCAGGAAAGACAAAACAAGATTTCTGGCGGAAGTCAGAAAACGCTGGAACCCGCCGGTGAAGTGAGCAGTCCTCAAAAGAGGTTTTTCCCGGGGTCGGGAACTGCATACAATGTTCCGCATTTGACCATGGAAAAAACCTCTGGCCCGGCTCGCATTCAATCCGTAGACGCCCTCCGCGGCGCCATCATCATCATCATGGCCCTAGACCATGTGCGCGACTTCACGTCCGTCGCCGCCATGTCGTTCTCTCCGACCGATCTTTCCCGCACCACGACCGCTCTTTTCGCTACCCGCTGGGTCACTCACTTCTGCGCGCCGGTCTTCGCCTTCACTGCCGGCATCGGAGCATTTTTCTGGCATCGCCACGGCCGCACGCTATCTGAGCTCTCGCGCTTCCTCCTCACGCGCGGACTCTGGCTCATGTTCCTCGAGCTCACCGTGCTGCGCTTCATCTTGTTCTTCGAGTGGAACTGGACCGGTGCGCTCTTCGTTCTCACCGTTTTCTGGATGCTGGGCCTCTCCATGGTCGTCCTCGCCGCTCTGGTTCACCTGCGCGTCAGGATTCTCGCCCCGCTCAGCTTGATCGTCATTGCGGCACACAACCTGCTCGATCCACTCCGACCGGAACGTTTCGGCCGCTTCGCCCCGCTCTGGGACATTCTTCACCGACCAGCGGTTTTCCCGGTTCATGGCGCTTTTTTTCTTGTCGCCTATCCGCTGGTCCCCTGGGTGGCAGTCATGGCGGCGGGCTTTTGCTTCGGCAACGTTCTCCTGTGGGATCCCGACCGCCGGCGTGGTTTGCTGGTTCGCCTTGGCCTGGGTCTCAGCCTGGCCTTCGTCTTGCTTCGCGCCTCGAATCACTACGGCGACCCGTCCGGTTGGTCTCATCAGCCGACCGCGCTGTTCACGGTGCTCTCTTTCCTCAACACCACCAAATATCCTCCGTCGCTCCTGTTTCTTCTCATGACCCTCGGCCCCGCTCTCGTCGCTCTGGCCTTCCTTGACCGCCGCAGCTTTTCCCCGTCCAACCCGCTCATCGTCTTCGGCCGTGTCCCGTTCTTCTTTTTTCTGTTCCATATGGCCGTTGCGCACCTTCTCGCCGTCGCGCTGAGCGCCTTCCGCTACGGCCCGCACCGCTTTCTCCTCCTCCCTCCACCCTCTCTCGGCGGCCCGCGCGAGATCTTTCCTCCCGACTTTGGCTTCAGCCTCCCGGCCGTTTACGCCGTCTGGCTGGCCGTCATCCTCACGAGCTATCCCGTCTGCCGCTGGTACGCCGATCTGAAAAACCGCCGCCGCGACCTCTGGTGGCTTTCTTACCTCTAGCCGCGGCGACCGGTTTTTCTCGGCAAGCGAACGCTAATCTCCTGCCGTCCCCGTCTTTTAGAATGAGAGCTCGAAGCTCGGCACTGCTGTGAGCTGCGACGGGAGTCTTCATGCGCCCATTTTCAAAAATCGCCATCGTCAAATGGTGCTTCCCCCTGCTCCTTCTGACCTTTGCCGCAACGCGGCTCGCCGCTCAGGACGATTGGAAAGTTCGCGACGACTGGGAAAAACCGCAAGAGGTCATGGATGTCCTGGGAATCAAGGCAGGCACCGTCGTCGCTGATGTGGGAGCCGGAGAAGGCTATTTCACCTTTCACCTCGCCTCGCGCGTCGGCACGACCGGCAAGGTTTACGCCGAAGATATTCTCGACGATCGCTTAGAAAAGATTCGCTCGCGCGCCGCGAGTGAAAAACTCACGCAGATTGAAACCATCCGCGGTGAAACTGACGATCCCCGCTTGCCGGCGGAACGCAGCGACGTCGTTCTCATCTCCAACGCCTACCACGAAATGCGCGACCACGACAAAATGCTCCAGGGCATCTTCCGCGCCCTGAAGCCCGGCGGCCTTCTCGCCATCATTGACGCTCCCGCCAAGCCCGGCAATCCCCGCGATAGCTACTACGAGCGCCACCGCATACCGGAGAAGCTCGTGCGGCAAGACACCGCCCGCAACGGTTTCACCTTCTTCCGTCAGCTGCCCACCTTCACCCCGCCAGACTCCGACCGTACCTACTTCTTCCTCATCTTCCAGAAACCCGCCCAAACCGCGAAGTAAGGCCTCGGCCTGAGCACGAGTCTTTTCTGTGGTTTGCTGCGACACCGGAGGTAGAACCGAAGGCACGCCGCCGCGCTCGCAGCTGAAGGAAGAAGCGGCAGCTAACCCCTTTAGAATCCGTACTTACAAAAAAAAGAGGGGAGGGCAGGGACGGCCTCTCTAAAACACTCCCACTTCGCTTGCCGCCTCGCCTATAGTCGTAGCTTACATCTCCGGCATCGAAAGAACATCGTGCCCAAGCTTCCTGGCAGCCCAACCCGTATCGGCCATTCCGAGAGAGCTGCCCCGCGCTCGGCAGGCGGCGGCTCCACTGCGCTGCCCGGCAAGCCCAAAAAATCCGCCGCGGAAACCTGGAAGGCTCTGCCCGAGGTCTGGGCTCTCCTCCAGCCGCGCAAAACCGTGCTGCTGCTCGGCTTCGGCCTCATGGCGATCAACCGCGTCTGCGGGCTCGTGCTCCCGGCTTCCACCAAATTCCTGGTGGATAACATCATCGGCAAGCGGCAGATCGAACTTCTCGGTTGGCTGATTCTCGCCGTCGTCGGCGCCACCCTCGTACAGGGCCTGACCTCGTTCACGCTGACCCAGCTGCTCTCCAAATCCGCGCAGCGCATGATCACCGACATGCGCAGGCGCATTCAGGCCCACGTCGGACGCCTGCCGGTCACCTATTACGACTCGCACAAGACCGGCGAGCTCGTTTCGCGCATCATGAGCGACGTCGAGGGCATCCGCAATCTCATCGGCACCGGCCTGGTCGAATTTCTGGGCGGATTGATGACCGCCGTGCTCGCGCTGGTCATTCTCCTGAAGATCAGCGCGCTCATGACCGTCATCGCGTTCTTCATCTTGTTGGTCTTCGGACTGCTGATCAACAAGGCCTTCGCTACCATCCGGCCCATCTTTCGCGCGCGGCCCAAAATCAACGCCGAGGTCACCGGGCGTCTTACCGAATCGCTCGGCGGCGTTCGAGTCGTCAAGGGCTACCATGCCGAGGAGCGCGAAGAAAAGGTTTTTGCGGGCGGCGTGCAACGCTTGCTGGATAACGTCCTGAAAACCTTGACCGCCACTTCGCTGATGAGCCTCTCCGGCACCACGCTCATCGGCTTGGTCAGCGCCATCATCATGTACATCAGCGCGCACAGAATCCTGGCCGGCACCATGACGCTCGGCATGTTCTTCATGTATTCGGCGTTCCTGGCCATGCTGGTCGCGCCCGTATTTCAGATCGTTGCGATAGGCACGCAGCTCACCGAAGCCGTCACCGGCCTCGAACGCACCCGCGAAATTCTCAACGAAAAAGCGGAAGACGAAGACGCAGGCCGCACCGCGAACATCGATCGCATCAACGGTCGACTGGCATTTGAAAACGTGGACTTTTCCTACGACACCGGCAGGCAGGTTCTGTTCGACGTAAGTTTCAATTCGCAGCCGGGAACCGTGACGGCCCTGGTCGGTCCGTCCGGAGCAGGGAAGTCCACCATCATCGGTTTGGTCGCGGCCTTCTACAAACCGGCAAGCGGACGGGTTGTTGTCGACGGAATCGACCTGGCAACGGTGAAGCTGACGAGCTACCGCACCCAGCTGGGAGTCGTGTTGCAGGACACATTTCTCTTCGACGGAACGATCCGCGAAAACGTGGCCTTTGCCCGTCCCGACGCCAGCCAAGAGCAGATCCTCAACGCTTGCCGCATTGCCCGCGTGGACGAATTTGCGGAAAACTTCCCCGACAAATACGACACGATCGTGGGTGAACGCGGTGTGCGACTGTCCGGCGGGCAGAAACAGCGCGTCTCCATCGCGCGCGCGATTCTTGCCGATCCGCGCATCCTGATTCTCGATGAAGCGACCTCCAGCCTCGACTCCGAATCGGAAGCGTTGATTCAAGAAGGGCTGCGTTACCTGATGCGCGGCCGCACCACGTTCGTTATCGCGCATCGCCTTTCCACCATTCGCCGAGCCGAACAGATTCTTGTCGTCGAAGCCGGCCGCATCATCGAACGCGGCACCCACGATTCGCTCTACGATCTCGGCGGCCGCTACTACGACCTCTACACCCGGCAGCACGGTGTCGAAAGCAACTTGTTCCTCGCGCCCGGCGAAGGTGAAGGCTCTAAGGTTGAAGAGCCCGATGCTGACAAGAACGGCCGCGACGACGATGCCTCGGCCATCCGCTTGCTGCGAAGTTAGCCGCGCGAAGGATGCATGAATGAAGCGGAATGTTTTGCCCGGGGAAATGTCATTGCGCGGCGCGTAGCGCGCCCCCATAATTGTGGCGAGATTTTGAAGTTCCGGGTTCAGCGGGGAATTGGCCATGAGTCGTGTAGCGGAAAACGGACCGATGCAGCAGTTGGAGGAGTGGGACGATTTTGTCGCCACTCGCTATCGCCAGGGAAAGTCCGAGGAAGAATTTCGCAACTATGAAGCCGACGCGAACCCCGGCGTCACCCAGTTTTATCGTGAAAATCACGCCAAGCAGACTTACGATTTTGTGCTGCGGAAAAAGGCGGAATATTGCGGCCTGACGCGCGGGAAAAAGAGCGTCTGGGAAATGGCGGAGTATCTGAACACGCTGGTGGACGAGAGCGATCCCGATACTGACCTGACGCAGATCGAGCACTTGCTGCAGACCGCCGAAGCCATTCGCAAAGACGGGCACCCGCGCTGGTTCATCCTCGCGGGCTTCATGCACGATCTCGGCAAGGTGTTATGCCTCTATGGCGAACCGCAGTGGGCGGTGGTCGGCGATACGTTCCCGGTGGGTTGCGCCTACTCGGACCAAATTGTTTTTCCGGAATTCTTCGCCGCCAATCCCGACTGCAAACTCGCGCAGTTTCAAACCAAGTATGGCGTTTACCAACCGAACTGCGGGCTCGACAACGTTCACCTGTCTTTCGGCCACGACGAGTACATTTATCAGGTCACCAAGCGCTATCTGCCGGAAGAAGCGCTGTGCATGCTGCGCTATCACTCCTTCTATCCTGCGCACAAACATGGCGCCTACCGCCATCTTATGAACGATCGGGACGAGCAAATGTTCCATTGGGTGCGGAAATTCAATCCGTACGACCTATACTCGAAGGGCCGCGAGCGCCCGAACCTGCAGGAAATCCTGCCGTTCTACGAGGACCTGATAGCGGAATACTTCCCGGCCCAGATCGACTGGTGAGCTGGCGCTGAAGCGCTTTTCAAAATGCTCTGGGGCTAGGAGATAGCAGTTGTTTTGCTATTGACTTCAACTTGGGCGAGAAGCCTCAAGTTCCAGGCTCTCGCTTGCCAATGAGCTTTCTTCCAGGATGAATGCATAAGGCCTGAGCAGCACGTCAGTAATAATTTGGCTGGATTCGGAAGTTGTCAGACCCATTGCCGCGTTCAAAACTTGGGCGTGACTTTTACTATCACATAGTCAGACGCGTATTTCGAAGCCGTAAAGGCAAATTTGGGCATAGTGTGATTTACCTCCGTTTAGGCGTGGAAGACAGCAGTGGCAAGGTTTACGCCGAAGGATCGCTTCCCGCCAAACGCTTCGATCGGGACCCAGGGATGAAAACGCTGCCCCAACCGAGGAGGGCAGCGATGGAAGCGACCCTGTTCACCGGTTGGATCTGCGATTACCTGAAGCCACATCCCGCCGCGCTAGAGGCAGCGCATCCGCTGATGCTGCGGGCCATCGCGGCTTCGAAAAAGAAGAATGATCGCATCGACGCCAGCAAGATTTGCGACTTCCTGCGCTGTGGTTTTCTCCCGGAGTGCTGCATGGCCTCCAGGGCTATTCGCGAACGGAGGCACGCACCCTGCGCTATCGCAACCTGCTGGTCCGCCAGATGGTGCAGATGAAAAACAACATCGCCAATCTACTGATGGCAGCAGGGGTGAGCTACACGAAGGAGAAGCTCCACAGGTGGGTCACTTCCGCGAACTACTGACGACCAACCCCGATCGAAATGGAACCCCAGCCTGCGATTCGGCGTTTTAAAAAGGTCGACTTACGTGCCAGCGAGCTCCGCAAGGGAGGCGCGAGGATCACTCGTACCGCAGGGCCTCTATGGGATCCAGCCGCGCTGCTTTGATGGCGGGATACATGCCAAAGAAGAGGCCAACGCTCATGGAGACGCCCACAGCAAGCACGATCGCCCAAAGCGGAATGGATGAGGGCAGACTGGGCACCAGGACACTTATGAGCAGGCTAATGCCGCCGCCCAGCAATACACCTATGATGCCGCCGGTGCCTGTCAGCACGATTGCTTCCGTGAGGAATTGCCATATCACGTCGCGGCGGCGTGCGCCGAGAGCTTTGCGCACTCCGATCTCCCGCGTGCGCTGCGTCACCGACATCAGCATGATATTCATCACGCCCACGCCGCCCACCAGAAGTCCGATCGAGCTGATCACGGAAATCAAAAGCGCCACCGAGGATGTTATCTGGCGAAATTCGTCGGCGATCTGCTGTGCACTGGAGATGCCGAAATTGTCAGGCTTGCTGTAAGGCACGTTTCTCCGCCGGCGCAACACCCCTCGGATTTGGTCCTCAGCTGCCGACATCTGGCCGGGATAGGCCGTGGCCCCAACGAAGTGCTCATCATCTTGCGGAATGTGCTTGTGGTAACTGCGATACGGGACCATCACTGTTTTGTCCGCAGACTGATCCTTGACGAATCCGCCCTTGCGCGGCTCAAGAACCCCGATCACCTCATAGGTGACGCCGCCGATCATGATTGGCTTTCCCAGCGGCTCGATGTCCGCATACAGCGTCTTTGCAATGTCTGCGCCAATCACCGCCACATCCGCGCGGTG
>Ga0157378_10002952_pt1 | contig 15121 bp, 8 predicted proteins | sample M65metaG_FD_115309 | JGI IMG/M metagenome (GOLD analysis project Ga0157378, IMG submission 115309) | Miscanthus rhizosphere microbial communities from Kellogg Biological Station, Michigan, USA - M6-5 metaG | ecosystem: Host-associated > Plants > Roots > Rhizosphere > Soil | place: USA: Michigan...
GTATACGCTTTTTGGTTATTTGACGAGGACCATGTAACCCTTCCGCACAGTGTAATTTTACCGGTAAATATTACCAAACGACCTAAAAAAGTACACCTGTTGGGATATTCGAAAAAACTTAAATGGTCGTATAGAAACAGCAATGTCATAGTACAGATACCCGTTTCTTTACAAAACAGCGCTTTGTTAAAATACAGCGGGACTTTTGTAATTGAATATTAGCACTTAGAATCAGTATCCGTACGCTTTTATCTCATAGCCTTATTGCTTGTCTAAGCGTAACAAAAGTACATCATGGGCCTTGATATCAACTTTCAGCACCCTATCGGTATTGGACGCAGCTTTTTTGCTCCATAAATCAAATATCCGGTATGTTGATTTGTTGAAATCAATGTTCATATTAGATAAAGTATCTTTCAGCTGGTGCGCCTTCCAGTCATAAACCAGTTTTTGATGCCGGTCCGACCTGTTTAAAAAGCAAACCGCAAGACTATTATTTGACAGCGGTTTTAACCATATCTCCAGGCCGTCGAATGCATAATATTTAAAACCTTCAATACCCAAAGCATCCTGGTCTATTGCAATCACGTCTTTGTTTGTTAAAATCGCCTTAGTCTGATCTGACATTTTATGCAAGTCGTTTCCTGCCATCAGCGGAGCAGCAAGCATACACCATAACGAAAAATGTGCCTTGTCTTCATTAAAAGTCATCCCATTACCAACTTCCAGCATATCCGGATCATTCCAATGGCCCGGCCCGGCATACTGCCGCATTTCCCCTTGCTTGTCAGCTATACCCATAACACTCATGGCAGACCATGTGCCTTTGTTCACCACCCCGTCAAAGCCGGCGCCAATGTCGCCTGTGGTACGCCACAAGTGTCCTAAACCGGTTGCCCATTCCCAGGGTTTATGGTTACCCCATTCGCATAAACTGAATACCACGGGCCGCCCTGCTGCTTTAATTGCTTTACTCATTGTTGTATATGCTTCCCGGGCATTTAACCCATCCGTATTGCACCAATCATATTTTAAGTAGTCAACCCCCATCGCCGCGTAAAAACGGGCATCCTGGTACTCATATCCGCGCGTACCCGGGTAGCCGCCACAGGTTAATGTGCCCGCACAATTATATATGCCGAATTTTAAGCCCTTAGCGTGTACATAATCCACAAATTTTTTCATTCCCCCCGGAAATTTTGCAGGGTCCGGTACCAGGTTACCGCTACTGTCTCTTTGCATGGCCATCCATCCATCGTCAAGTACAAAGTATTGATACCCGGCATCTCTCATCCCCGACGAAATAAAGGTATCGACCATATTTTTAAGCATTTGCTCATTAATATTTGTTTGGAATGTGTTCCAGGTGTTAAAACCCATTGGTGGTTTTTGGGCGAGGCCTTCAAATTTTTGCGCAAGCAAGCTCTGCCAGCTTATTAAACAGGCGAAGGCCATATACACATACAATTTTATCATGATTAATTTTTGTTGGATGTTCTATTGGTAAATTGCCGTTGCCGCGGATACCCTTAAGCTGGCTTCATTCTTCTTTATCTTAGAAACTCAGCGGCGACGATTGTTATGAAGTAATAGCAGACGGATATGAAACCATTCTTGAGTCAAACTTTATGTTATGCCAAACCGGTGGTTCCTGCCCTGTATTGCTGTGGCCGTTAATTACTTTAAAAAGTATCTCTGCGGCATTTTTACCCTGCAGTTGCGGAAATTGCTCAATGGACGCCAATGGTAAATTATCCATGTACTGCCAAATGGGTAAATTAGCGAAGCTGACAAAACTGATATCGCGGTTTATGATCATGTTATTTTTTTTAGCGATTTTAATTGCATCAAGTGCAACATAATCGTTAAAAGTTATAATGGCAGACGGCCTTTCTTTTAGCGACAACAAATTTTGCATAGCACTGTAATTCTGTTCGCATGAGAGATCGGAAGCAACAACATATTCCCTCGTAAAAGTTATGCTGTGGCTCCCGAGCGCTTTTTTGTACCCTTCAAACCGTTCTTTACTTGCAATTAATGGTGCAGGGCCATTAATGAGCCCTATATTACGATGGCCTTTTTCAATTAAATAATCAATAGACTGCGACAATCCTGACTGAAGATCGCACGCGGAATAATGTATATCGCTCATTTTAGGGATACGATCAAAGAAAACAACCGGGATATTATATTTCTTCAACCGGTCAAATACTTCATAGTCGATGGTGTTTTTTGTTATTGATATGATAACACCATCAACCCGGTGATTTTTCATCGTTTCGAGAAAATGTTTTTCCTTTTCGGGGTCTTCCAGCGACTGACCAATAATAACATTATAGTTTTTTTTGCCGGCACAATCTTCTATCCCGCAAAGGGCAGAAGAAAAAAATGCCTCAGAAACATTAGGCATTATGACACCAATAGTAAAAGTCTTACGTTGCTTAAAAAAAATAGCCGTCCTATCGGGTTCATAGTTTAATTCGTTTGCCACTTTTTTAACGCGCATGGTAGTTACCAGCCCTATACTCGGATGGCCATGAAGCGCCCGCGATACGGTTGATTTGCTCACTTTTAACCGTTTGGCTATTTCCTTAATCGTGGGTATTTTTTCCATAATCAGTTAGCTTACAGGAAACTTGTTAAACAGGCCGGGAAAACATCGCAAAACAGTGGCTGCCGACCCTGTTTATTGATAAGCCCCTTTACTTATTTTTTGATCAGTAATACGGGTATTTCCCCCGAAATCGGTAGCGCCATTGACACCACCAGAGATAACCGCTCCCGTATTTTTGGCAGGAGAAGACGATTGTAAATTTAGATCGGGCGTAGCAAGATTTACAAATAAAGGGTCTGTACCGCTTGTTGCGTTGGCATCGCCCTTGCAAGCTGCCTGCCAAGCAGCAAAGTCTGTATAGACTACATTATCCCAGGTCCAGGACATCGGCCCTTTGGTATAATATAAATTATAATCTATTATGTTATTTGATCCTGTCGCGGTGTACTTATGAACAAACATATCAGCAATGCCGCCATAAATAACATTGTTTTTAATAATATTGTTAGTACAATTTTCCCTGATGCTGATTTCACCTTCTATCTCGCCGAAAGCTCCTGTGGTAATGTTATTATTAAATAAAGTATTATTTACAATACTACAGTTTGTAGTGCCGCCGGTAGTATAATTTAAATAGCCGCCTATGTAAATACCAGAGCACCAGCAGTTATAAACCAGGTTATTTCTAACAATAACATTGTCCGTAGGGAAGCCGGTGGTCTCGCTTACAGTGCCTATACCTCTGTCGGCAACATAAACCCTGTTCTTTTCAATTATCACGTTCCGTGAACCATCGGCATAAATACCAATAGCGCCGTGCCCGCCAAGGGGTCCCCTCTTGCTCTCAATATTATATAATGTATTACCACTTATCACACCATTGCGTACATAATTAAGTGATGGGTTTGAATTGGCGGCATAGCCGCCTGCGGCATCAATACCTATATTTTGGGCGTTGTATATGGTATTATTAGAAATTGTAAAACCATCTACATAGCCATTAACAGTCAGGTTTTCGCCATAACCCGTTTTACAGTCATGTATCGTATTGCCGGTAACTGTTATATTGGTTACAGGGTCATTGGTGTTACCGATGATCAGAATAGCATTGCAACCGCCGTCAAGCGGTAATTTTGTGTAGTCGATGCCGTAAACGGTATTATTTTTAACGACTATATAGTCCGACCCACCTTCAACCATTATTGCTTTAGGATCGCCGAAACTGGTTTTAAAATTACGCACGGTAAAACCGTCAACCACAATAAACTTAACGTTATTTACGGTTATCAATGCTTCCCTGCCATTAACTGAGAGTGCACCTCCATCAATTATTGGTTGTTCGCCCGGGTAAGCCTTTAAGGTAATGTATTTATCAAGCACCCCTGATTTTGGGAAAGTCACTTTTTCACCGTATATGCCTCCTCTTACCAAAACAGTATCGCCGGCCATTGCGTGGCTTAATGCTGTATTGATACTTTGAAACGGGGCATTTACAGATCCTGAATTTGACTCCAGGCCGGTAGCAGACACATAGTAGGTATGCGGCCCGCTTGTTGACGGCACATTATTGCTATCGGTTTTTTTGCTACAGGCAAGAACCTGTACGGCAGCAAAAAGAAGTAAAATATTGCTTTTGATTATATTCATAAATTTCAGCTAATGCTTAGTTGTTATTGGTATGCTCCTATGCTGATATGGTTATTTACTATCCTCGGGTTGCCGCCCATATCAGTTGCTCCGTTTACAAGCGACGGCAAGATGACTCCTTTGTTTTTTGCAGGAGACACAGCTGTAATACGGAAATCCAACGAAGCGCTGTTCTCTAACAAAGGATCAGCACCGGTTACCGAGTTGGAGTCACTGGCACTTATTTGCTTCCAGGTATTAAAATCCGTAACGGCGGTATTTGTACTTTGCCATATCCATTGGGGTGTAGCCGTTGTGAAGTACAGATTATTATCGATGGTATTATTGCTGCCTGTTGATGTATACTTATGCACAAATACATCTGCTGGCCCTGCATATACAAGGTTGTTGCTGATTACATTATTAACGCAATTTTCGGTCAGCCTTAATTCGCCCTCAATTTCACCAAAGGCGCCCAAAACCCTGTTATTCTTAAATAAAGTGTTATTGACTACATAGCAATTATTGGTACCGCCCGATGTATAATTCAAATAATCGCCCATATAGATGCCGGTACGGTAGCAGTTGTATACCAGGTTATTCCTTACAATGGTAGTTTTGGTCGCATAGATATTGCTTTCACTCACTAGTCCGATACCCCGATCGCTATTATATACCTTATTCCTTTCTATAATGGTATTTGCACCGCCGCAAACATAAATGGAGATGGCGCCATACCTGTCTGTCCCCCATACATCGGGTGTACGGGTCATGGTATTATCGTGAAATTCGTTATCACTTATTACACCGTTGCGTGCATAATTGGTTGCAACAGCTCCATTCTTGTTAAGGTTATCGCCCCCGGCCACTATTATCCCTATATTTTCAGTATTGTAAACTTTATTGTTTGTAAATGCGAAACCATCAATATTACCAGCCAGCGTTACGTTTTCGCTTGTACCGGTTTGAGTATCATGCACGGTACAGCCGGTGATAACTAAGTTGCTTATGGCATTCTGGCCATTCCCAATTACCAGGATGGCGTGCCCGCTCCGCCAGTCGGCCAGCGAAGCATTGCTTTTTATATTATAAATATTGCAGTTTTTGATAGTGATATCCTGCGAGTCGCCATTAATAGCAATTCCCTCCGGATCTGTATTAAATAAACTACTTGTGAGATTGCATATATCAAAACCCTCAAGCGATACATATTTTATATTGCTGATGGTAACCAATGAAAGCCAGCCGCTTACTACGGTCTTGCTGCCATCAATTACCGGGCGCTCGCCGGGGAATGCCTTTAATGTAATGGCCTTATCTTTCAGGCCTGATTTTGTAAATACTACCTTTTCATAATAAATACCAGCCCGTACTATTACACTATCGCCGGGTACTGTATGATTTAGGGCTGCATTGATGGATTGAAATGGCGCCCCCTTGCCGCCATCATTCGAATCGGACCCGGCAGCAGCAACATAATATACGTGCACGGTATTTTTTGGCGGCGTTGGTGCAACATCGCTTTTTTTGCCGCAGCCCCAGGCTTGTATGACGGTAAAAAAGACAATTGCAAATACAGCCTGTAATTTATTTTTCAAATTTTTTGAACTAAAATTCATTTTGTTAAACAGTAATTTGTTAATTGAAAAACCAGCCCCCTCAAAGGCAACCGAAGTGCTGGTATTAAATTATTGAGACCATAAGGCCTCAATAATTTTAATTGCGGTTTTTAAAACCCCCGGATTATATATATAAGATTTAGGTATGTTATTCTGAAACAATTTTTCGGATGAGGTTATTATTTTTGTCGAGCACGTAAACTGTTCCGTTTTTGTCAACCGTAACACCGATAGGCGCACTAAAGGAAGCCGCTTTACCTACACCATTGGCAGAACCGGCAGTAGCGGAACCGGCGAAAGTGCTTACCTGGTATGTTTTCGCATCAATAAACCTTATGCTTTGATCGGGGTTGCTTACACTGCCATCCCAGGTTCCGTTTTCACCAACGTAAATGTTATTGCTTGCATCAACACCCAAACCAAAAGGGTTGGCGAACTTAGCAGCTGTTCCGGCGGTATCTATATATCCTACCTGACCCTGCTGGCCTGCAATAATACTCGCGGTCCAGTCGCCCGCGGTAAATTTTTTGATCACCTGATCTGTAGATGCATAAAGGTTCCCAAGTTTATCAAACACCAGACCTCCGGGATAAACTAAACCGGTTACAATTTCGTTTGTTGCGGATGGTGTAATTTGATATATGGTTGCTGAAGCAGCATTACTACTATAGTAAACGTAACCGGTATTTTTATCTACCGCTACATACCAGGGCTCAGCTTTGGCCCATGCAATAGTAACAGCATTACCATCGGGGGTAATTTTTCTGATATCCCAATTTCCGGGGTCAACACAGTAGATGTTATCATCATTGTCGACCGCCAGGCCATAAGGAAGGCTAAATTTTGCCGCACTCCCTTTTCCATCAGCATATCCGCTATTAGGGCTGCCTGCAAAAGTGCTTACATTTCCCAGGCTGTCTATTTTTCGGATACAGTGGTTGCCGGGGTCTGCAACATAAACATTTAGTTTACTATCGGTAACAATACCGCTGCTTCTGTACCAGCTTTGTCCACCCAGGTTAAACTGCGCGTCAGCCCCCTGCCCGTCTGCGTACCCGGCTACTCCCTTGCCTGCAAGGGTACTTACCCGGCGGGTAAATTGATAGGTAAAATCAGTAGTTGTCGTAGCGGTGCCAGTCCCTATTTTTATTAAAATAGGTCCGGAGCCCGCGTTTTTGGATATAACTACCATCATTTGCCCTGTATTGGACGCAATTACTTTTAGTTTTTTTCCATTTAAGGTGACTGATAATTGCGAAGTATCGGTTGTAAAATTGCTTCCGTTTATCAATACTTCAGTTCCGCCGCCGCCGCTGGCCGGAGTAAAACTGCTGACAACAATTGGCGACGATGAGATATGTCCCGGCTTGTTGTCTTTTTTGCAGCCTGTAACAGATAACATGATCAGAATGGCGCCTGTAAATAACCCTTGATATGTAAATTTCATGACATTTATAATGTTAAATTAATGAAGTACTTATGTTCTTAACTTTGCCGGCCCTGGTTAGGGCTGCCAAAATGGTATCACCAACCCGGATTTTGAACTAATGATCTATCCCTGTCAATTTGGTATTGCGATATAGGGAACAGGTACATTTTGTCGTTCCAAACTCTGTTCTGGAAAAGTGTTCTTTTATAAAAATCCGTAAAACCAAACCCCTGTCCCTGGTCGTCAGCACCAACATTCAATCCGTATATGGTTTGATTTTCCGGCAAGCCTAACTGTAACCTTCTCAGCAGCGTAAACACCCTGTCGCCCTCAAAACAAAGTTCCACCTGGCGCTCGCGCAAAATGTATTTCCTCATGGCGTTCTGATCGCCTACAGCCTCGGGATATACCGTTTCAATACCCGGCAATCCTGCCCTCTGCCTTACCTTGTCAAGGTATATTACAATATCAGGATTTGAAGGATCGTATTCATTCAAAGCCTCTACGTAGTCAAGCAATATCTCGGCATAACGCATCAGTATGTATGGCCTGTAGGTATTTACCGCATCAAACCTGATGTTGTCATTCGGGCTTACATTTTTAAGTATATCATACCCTGTTATATTACTCGTCCCTGCTGCCTTCTGGCCCGATTTGCCCGAATAGTAAAATTCAACCCGCCCTCTTCCGTCTAAATTTGCGTCCGATGAATAGTAGTTTTTATCGTCCACAGTCGGTGCCGGTAATACCGGGCGTGCATTGTATTGGATATAGGCATAAAAGCGTGGCTCGCGGTTTGCATACATATTATATTCACCTTTCGCCTGTTCCCAATAATTGCTGCCATCAGTTTGGGCAAAACCCGTTTCCTGGTATCCTGACTGCGCATCGTTAATGGTTCTGCCGTTTTTCATATAAAATGCATCCACTACATTTTGCGTTGCATTGTAAATACTGTACGCTCCCGGGCCCGGAGAAACACATTTTGTATACCCCCATATTTTCCATGCATTCCTTGAAAAAATAATCTCGCTATTGGTGTTTGTAAGAAATAGGTCGCGAACGGATAAATAGGGATCGAATGATGATCCTCCATTGTCCAGGTTGGTAAATAATTTGTAGGCCCCCAGATCAATCACTGCCTTAGCTGCGTCTGCTGCTATCTTCCATTTATTGACGTCGTATTGGGCAGGCGCCAAAGCTGTACCGTCCTGGTTCTTAAAGGAAGCAAACTTGGGGTTCCCATTCCAAAGCGGGCTTGCGGCCAGCAATGCCAACTGTGCTTTGGCGGCCAGGCATGCCCCCTTTGTTGGGCGGCCAAGGTTGCTTGACGATGACCACGTTGACGGTAAGTTAACCGCAGCCTCATCCATCAATTGGTTTACATAGTCCACACATGATTCAAATGACGCTCTTGGATATTTGTTGAAATCATCATTCAGGTTCAATGCCCCGGTTAATTTCACAACCGGCCCATACTGCTTTATCAATTGCAAATAAAACCAGCCGCGCAAAAATTTCGATTCTGATTTATACTGTTTTTTAAGCACATCGCTCAATATGGCGGCAGGCGCTTTGTCAATATTGGCTTCAAAAATGAAGGAAGCCCTTATTCCTTTATAATAGTTGTCCCAATAATCCCAATAAGCATTTACAGGGCTCCAGTTACCGGCCACCATTTGCCGTACACCAACACTGCCAATTGATACAGAGCTTTCGTCGGCAAAGCCAACACCGGCGTAGTCGCCACCATCGGTTTCCAGGATATAACTGTATATATTGTACAAGTAGGATTCGAGGTTTGCCCTGTTATTCCAGATAAGCTGATCGGTTATCAGGTTATCCGGCTTTTTGTTCAAGTAATTACAGGACGACAGACAGGAAGTAAGGATGAGCATCCCAACAACCATACGTAATAAATTCTTTTTCATATTCAACATTTTAAGTGTCTTTAATATTTGATTAATAACTTTTAAAAGGCAGCTTTTATCCCCGTCGCAAATATTCTGACAGGCGGATAACCTGCTCCGTTAGATCCAAGTTCCGGGTCCCACAACTTAAATTTGGAGAACGTTAACAGGTTTTGGCCCGATACATAAAAGTAGATGGAGCCTATTCCTGTTTTCTGCAGAGATTCTGATGCATATTTATATCCAAAAGAAGCCTGTTTTAACCGTACGTAACTACCATCTTTAGACCACCAGGTGCTTGGCTGATAATTATTGCCGTTTTGGTTAGCGATACCTAATCGTGGATAAGCCACATTTTGACTTGGATTGCCCGGTGTCCACCTGTTTTCCATAATTGCAAGCGCACCGGAAGAGTAAGCACCGCCACCGGTAAATGGCACCACACCTACACCGGAAGCTGTGCCGCTGGGTCCGTTTATTGCTGAACCATTAGCCATTATAACAACATTTGCGGTACCCTGAAAAAACATTGAAAAATCAAAATCATGGAATCCTACTGTAAAACCCGAGCCATACAATATAGTAGGGATATCAGATTTGCCTGTATAAACCCTGTCATAGCTATCAATCACACCATCACCATTGATATCTTTATACTTAATATCGCCGGGCCTTAACAGGGCGCCAAACTGACTTGGACTTTTATCAATTTCCGCCTGATCGTGAAATAATCCATCGGCAACATACATCAGATTGTCTCCAAACTTGCGTCCGGTTGACTGCTGATAGGCGTATAATTGCTTTGGCTCGTCCCGTTCTACAATTTTGTTGTTATTGTAGGTAAAGTTACCGTAGAGGCGTAACGACACCTTTCCGATATTTTCATTATATTCCACATTGGCTTCAAAACCATGATTATTCATTTCGCCAAGGTTTGAAAATATCTGGCCATTTACACCCAGTATCCCCGAGAGGGAACTGCGGGCAACCAGGATATCTTTTCTTCTTTCTCTGAAGGCATCAAGGGTAATGCTTAGCTTGTTAAAAAAGCCGAGTTCCAACCCTATATTATCTTTAGTCGACTTTTCCCAGGTAAGGTTCTGAACACCTATAACACTTTCGGTTATACCACCATAATTAGTTCCGTTAAGGCCCAGGCCTACACTACCTCCGCTACCAAACTGGGTTATATAAGGAAACCTGGTTAGACCATATATTGAACCTATCTGATCATTACCTACAACGCCATGCGATCCGCGTATTTTAAGCAGCGTAACCGTTTTGGCTATACCACTGAAAAATTTTTCTTTAGATATTACCCAGCCTGCTGAAACTGAAGGGAAGAAACCAAATCTTTTCCCTGGCTGGAAATTTTCCGAACCAGTATAGCCCGCATCAACTTCTGCTAAATATCTGTCGTCATAACCGTATGTTATTCTTCCAGCCATCCCCTGGTTGTTGTAGGGGATAGAGCCTATAACGTTACCGGCAGTGCTTACTATTCTCGAACGCATGTTGTAAAGGAACAAGCCTCCAACATGGCTTTTACCAAAAGTACGGTCATAACTGAGGTTGGTTTCGAGGTAGGTTGTTTTTTCAGCAGTTGTCGACGCGCCGAAACCTAAGAATTGCTGTCCGATCCGCGAACGCCCAAATATCAGGTTGACATTCGGGTCCCTTCCCGTCGCCAGATATAAGTCGTTAAGCCCGGTTCTGCTGTTATCACTTTCGCTATACGAGTCGAACGAAAACCGTGCAAGGGCTTTTAAGCCTTTGGTAAACGAATCCAGGCTTTGCGTAAGTGAAAAAACGGATTGGATAGTGGGATGAAATTCTGTTGTGTATCCTGAGTTCTGAACGTCATTCAGCGGATTCGACCCGCCATTATTATACGGGCCCGCCCATTTGCCATCAGGATATTGGATTGGATAAGCATTGGGCGGCGTTGAGTATGCCTCATACCATATGCTCGATGCAGATAAACCCGGATATCGGCTTGATACCAGCATTGCATCCAGGTTCATTGTAAGCAGGGTAGTTTTACTTACATCGATATCTATATTAGACCTGAAATCGTATCTCTTAAAATTAAGGTTGGGATCGTAATCATTTTGCTTAGTAACCTTGTAACTGCCATCCTGGTCGTAAAATGATGCAGAAACGTAGTACCTCATTGATTTTGCCCCACCGGTAACATTTAAGTTCGCGTTATAACCAGGCGCCCACTTTTTATAAACTGAATTTATCCAGTCGACATTAGGATATAAGTAGGGATCGAGGCCGCTTTTTGTTTTATCTATAACCTCCTGGGAATAAACTACAGGTCCGCCGCCGTTTGTGCTTGCCTCGTTATACAATTGCATCCATGATATCGCATCGAGCATTTTAGGAGTTTTGATAAGGCCAGACATGGCGCTTTCCATTTTTAATGAAATTTTCGGATCGCCGGCAATGCCCTTTTTAGTAGTGATGATTAACACACCATTAGCGCCCTTAGCACCATATACTGCCGTGGAAGAAGCATCCTTCAAGAGCGAAATGCTTTGTATATCTTCCGGATCTATATTGTTATATGCCCCGCCATAAGTGCTGTTCACATCGTCGCGCTGCACACCATCTATTATGATGAGCGGATTAGTATTACCTGTAAAAGTACCAATGCCCCTGATTGTGAATGATGCATTATCATAACCGGGCTCGCCGCTTCTTTGTACAGATATAACACCTGCAACCTTGCCTGCGAGGGCGTTGGAAAGTGAACGGTTTGGCGTCACGATATCGGCAACGTTAACTGACGATACAGCACCTGTTACAGTTATTTTTTTCTGTGTGCCGTAGCCGACGACGACCACTTCCCTAAGTGCATTGTTGTCTTCTTTGAGCGTAATATTCAAGGCTGAATTGGCTTTAACCGCAGCCTCAACCGTCTTGAACCCTATCATTTTAAAAACAAGAATACCATCTATGGGCGCCTTTATACGATAGTTACCAATGGCATTGGTTGCCGTAGCGGCTGTCCCTCCTTTTACCATAACTGTAACGCCCGGCAAAGGATTTCCTTTTTCGTCGGTAACAGTACCCGACACATAAATGTCATCCCTTTTTTGTGCGATTGACTGATTTATTGCGGCACGGGCGTACAGCCCGTAACAACATAAATTAAGCATCATTAACAACCCGATGCAGGGTCCGATTTTTTGTAAAATTTTCAATTTCATATGTAATTCCGGTTAGTTTGGTTGTGACATAAAAAACAATTTCAAAAAGAAAAACAGTTTTGAGCTCTTTATTATGTGTGTGCGCAAACGCACATATTATTTTACTCTAAAAACAAATTTATAAACAAATTGCGTGTGCGCAAACATTTTTAACAAAATCTATAGTTTTTGTTAAATTTTCATTAAAAAGGATAGAATTTTAAATAAAAGCTAAGCCAAAGCATGTTTCAATGCCAATTTTTAGCAATTGCGTACAGAAAAACGACACCTTATTGCAAGAGAGGAAAAGAATTGTAAATTTAATTACACGAAACAGGCGGAAAAAAAGCAATTTTTCAAATAAAGTCTACTTAAAAGTAAAAAACCATAAAATCAGCTGCATTTTTATGTATTTTTTATTACAAAAACACACTTTTATTCAATTAATGATTTTTCAGCGGAAAATTAAACGAAACAAGCAGGTCCATTACAATAATTAACCTGCGCTTGCCCGAAAAAGGCCAGAAAGAGGGATTAAAAAAGAATTATGCCAGCGTGGTAAGCATCAGTAGTAAAGTAAACGCACCGCAGATTTAAAAAAGGGTCAGCCTTAGGGATAAATCAAACTCTTACCAGCTATTCAGTATCGATTGTGCGTTATTAACCATCGGCGCAGCGGCCCGGTCCTTAAGCGCATTTAAATCAAAAGCACGTACCACTTGTTCCAATTGCCGCAATTTGTCGTCCTGGTGGCTTTTGATAAAATAGTCCTTTAATATCCTTATTTTTTCGAAGTCCTGTATACCTTCAATCAACCTTTCAAACCGGATAGACGACCTTGGACCAGGATAAATTAGAAAAGCGTCGCCTGACGACCATGACCCAAACCGGGTATCCCGCAAAGGGTCCTTTGTCCAACAATTGTATGCCCATCTTAAGTAACCATCGTACCCTTTGTTAGCTGCATACCATGCCAGCCAGGCGGACTCGGCTGGTGCAGAAAAAGTAAATGTGTTGGGATGCCCTTCGGTACAACAGGTATAATAGGTAGTGTTGAGCCCGTCAGCTTTACGCAAAAGCATCGTAGCGCTATCGATAATTTGATTGGACGCCACACTGTAGTCCACCAAATCGTGCTGAATCTGGGGGTGATAATTTCCGGCTAATGATATTTTAAAATCCTTATCTGCGGCTTTTATCAATGCTATGGCCTTTTGCATATCTTCCATGGGCCTTTCGTCCATGGCAATAGTGGTTTTATTAAACCAGCCTTTTGCTTTAAGATGCCGGGCAAAATCGGCCAGCATAGGGCGCCAGTGTGCTTCGTATTCTGGCGTACCGGGTTTTGCGGTGATTGAGGTATCTTTTCCAAGCGCTTCATCATAATAGTGAAATTTCAAATTCCAGGGAATCATACTATAACAGTTAATCAGCTTGTTGATACCCAATGACATCATGAATGATACCCATTTATCAAAATTTGTATAATCATAAGCCCATGACCCGTCCTTGTTTTTTTTCCATTTTACCATGGAGCCATAAATATCATAGGTCTGGCCGTTCCAGGGGTCATAAATAAGTGTGGTCGTAATTGATTTTTGCCCGGCGTTTGCCAGCATTTGCATATAGGGCCGCATTATGGCGAAATGTTTAGCCGACCAGTTTTCCGTCCCATACACCCGCGAAACCGAATAAGGGTTTTGCCATAAATCCAAATGAAACTTCCAGTATTTTGGTTGGGGCAGTACGTGGCCGAGTACATTTATCGTATAATACAACCTGCCAATTTCTTTGTCCGACCCTTCCTTGAATTTCAAATAGCCCTTATAAATACCGGTAACCGCATTTGCCGGAACGCTGACACTCAACCAAACCGGGCGGGTGGTATTTTTGCTTATCCCTAAATACTTAACAGTATCAATAACATCTTCAACCAGAGATGAGTCGTGACCCGCAACAATACCACAACCCCCGCCTTCATTGTTCAGGCCGTCGGCCATTACGTAACGCACAAAGTTTGCGCTAATGCTTTTAGCCGTTATCTTATGTCCTTTACCGTCGTTAAGTTCGCTATTTTCAATATTTAGTTGCTGCAAATTGCGGGTAGCCCACACCAACAGCTGAGTATGAACCTTCTCTCCTTTCCAGGCATTAGCCTGCCATTTGGTTTTTAAAAGCACAGATGGCACATTGCTTCTATCATAACGAACATCCGCCGAAGCAAAATTTATATATACACCACGCTTTAATGTATCCCAGCCTGTTTGGTTAACTGGTTTCGGATCGGGAAGTTCACGGTAAGCTGTATTAGTTGTGGACTGAGCAGTTACAACGCCGTACCATAATAACATCATTAATGTAAGTTTCAACCTCATACCTATAAACTTAACTTCTTATTTTGTGCCCGCGGATTGAATAATATCCGATAAATAAATAACATGGAACCAGTATCCAATAGGCCTGCTGCGGGTTTAAAACGTCGGCTAAACGGCCGTATAATAACGGAATTAGCGCTCCACCGGCTATAGCCATTATCATGAACGATGAACCGACTTTTGTAAACCGCCCGAGGCCGGCAATAGCCAGCGGCCAAATAGCGGGCCACATGAGTGCATTAGCAAGCCCCAGCAGTGCAATAAACATTACCGAAATATAACCATGCGTGAATATGGCGGCAATCGAAAACACCACCCCCAAAACAGCTGAAGCCTTTAAACCTTTATCCTGGGTAAAATACCTCGGGATACAAATAATGCCGACTACATAGCCTGCAATCATGGAAATCA
>Ga0157378_10002954_pt1 | contig 15117 bp, 16 predicted proteins | sample M65metaG_FD_115309 | JGI IMG/M metagenome (GOLD analysis project Ga0157378, IMG submission 115309) | Miscanthus rhizosphere microbial communities from Kellogg Biological Station, Michigan, USA - M6-5 metaG | ecosystem: Host-associated > Plants > Roots > Rhizosphere > Soil | place: USA: Michigan...
ATTGTAAGAATGACTAGCGGAAGAATTAACAAAACCCCGCCACGAAAAATGCGCATACGTATTTTCCCATCCGATCTTCAATGGTCCAACTTCTTATCACTTGTCCAAGGTCCAACTTCTTATTCTCCCGAAGCTTAGAGTTATTGGCTCGCGCGCAGCCTCGCACCGTCTTAACGCTTTCTCGCCTAGGCACGAAGTAAACGAAGTAAACCTAACCGGCAGCCCCAAAGTTAAAGCTCGGGGATGAGAATTTCCCTCATTCATTGCATCCAATTGCCGCGTTTCACCTATACCGGTCCACCAATGCGTGAACAATACTTCTCGCGTTGCCGTACAATGGGAACAACCGTTTGAGTGAAAGGCGATATCCGATGGACAGTCGATACTATCCCAACGTGGAAGCAGACGTGGCAGTACTGACAACGGAGCTGCGGAATCTTTTTGACAGCGATTATGAAGTGCAAACGATGCAAGTTTCCGCAACCAGTGTGGTGCAGGCGCGCAAGTCTAACACGCTGAGAGATCTCACCGGCCTGTCTTCAGCGTTGACGATCAAGATCACTCCGGAAGCGGGTGGCACGCGAGCCGAAATCGGGATGCAGAAGTGGTTCGACAAAGCCGCGGTTGCAGCCGTTGGCGCCATCGTCTTCGCACCCTTGCTCGCGCTCGCAGCTCTTGGCGCTTACTGGCAATACCGCATCACTGAAGACGCGTGGAAGATAATCGAAGATCACATCGCACGCAAAGCGGGCGGTTATGTTCCACCTTTGCCGGGCCGTTGCGGCACCTGTGGCGCGGCGAATGTAGCCGGCTCGGATTTCTGCTCAGCGTGTGGCGCAAACCTGAAGATCGGAAGAACGTGTTCCTCGTGCGGCGCGCGGCAGAAAGACAACACTGCACGGTTCTGTAATAAGTGTGGGAAGTCTTTGAGTTGAATCGTTGAGTTACTTGACCGTCTTATTTGTATTCCTCACTTGATTTTGTATTTGTGTTCTCACTCCGATAGGAGTGAAGAACGGAGCGGCCAAACATAGCGGGTTGAAGGCCGACGCCTCCAATTGATCAATCATCACAATTCCCCGCATGAATAATTTGTTGCGACACGCTCGCCTGTTAGACGATGCGGCTTCGAATAGATCGTCAACCGTACGTCAGACGGATCCTCCGCTACAGCACAAACTGATTTCCCAATCCTTTTGAAGACTCTCGGTTCGGGATACGCCGGAACGTTCAACTCACGGAGCGACCACTTCATTGGATTTATGGACCATTCGCCGTTCCCGTTCTCGACATAGTCTTGAACAGCCGGGGGCAACCCTTCTCTAACTCTGTCGTTGAAGCGAATCACGGCTACCGGAAAATCACCTGAATAAAGAGATGCTGATAGGTATGAATCCCACAGGTTAAAAAAACTAAGTAATGGAAGTGCGCCAAACAAAATCAAGACGATCAACTGAAAGCGGGCTTCACGCGGGACAAGAAGATCAGACATCGACACGTCATGTCGTCGCCAAAAAAGCGCTACCACGACCACGAGCATCGCGACGTTCCATGGCCAGATCACCGTGTTAAGTCTCAATGGAATCAGCAGCAATAAGATCGACACGTGCATCAGCACGGCCAACAAGACCGAAATGTTTCTGAACCTTCGCGTCAGGAGCCCGATACCGATTAGCACTTCCAGCACCGGCAGTGCAGCAATCAACGGGCGCGGTAACGCGGTCGGTCGACCGAACAACGTATTCAGATAAGGATTAATCACTGCGGGGAAAACACGGTCGACAAAGCCCACACCGATCTTCTGTACCCCACTCCAGAAGTAGACCATCGCAATTAACAGACAAGCCGTGTTCAGAAGCTTGGTCTTGTTTTCCCGGTACACCGCACAGGCGGCTAACAACACACAGTATTGGTAGAACCATGGCTGTAGTCTCGATTGATCCGCGAGGCAGAGATAAACAGCGAGAACTAAGAACGCGAAGATGAATTTTATTGAACGTGGTAAAAACGCAATGAGTGCGAGTAAGACCGCGAGTGCCGCGAGCAGAAGGTAGTCAATAGGTCTCCGAATTGCGGGAAGCTTGTCAAACACCGGCACGAGTGGGTACGACCGCGACGTAAGCCAGAGCTTGGGTGAGAGCAACAACCCTGCGATACAGCCAAAGCACACTGCCATTTTGAGTGTTAACGACCGCGTGCCAGTGTCGATTGCTCTTTGCAGAGGTTCCCAGACTGAACGAACCCCATGGATCATAAAGATCTTGCCAGGGTGCGCCGTTGTTCTGGTAGTATCGGTTTGCCTGGGCACTTCACGAACCATAGCCCAGATCTACCACACTTCAGCGCACAGGCTTCGGAAAAGTCTCCGGAGCTAACTCATTCGCAAAATTCATGTCACACGTTACTGCAGCGCCACTAATCGTCGACGAATCGCGCGCCTCAACCACCGACACGACGTTTACCCTGGGCCACCGTCCCGAGTTGGATGGCTTACGCGGCATATCAATTCTGCTTGTGCTGCTATTGCACCTCGGTTTTTCCGTCGTCAGCGGAGGCTTTCTCGGGGTCGACGTCTTCTTCGTCTTAAGCGGATTTTTGATCACTTCACTGCTGGTCCAGGAAGCAAACACGCGCGGCTCGATTAGTCTCAAGAAGTTTTACATACGCAGGGCCCTCAGGTTAGGACCAGCGGTAGCCACGTTTATGCTGGGCACAGGAATCTATGCACTCTTGTTCCTGAATCACGAAGAAGCGCGACTCACGTACCAGGGAATACTGCTGACGCTGTCGTACGTTTCAAACTGGGTGTTCGCTTTTAACGAACACGTGAAGGTTGGACCACTGGGTATCACATGGTCACTCGCGATTGAAGAACAGTTCTACCTGCTTTGGCCCTTGCTACTGATTCTGCTGCTCAAACTGAAAACGCGACGGCGCACTGTCTTGTTGTTAGTGGCATTGGCAATCGCAGTGACAGCTCTTAACCGAAAGATACTGATGGAGGGTGGCGCGCGTATTGAGCGCATGTACTACGCTACTGACACGCGAGCCGATGCCTTATTAGTTGGTTGCCTCGTTGCGCTAGTGCTTTCGTGGAACGTGGTACCACAGCATGAGATGTTCCGCGGTCTCATGAAGATCCTGGCGATACTCGGCTGCCTTACGATTCTTACCTTGGCAGTCACGACGACATCACAAGATCTCTTCCTCTACGCGGGCGGGTTTACACTTGTCTCGCTGTCAGTGGGTGCGGTCTTGATCGTGTTGATGTTGTGGCCGCCGCCGCTCGTTCTGAAAGCTTTGCGGTTTGGTCCACTGCGTTGGATCGGACGCGTGTCGTATGGACTTTATCTATGGCACTGGCCAGTCAGAGAGTTTGTGTGTCCGAATTTTGAAGCAGCATCAGCGGCTCGCCTGATCGCGGTGACAGTTATCGCGTTTGGAATTACTGCGTTATCGTTTTACTTAATTGAGCAACCGTTTTTGAAAATGAAGGAGCGGTTCGCTTAATCCCACCGACGGCAGCGTTACAAAACTCAGGTTTGGCTGACAATTAGTTCGTGTTAGTTCGTGTGATTTCGTGGATCGTCTGTTATGTCACGAGAGAGAGCGATCTACGAAATCGCACGAACAGAGACAAACCAAATCTCGGCAACTCGAGTTTCGACACTGTCTCTGCTCTCGATGGGATTGGATTTCATCAATCGTGGCGCAACGCTCGCACTGGGTCGATGCGGGCAGCACGCGAAGCGGGATAGAGGGCGGCGGCAATAGAGACAAGCAGCGCAAACACAATCGCGCCCAGCGACAAATAGAGCGGCAAGGAAAAGAAGTCGATGAATGAAGCACCTTGTGGCTTCAAGATGAACCGGTACGCCAGACGATTCGCGACCCCGTCGATCGCCCAGGCGACCAGTACCCCCACAATCCCGCCAAACACGCCAATCACTGCTGCCTCGACGAAGAAGATCAGTTTGATCTCACGATCTTCTGCACCGATGGCTTTCATGATTCCAATCTCGCGTGTTCGTTCCAGGATCGACATGATCATCGTGTTAGCGATCCCAAACGACGCGACCAACAGCGAAATGCCTCCGAGCAAACCCAGGACAGAATCGATGATCAGAAACACCGTCCTTATCTGTTCGATCTCGTCGATGATCGAGAAACTGCCAAAGCCTTTCTCCGTAATCTGTCGACGCACTTCAGTCAGCGTCGCCGGATCCGTAACGCGGACTACTGCCAGTTCATATCCTTCGACTTGACCCTCACCAAGGGTCCCTTTCGTTCGAGCCAACGACAACGCAACCTGACCCATCGCGCCGCGCTGCTTTACCGCCAAATCGTGCGCCGCCGCTAAAGGAACATAGACACCTGCGCCCGGCATCAACCCGCGTAAACCACCCTGTCCCACGCCTTCCTTGATCTCGCCGAGAACCCCCGTGATTTTGAATCGGTGAGTTTCAATGCCGTTCAATTTGGATTCGTCGAGCCCCTCGTCTTCGAGAGGAATGCCGAAGAAGTTTGGGGGCTCTTCTTCCTCTTTTTTGGCGGTTGGTTGTTTGTTTTCTTCTGACGGAGCTAACAACTCAATTGTTTGCCCAACGGCGTCAGCCGGTTTGCCGAAACCAAAGTCGCGGGTGAACCGCTCGGTGACCACTGCCTCTTCGGCGTTCGGCGCCGAAATCATCTTGCCAGCCGTGAACTGTTTAAAACGCGAAGCTTCGTTGGGAATGTTCGCACCGCCGACAAACTGGCTGAGCAGTTTTCCATTTGCGCGAACGTAGTTTGTGAAGTTTACAGTTGGTTCGACATAAGCGACGCCTGGGATGGCTGCAATCTCTGCAACACCTGCATCGTCCAAAATCCGCGTCGGCGCTTTGTCCGCTCGCTCGCGTCGACGGTCTCCATCTCCACGTCCTCTTTCAATGCCCGCCAGCGTGTTTAGTCCTTGTCCAAAGACCTGAATCTCGTTGAAGAAATCGAGCGCCTTAAACCGCCCGAGCATGTTCTGCTGCAGACCAAGGCCAAACGACATCATCGTCACAATTACTGCGACACCGACAACGACTCCCATTGTCGTCAAAGCAAAACGCAACCTCGCCTGACGAAGATTGCGGAGCGCTAGATGAAGAATGTCGAGAAAGCTCATATTGTTAATTTCGGAATTCGGATTTTGGATTTCGGATTTTCGTGCGCTGACACCACCCGTTCGAGATCGTCTCTTCCCGTAAAGTGAGTCCACCCGAGCTTACAAAATCCGAAATCCGAATTCCCAAATCCGAAATCCGCGTCAGCTATACACAAGTTTCACAGCATCCGTGGTCCAATCAGCTAAACTCGGAGTCACAACATCGGCCCCTGCCGCTCTCAATTCACTTTCACTAACCGTATTCAATACGCCGAGTGTCCGCATGCCTGCACCGCGCGCTGACTCAATTCCCGGCGGCGAATCTTCGATCGCCAAACATTCGTTAGCCAATACCGGCAACAACCTATCGTTGCGGCGCTTCTCGTTTAGCTTCTCCAGTCCTGAGCGGTAACAGTCAGGTGCGGGTTTGCAAACAGGCACGTCACCAGCCATCACAAATACCGAAAACAACTGCCGCAAATTCGCACGTTCGAGCACATAACCAATTTCGTCGGTCGATGCCATACTTACGAGACCCAGTGAAAACTCTCGTTCAGCCGCCTTAAGAAAAGTCACAACCCCCGGGAACAATGGCAACTCATCTTCAATCATCTTTCGATGAAGATCTGTTTTCTTGATCTGCACCTGCCGTAAGACTTCGTCGGTTAGAGGTGTGTTTGACCGCTCAAACATCGAGCGCACGAACGTAACGTCGTCCATACCCAGTGCAGAGAAGTACCACTCTTTCGTCAGCGCGATGCCGTGCTCGCGCAAGACTTCCTCATACGCCTTCATCTGCAACAACTCGTCGTCGATGATGACACCGTTAAAATCGAAAAAGATCGCCTTAATCATTGTTCTGCTCGTGAGTTCGACTGAACCAGCCGAGCACTCTGCTCCTCGAAAAGTTTTGGCAATCGCTCACTCTCAATCACATCCAACCGCCGCAGCACTTCCGCCAGTGACAGTTCATTCTTCAAATTTACCTGGTAGTCGAGATCGGCGCGCAGTCGGTCCTTATCGCCTTGTCGATTCTGCGACATCATGATGATGGGTGCCTGGATTCCGGCGATGATGCCCAATACGAGTCCCAGAAACTGCCACGGAAACGGATCCAAACCATTGATCAAAATGTAGGAGTTGAGAACAATCCAAAAGATTATGAACACGGAAGTTATACCGATGAACTTCCAACTTCCGCCGAACTCCGCCAACGCGTCCGCGGCTCTGTCTGCAAATGTCTGACGTGCCTTCTCCTCTTCATTGACGTTGCGCGTGACTCTCGACCGGAGAAGATCATCAGTGCGTCTTAAGCGTTCGCTCAGTGCTGCCAGCATCTTTAGTGGCACGTCCGGATTCGTACGAACGAATGACAGGAATGCATCCCGGGAAAGAACCGACAAGGTCGCGTCGTCGAGCACTGAGGCATCGGCAGATCTTTGCCGTCCATCAATAATCGACATCTCCCCGAAAAAATCTCCCTGCGCCAGCTCCGCGAGCACAACTTCATTCTTATCTTCATCGCGGATGCTTATCTGCACGCGACCCGACTGAATCAAATACATCGCGTCGCCTATTTCGCCGGCGCGGAACAGTCGCGTCTTTCCTGTGACATGCGTTTCGCGCAACAGCTCGCGCAGCTCAGTAGCGCTTTTGTCATCGAGCGATGAAAACAACGGAACTGATCGCAACGCTTCCAGTGTCATCGTGCTGGAGGGTTTGTTCATGAGTATCACCTCGAGGGGGAATTTCGGGATTCTGGAATGCGGATTTCGGATTTGTGCTCCGCAGATCTCACAGATCGACACGGACCAAATTACTTTTCATTCTCTATCTCTTGATCTGTGTTCATCAGTGGAGATCTGCGGCCCATAAATCCGAAATCCGCATTCCGAAATCCGAAATCGTTACACCACCTTTCCGTCCTTCATAGCAATGATCCTGTCGGCAAAACTTTGGGCGAGCTCGTGGTCGTGCGTCACCATTAAGATCGTCAGAGCATCGCGAGTGACCATCTCACGGAGCAGTGTGAGGAGTTCGCGCGCGCGAATTGAGTCAAGGTTTCCGGTCGGTTCGTCAGCGAGCAACACCTTCGGATTATTTGCGAGCGCTCGGGCAATCGCTACTCGTTGCTGTTCGCCACCTGAAAGCTCCGCGGGTCGATGCATCAAGCGGTCAGCGAGGCCAACGCGGTCCAACAATTCGGTCGAACGCGTGCGTCGCTGTTGCCCGCGTTGGCCACCGAATGCAAGCGCGAGTGAAACATTTTCGCGAGCTGTCATTGTTGGAATCAGGTTGAAGTTCTGAAAAATCATGCCTACCGAGAAACGGCGATAACGCGCCATCTCACGTTTGCTGAATGGCCCAAGCGGTTTCGACGCGAAGTAGACTTCTCCCTTTGTTGGGTGATCCAGGCCGCCGAGCATGTTGAGGAGTGTCGATTTTCCCGAGCCAGACGTTCCCTGAATTGCGACGAACTCACCTTCGCGCACTTCCATTGAGACTTCATTGAGTGCAGCAACACTCGTCTGTCCCATCTGGTAGATTTTTGAAACTTGATTGGCGGATAGGAGTGACATTTGGTCTTTGGTGTTTGGTGTTTGGGTTGTTCTATGAATTTGAGATCTGAGATTTGTTTGCTTTGCTCTTTGTGCTTTGCTCTTTGTGCTTTGTGGTTTGGCCTGGCGCTCGCGGGGCAGTAGCCCGACCGTCAGGGAGGGCTCACACTGATCGACGGCGCCCTCCCTGACGGTCGGGCTACTGCCCCGATCTGAGCCTCCACAATTGAAAACATTCCTCGTCAAACCCTTTAACGCTCATATCAAAGGCCTCAGCCTCAACCGTTCCGTCCTTCAGCAATCGCGCAACTTCCGGGTCATCAAACATCGGCCCCGAAATGATTACATCCGATCCCGTCGACAATCCTTCTAACCTCGCGGCCAAATTTACCGTCGATCCGAAATAATCAAGGCGATCATTTAACGTAACCGCAATACATGGTCCAGTATGAATTCCTGCCTTCAACGTTAACGGCTTCGCATCTGCTGGATTCGCCAACTCCTTTTGTGCTTGCCGAACTGCAAGCACCGCCGCGACGGGTCGGCGAAAAACTGCCATCACGGCATCGCCAATTGTCTTCACGATGGCGCCATCTTGTTCAGCTATCGCCTTCCGTAACACATCGAAATGGTTCATTACGCGACCGAATGCTGTGGCGTCACCAATTTCCCGATAGAGGCGCGTGGAGTTTTTCAAGTCAGTGAACAAAACAGTCAAAGTTCCGACCGAGATCTGTTCGCCTGGACGCAGAGCTTCTGACGAAAACAGGTCACGAAACATCTGTAATGCCGTGACCTCTGCGGCGGTTGTCGCCTGATCCGTCCACGCAGTGCGCTCAAGAATAAACAACTGCTCGGCCGAAGTCTCATTCACCAGTTCCAGCTCGGACTTTTCCTTTATTTGCACTGGTTCATCATCGAACCCGGCATCGCTAACACTGAGACGCGCTGATTGCGCACCGTCCGACGAAACCTTCAACGGCAACGCTCCAGATAATTCCAGCGAGCGCAGACGGTAACCGCCCGGTTCCAGCGGAAGATTTAATTTCCGCACCTCTCCAGCGCGCAGAAGTTGTTGTGCGACAACATGCGGCGTACGCTCAGGACTGCCGATACAGTATTCAGTCACGTCCACACGACGAACCGCTGCGTTCGGTCGAAAGGTTAGCTCGACATAACGATCGAAGGTGGCAGTGAAATCGATTCTGCACGTCCGGCAATGCACGCCACTTGAAACGTCTTTCAATGACGACTCGCTCACCTGCGCTCCACGGCAGTGTGGACAAAGGATGTCCCATTGCAAATCGAGAATTCCCGCTCGCGTCGCAAGTAGACAAACTCCCAGCACTGTCCGTCGATCCTCACGCCATTCATCTGCGAGTTGGTAGGCTCTGATTCGTGCAACAGCGAAATCATCGGCACTGCGAACGAACTCGACCAGCCGATTCGCGATTTCTAAACTCCTATCGCACTGTTCTCTCTGAAGATTGGCAACAAGCTTTTCTTTGAGTACGGACAAGCGCTGATGATCCAAGTCGCTCACCCCAGTACTATTAGGTATTGCAGGCTGACTTGGAGCGGTTGCAAGCTCACCATACCGTTTGAAGGTGGCACGGAATCGCGGCGCCGTCAGCAAACGAATCTGCAAAGGAATCGCAAGCAAACCTAGTACGTTCCGGGGTGTGGCCCACACATCGTAAGTGAGTTTAGTCCCGCCGCTTTCAGTCTCCGTCAGTTCCGCAAGCGCTCGCATACGCGACATTGGGCCTTTCGAATAAATCCGTTCGACGCCGAAGCGACTTGGTTTCACCCACTCAAATGGCTGTTCTTCCCATTCGATAGGCATGCCATAGATGGAGAGCCGCACTCGTCGCCGCGCATTAGGCAAGGGTTTCCCTCCGTTATCGATTTCCAAACGCGGAACCTTTGTGTCGCGATTGAAACGATTCGTGTCAGCAACAAACGGCCAGAGTTGTTCGGGACTTGCCTTGAACTCAAACGCCCATTGAAAGTGGAACTCGCGAAGAGGCATCGTCAGGAGTGTCTTAATCTGTCGGGGAATTTCGGATTTCGGATTGCGGATATCGCTTGCTAACAGAGGTCAAGCCTCAACGATGAAGTTAACGCAAAATCCGAAATCCGCATTCCGAAATCCGAAATCCCCCGTCACGCTAAGACAATAGTTGATCAGACTTCTTTGTATTCGGAGTCAACGTCTTCATCAGACGTCGCGACGCGGTAGTTTTTCGACTGCACTTGTTTGGTGATTAGCAAGTCGTCTTTGGTCTTGAGCAGATCAGCGAGACTGTAAACGGACAGCTCGAAGTTGTAACCATGAGTGATTGCGTCTTTGGGACAAGCTTCCACGCAGTAGCCGCAGAAAATGCAGCGGCCGTAATCGATGTTGTAAACCTCAGCATAACGTTCGTCGACACCAACTCGCTCGTCTGGCGGTCGCGGATCATCTTTGGCAACGATGTAAATACATTCTGATGGGCAGGCGGCGGCACACAAAAAACAGGCGACACACTTCTCGCGCCCTAGCTCGTCCACGTGGAGCAAATGTTGGCCGCGGTATCTCGGCTGGACGGTTACCGGATCGTCTGGATATTCAACTGTCCACTTGCGCTTTGGAATGTAAGACAGGGTTACGCCCATGCCTTGAATGATTGCCTTCGTTGACTCAATCACGTCAGTGATAATTGACATCGTCCCCTCTTAAACTTGTATTCAGTACCATGCGCGGTAGCGGATGGTCACAACTCAAGCGGCGATATTGGTGACAGGTGGGCTACGTATCGAGTTTTGGCCATGCGCTACCGCGCATGGTACTGAATACTTTTTTACGCCCGAGTCACTACGGACCCTGTCGCCTGCCAGCGACCGTCGCGCCACACAAACTTGTCCGTGAAATCGTAAGTCTCCACGTCATTGTTCCGCGTCAGGCGAACCTGTCCACTGAGCGTAGCGCGATCGCCGCGCAGTGTCACTTTCAGATTGTCGAAGTCCCATTTCTGAACGGACGTGTCGCGTTGGATGTTTTGAATGTACTCGCGCTTGCCCTCGACACCACCAGTACTCGATGGGCCAACATAATCATCCGCCAGGATCTGTTGCAACTTCTTCTTGTCCGCATTCAGATTCGCGACAGTCCATTCATGTTCAAGGTTGGTTAACTGCGAAAGCACTAACTCTTTGTCGGTTGGAGCATCGCTTGTGTTCGTGTTGGCGTTCGCATTCGCATTCAAGTTTGCGTTCGCCGGAATCTCGCTGTTCGCGTTAGCTAAGGGCGAGCTCCGCGGAGTTGGTGTCGGAACATCGCCGTTGCGATTCGATCGCTCCGTCGCGGTTTCATTATTGTTGGCGCGACGCATCATACCCGGCAGAACTAGCGCGGCAGCGATCGCAAGACCGGCAATAACCAGGACAAGCAGTCCGACAAGCCCCAACACCCATGGCCATACTCTTCTCTTCCTTGTGTCTGGTGGGACGTATGCACCTGGCGGACGATAAGCGACTGCATTCCAATCGTTCGACGTATCTGCCGTCGTTGGTTGTCTTGGCGAAACGACAGTTGGGTCGTCGTCGATGACCTCAACTAGCGGCGTACCGTCGTCGATGCAGTAACTGAGGTTCTGCTCGGTGTAGGTTCTTTGACAGGTTGGACAACGCTTCATCGATCACACAAAGTTTACGAGTATCGCAAACAGCACCATACCGCCATATAACAATAGACTCAGGCTGCCCATCACGATACCTGCAACCGCGAATCCCTTGCCACCTACGTGTTGGGGCATTTTTTTGTTCTGAGTTAAGGCTACGATTCCGAGGGCTATAGCTACAACTCCGATCACCGGCCCGAAACACAACACACCAAGCACCAGGCTCGCTATACCGACAACCATAGAGCCAACAGCTATTCCCGGACTCGGCGACTTCACATACGGGGGTGGTGGAGGCGGACGCCAAGGTTGTGGTTGCGCCGGAGTTTGGACAGGCGGAGTCCATTGCCGAGGCGGAGCCGGTTGAACCGGAGGCGGAGTCCACACCGGCTGCGAAGGTGTTTCCACTTCAGTCTGCGCCCAGCTTCCGGGTTCGACTGGCGGACGATAAACGAGCGTTGGATCTTCTGACTCTATTGACGAAGATGGATCGGCAGAACTTTTGATCCCTGCGAGCGACGGATCCACAAGAATCATTCCGTCTTCCGGACAGAAACTCATCCAGGCATCGTCAAACTGCGCATTGCACTTTGGACACTGCCTCATAGGGCTTACTCAAACTAGTTCGAGTTGACTAAAGAAATAGGCAATCTCGATCGCCGCGTTCTCGTCAGAGTCGGATCCGTGCACGGCATTTTCTCCGACTGACCCTCCGAATAGTTTTCGTAATGTTCCTTCGTCAGCCTTGGCAGGATCTGTTGCGCCCATCAAGTCGCGCCACGATTTCACAGCGTTCTCTTTTTCGAGTGCCATCACAACACACGGCGCGCTCGACATAAACTCAGTGAGGCCAGCAAAGAACGGACGCTCACGATGAACAGCATAGAAGCCTTCCGCTTCTTTGCGGCTCATGTGGATTAGTTTCAATCCGCGGATGCGAAAACCACTGGAGAGAATTCGATCGATGATTTTTCCGGAGTGGCCCGCGCGCACCGCGTCGGGTTTAATGATTCCAAAAGTAAGATTAGTCATTTGTGATCTGGTCTTTGGTTTTTTCTTTGGTCTTTCGTCTTTGGTCTTTGTCTTTGCCTTCTTGTTAGTCTCTTGCGGTTTCCATCTCAACTTACATAACCGCCGCGACGCAAAGGACGCAGAGGTTGCACAGAGAGTTCAAACTGAACCGGGATACGTTAGAGAGCGGCTTTCATTTCCTGTCCGATATCGGCTGGTGACTTCGCTACTCGAATGCCTGCCGCAGTCAGAGCTTTCATCTTTTCAGCCGCAGTTCCCTTCCCGCCGGCGATGATTGCTCCCGCGTGGCCCATTCGTCTTCCCGGTGGTGCTGTTTGGCCGGCGATAAACGCAACGATTGGTTTCGTCACGTTCTTCTCTGCAAATGCAGCGGCTTCTTCTTCGGCAGTACCGCCAATCTCGCCAATCATCACGATGCCTTCAGTTTCATCGTCTGCCTGAAACAGTCGCAGTGCGTCGACATGTGTTGTGCCAACGATCGGGTCGCCACCAATTCCGATTGCAGTCGATTGGCCCATCCCAAGTGCTGTCAATTGACCGACGGCCTCGTAGGTCAACGTCCCGGAGCGCGAAACAACACCGATGTTTCCTTCACGATGAATGTGCCCCGGCATGATTCCGATCTTGCACTTGCCCGGCGAAATGATGCCTGGACAGTTTGGACCAATTAACCGAGTCGATTTATCGCTGAGATACTCCCGCACTTTCACCATGTCGAGAGTAGGAATACCCTCGGTGATGCAAACGACAACGGGAATGCCGGCATCTGCAGCTTCCATGATCGCGTCAGCTGCGAATGCTGGTGGAACATAAATCACAGACGCATTCGCGCCTGCATCTTTGACGGCGTCGGCCACCGTATTGAAAACGGGAATGCCTTCAAGAGTTGTGCCGCCTTTACCAGGCGTGACGCCACCGACAACGTTCGTTCCATACTCAACCATCTGCTTTGTATGGAACGTTCCCTCCTTGCCGGTGATGCCTTGCACAACCAAACGCGTATTTTTATCGACTAGAACGCTCAAGAAGAATGCTCCTCACAAAAGATTACGGTGCGTACGGAAGCGGCGAGTATAGCAACCGCAACTTGAAGACGAAAACAGTCACAGTCGGCAGCGGCAGCAGGCAGGAGCAGGGTTGCGTGAGCACCTGCTCCTGCTTGCTGCTCCTGCTCCTGTTCTTTTACAGTAACTCGACCTTCTCACCATACTGCGGCACATGCACTTGCCAACCGAACCGCTCCTTAATATGACTGGCCATGGACGCCGCAGCCAGCGGTTCACCGTGCGTAAGAAAGGTGCGATTCGGAATGCCTGATGCCATCCCTTCAAGCCAACGAAGCACTTCCTTCCAATCCGCGTGCGCTGAAAACCCGCCAATCTTTGCGATGCGACAACGCACCGGGACGTATTGACCTAATATTTTTACTTGCTGTTCGCCGTCCTGAATTCGTCGTCCGGTGGTGCCCGCTGCCTGGAATCCAACAAAGACCAAAGTCGTGTCAGGATCAGGAACCATGCGTAGGGCGTGGTGGAGGACACGACCGCCTGTCATCATTCCTGAAGCACTGATGATCACTCGAGCCCCACGTGAATCGTTGAGGCGCTTCGATTCTTCTTTTGAAGTCGCTGTAGTCATCGAATTAGTCCGCAGCGGGTGACGTTGAAGACCCAGCACGCTCGCATACCCTTCGTCTTGTTCTTCCGTGCGCGCCGCATAAGCTCGCGTCGCTGCCGCAGCCATAGGGGAATCGACTGTCACCGGTAGCACCGGTATTGCCTTCTCATCTTCCAACTCGCGAATCAAATAGACGATCTCCTGTGTCCGACCAACGGCAAACGCCGGTATCAAGACTGGAGCATCACGCTTCGCTGCATCATTGATGATTCGTGCCAAACCGATCTTTGGGTTTTCCGGATCGTGCAATCGATCACCATACGTCGATTCAACCAGAAGGTAATCGCATCCGGGCGGCGCCATTGGATCGCGAATGATCGGCTGGTCGTAATGTCCCAGGTCACCTGAAAACAAAACGCGTCGGCCCTGACCAGTCGCGCCTGCGTTTGCTAACTCGAGCAGCACCAGACTTGAGCCGAGGATGTGACCCGCGATACGAAAGCTTGCGATTACACCCGGCGCAACCTCGATTCGCTCCCCAGTGTTTACGACAGGATGAATGAGCCGGAGCGTCGCTTCGGCATCTTCTTCAGTGTAGAGCGGAAGAGCAGGAGCGTGTTTAGTTACCTGGTGACGATTTCGGTAGTCGGCATCTTCTTCCTGCAGTCGAGCTGCGTCGGGCAAAAGAATCTTGAGCAGGTCGGCAGTGCCGCGCGAGCAATAGATTGGACCATGAAAGCCGTGCCGAATGAGTCGTGGAAGATAGCCGGTGTGATCGATGTGCGCGTGCGTTATGAGAACCGCGTTGAGTGAGCGTGCGTCGAACGGCGGATCCTGCCAATTGAGTTCTCGAAGCTCCTTGAGGCCCTGAAACAATCCGCAGTCGACAAGGACTCGAGCTCTTTCAGTTTCAATTAAGTACTTCGAACCCGTTACTGTTCCAACCCCGCCCCAGAATGTAATGCTCGCCAATTGTTCCTCCTGGAATCGTCGATCGCGAATCGTGAAACCGTCAGTACCGAAACGCCGTAGCGTCGGGTCCGGTTTCTTTGTCGGGCTCGTCATCGGAACACAGACCCGACGCTACCGCGTTTCGGTACTGACTGTTCTTCGATAG
>Ga0157378_10002955_pt1 | contig 15116 bp, 11 predicted proteins | sample M65metaG_FD_115309 | JGI IMG/M metagenome (GOLD analysis project Ga0157378, IMG submission 115309) | Miscanthus rhizosphere microbial communities from Kellogg Biological Station, Michigan, USA - M6-5 metaG | ecosystem: Host-associated > Plants > Roots > Rhizosphere > Soil | place: USA: Michigan...
CGAGCTTGACAGCATCCGGATCGCTGACTAATCTTCGCCGTCTTCGCGGGCATAACTCAGTTGGTAGAGTGCAACCTTGCCAAGGTTGATGTCGCCGGTTCGAGTCCGGTTGCCCGCTCCAAAAGAACAGGATCGAGGGCCGCGGAAACGCGGCCCTCTCGTTTTTTACGGCGCCCGCCGAGGCGCGCTTCCAGCATCTCGCGGAGGACACGCCGGCGGATCCAGCGGTCGGTCAACTTCGCATCGGCCCAGAAGAAGCCATCGGTGGCCATCTCCTCGGCTGCGGCTACGAAGCGCGACGTGAATTCGGCGAAGTCGGCCTCGGTGTAGTCGTGGCTGAAGATGAAGCGGCCGGTGCCGATCCAGCTCATGGCGATTCCGTGCGCCCGCAGGTAGTACTGGAGCATCCAGCCGTAGCGGCCCGGCTGTGTGAAGAGCGTGGTAAACACCGAGGTGAGGTTCTGGAGGCGAATCGGCAGCGACTTAGCGGCCAGCGCATCGTTCAACTGGCGCGCGCGTGCGTCCCACACCGCGTCGAGGTCGAGATAACTCGCACGCACTTCAGGGCGGTCGAGGTAGAGCAGGATCTCGTTCATCGCGGTCATCACGTACGGATGCGCGTTGAACGTGCCGCGCGCGAAGTTGACGTCGGTCGGACGGGCGTCGCGGAAGCGGCGCATGAGCTCCGCGCGGCCACAGACGACGCCGACCGGCAGCCCGCCGCCCAGCGTCTTGCCGTACGTCACCAGGTCGGCATTGACCGAGAAGTACTCGTGGGCGCCGCCCGGCGCGAGGCGAAATCCGAGGAAGACTTCGTCGAGGATGAGAACGATGTTGCGGCGCGTGCAGACATCCCGCAGGTCACGCAGCCATTCGCCGTACGCAGCTTTTCCGGCGGGCACGGTTCGCCGGCTTCCGACGAGTGCTCCGTCGCTCGGCGCGCCGGCATTCGGGTGCATCGCCTGGAGCGGATTCACCAGAACGCAGGCGATGTCTCTGCGCGTGGCAAGCACGCGAAGCGACTTCTTCGACATCTCGCGCAGCGTGTAGACCTCGTGCGGCGGGCGCGGATTGCCGGCGCCGGCCTGCACGCCGTCCCACCAGCCGTGGTAGGCGCCGGCGAAGCGGACGATGTGCGATCGACCGGTGTGATAGCGCGCGAGCCGAACGGCTTGCATGACCGCCTCGGTGCCCGACATGTGGAACGAGACCTCGTCGAGACCGGAGATCTCCTTCAACCTGCGCACGTTGTCGGCGACGATCGGGTGATAGAGACCGAGCACCGGCCCAAGCTCGCGCGCGCGCTGCGCGGCCTTGTCGATGCATTGCTTGTAGACCTCGTATCCGAACACGTTCACGCCGTAGGCGCCGCCGGCGTCGAGGCTCCAGTTGCCATCGAGGTCGGCGATGCGGCGATCTTGCGTGGCCGCGGCAACCGCGCCGACCGGCAATCGATCGCGAACGAGCCCGCGAAACTGGAAGGGGACGCGGTAACGACCGATGAATTGCAGATCGGAGATGCCCGCCTCGAGATCCTCGGTGACGGCGAGGGTCTTCGGCGCTTTCTCGCGCAGCCGGCGCGCGAGATCGTTGAAGGCGCGCCGTCGACGGTCACGCACGTTCGCGGGCGCGTCGTCGGCGGCGAAGAACTCGTCTTCGTCATACTCGTAAAACGGGACAAAGCGCGCCAGCAGTTGCGAGAGGCGCGCGTGCCCCGCAAGCGAGGGATGTTTCGCGCCCGAGAGCTGCAGACGGCGAACGAGCCAACGCAGGGTCAAGAGAGACGTGATGACCACGAGAGTCCAGAGGGCCGTCACGCCGCGGTGACCTTGGCGCGAGCGATGCGGTTGTCGACCAAGTAGTCCTCGACAGATTCCACCAGCTCGACCGCTGCCTGTTTCTTTGCCCGTTTCGCCGCCTGGCGATAGCGCTCGGAATCGAGAATCGCCGAGTAAGGCTCGTCGACGCGGTTCGCCACCGTGAACTCGCGCGCGGCGCGGCCCATGCGCCGCCGTGTCTCGTCATCCATCAAGGTCCGCATCGCCGCGGCCAGCGCGCCGGAATCGTGCCCTTTCACCATCAAGCCGGTCTCGCCGTCGACGATGAGCTCGTGCGGCCCGCCCTTGTCGGTCACGATCACGGGCAGTCCCGAGGCCTGCGCTTCGAGGACGGCGTTGCCCCAGGTGTCGGTGGTGCTCGGAAAAACCATGGCGTCGGCGGAGGCGAAGGCGTGGGCCAGCTCTTCGCCCTGCAGGAAACCGGTGAATGTGGCCGGCGTCCCTTCGAGCCGGCGCTCCAGCTCGCGGCGATACGGCCCGTCTCCGACGATCACCAGTTGCGCATGCGGGTGCGTCGTCAGAAGCGTGCGAAACGCGTCGGCGGCGACATCCAGCCCTTTCTCCACGCCGACGCGGCCGACGTAGAGCATCTTGACGTTCTCGTCCGGCACGCCCCACGTGCGCCAGTAGCTCTCCAGCCGCTTCTTCGGATGAAAGCGCTCGGTGTCGACCCAGCGGTCAAGCACGAGCAGCTTGCGGTTGCGAAGGCCGCGCGCGTGGAGGAGCTTGGCGATGAACTTCGATGGCACGACCACCTCGTCGACCGAGTGATAGAAGGCGATCATGTAGTTCCAGGCCAGCGCTTCCAGGCTCACGTCGCGGGTGTAGTTCTCGACGTACTCCGGGAAGCTGGTGTGATACGTCGACGACGTCTCCATCTGCAGGAGCTTCGCGGCGACGAGGCCCGCCAGGCCGACCGTGCCCGGAGTCGAGACCTGCATCTTCGTGAATCCGCCTTCCTGCAGGAACCGGAGCAACTCGAGGAGCGACGGGATGCGGATCTTCAGCCCTTCGTACTGCGGCAGATCCATGGTGGCGATCGAGGGAAGGATCACCAGTCGTCCGCTCTCGAGCATCCGCCGGATCTCGGCGGGACGACAGAGCTCCTCGCGCTCGCGGTCATCCAGGCAGGTGACCACGGTCAGATCGATGCCGCGCCGCTCCGCCGCGCCGATCATCTTCTTGATCGTGCCGGCCGCGCCGTTGACTTCGAAGAAGGTGTCGGTGACGAGCACGAGACGCGCGTTCTGATCGAGGTCGAAGCGCCGGCTCACTTCGCGAACCAGCAGCCGGTCGGAGCTGTGGGCCATGAAGGAGACGATGTAAGGAAGCGAGGCGAAGACGTTCGATGAGGCCAGCGCCACGCCATCCTTGATGGCGTTCACGACGTTCGATGGATCGCCGGACGCGAGGCGCGCGGCGTAGCGCTGGAAGATCCGGTTCACCAGCGTCGAGACGACCATGAAAATGCGGTCGTCGGTGCGGCTCTCTTTCGAGAGCGCGTCGCGGAAGGTGCCGTCGGCGAGGAGTGCGCGGGTCTGGCTCGCCAGGACGTCCTCGAACGTTCCGCGCGACGTCCGGTCCGGCGCGATGCGGTCAAGCACGCGATTGACGACGAGGTCGAGCTTGAAGACCACCTTCTCGCGAGCGCTCAGCGAGCAGGAATCGAAGACGAACCGGAGCAGCGACTGCGTCGATCCGCCGAGGCTGAACGTTCGCTGGCCTTTGGTACTTCTGGCACGGTTGCCGATGTGGAGCAGTTTCAACATCGCGTGCGCGAGCGTGATCGGGCCGCCGTGTGCGCCGCCGAGACGCGTGCGGCGGGCGCGGATGGAATCGACAAGATCGTTGGGCGTCGTGGGGAACTCCGGCAGAATGTCGAACTCCGTCCAGGTCCGGCCGCGATTGATGCCGCCGTGATCGTCGGAGCCGGACACGATCGACTTCAGCCACGGCGTTTCGCCTTTTGGCGCGATGCCGTGACGGTTGGCCAACCGCTCGATCGTTTCGCGATCGAGCGAGCGCACCAACCGGTGCGTGAACTCGTTCAGCGCGCGCGTCCGGCTGCCGTTCCGCACTTCGATGATGTTGAAGAGGAGCAGAGCCTTCTCGATGTGCTCGGCGGTGAGCGAGCCATCGCGGCCGTGAGGGCGGTTCTGGGTGCTCATGAGCGGATGGTTCATCCAGTAGGCGAGGCGATTCGGCGCGGACGATTCGTTCGCGATCTGCTCATCGAGGTAGGCCACCATCTCGAAGACGTTTCGGCGAAGGCGATCGACCTCGGAGAATTGCCGCTCGCTCACGTTGGCGATCATCACGTGGATGTTGCAGCCGTCCTCGGGGAACGTCGCCGTCATCTCGGCGCTGATGAAAACATCGGGCAGGCCGGCGTCGAGAAGCTTCTTCACGCCATCGATGGTGTTGTGATCGGTCAGAGTCACCAGCGACATCCCTTGCCGTTTCAGTTCGTGATAGCTCTCGACTGGATCGGAGTACGACTCGGGGATCGCCAGCAGGTTCGCCGTGTAGTAGTCGGTGACGTTGGACGCGCAGGAATGGATGTGGAGATCTACCCGACAGCTATCGAATTCGCTCATGTGCGGCCCTCCCTCACGCATGTCACCACAGCGGCATTGAGGCCGCATGACCACGCGGTAAAAAAACGCATCGCAATGAATTCAGAAACTTGGGAGCGTCTTCACCGGAAACGCACGGCAAATTTTCGGCTCTGCGTGCACTCTTCACATCGAGAATGCGCCGCCTCGATTGGAAACGCGCCGGGCTCCGCGGACGAGTGAAGGAGGATCTCCATTTCCTCCTGACGAATCGGATTCCGCGCCGGTTGGCGACACGGCTGGCCGGACGGATCAGCCGGATCCGCACCGGCCCGTTCACGCCGCTGACGATTGCGATCTGGCGGCTCTTTGCCCGCGACCTCGATCTTTCCGAGGCGAAGAATCGCCGCTTCCGCTCGTTGCGCGACTGCTTCACACGCGAGCTCAAGCCGGGGGCGCGGACGATCGATCCGTCGCCTGACATCCTTGCCAGCCCCTGCGACGGAATCGTCGGAGCGCATGGCGCGATCGGAGGAACAGAGGTCTTTCAGGCCAAGGGGTATCCGTACAAACTGGAGGAGCTGCTCGGCGATCCGCTGCTCGTCGATCGCTACCGCGACGGGCATTACGTGACGCTTCGGATCAAGTCGAGCTTCTACCACCGCTTTCACGCTCCGTGCGACGGCGCGCTGGAGCGCGTGATCTACATCTCCGGCGACACCTGGAACGTGAATCCGATCGCGCTTCGGCGTGTCGAGCGGCTCTTCTGCAAGAACGAGCGGGCAGTGCTGGAGCTTGTTGCGCCGGAGCCGGAGGAGCGAGTCGCGCTCGTGGCCGTGGCGGCGATTCTCGTGGCCAGCATTCGCATTCACGCGCTGGCCGGCCCGCTCGACCTTCGTTACCGCGGGCCGAACCACATCCCGTGTGAAGCGCGATACACGAAGGGGGAGGAGCTGGGCTGGTTCGAGAACGGCTCCACCATCCTGGTTTTCACGCCGCCGGGCTTTGCGCTCTGCGACGGCATCTCCGAGGGAACGATCCTGCGCGTCGGTCAGCCGCTGCTGCGCCGGCCGCGCACAACGAAGGAGGAACGATGACTGCGATTCTCGATACCCACGCGACACCGATGACGTTCTACGAGGCGCTCCAGACCCAACGCTGGGACGATCACCGTTTCTATCACCACAGCCGGATCAACCAGACGTTGCACCTGATCAGCGCGCTGAGCTTCATCACGGCGTACGTTTTCGTATTCATCAATCCGGTCGTTGCCGCGTGCTTCGGCTGGCTGGTCTCGATGGCCACGAGGCAATCCGGCCACTTCTTCTTCGAGCCGCTGGGGTTCGACGAGGTGAACAACGTCACGCACGAGCACAAGGAGGCGATCAAGGTCGGCTACAACCTCCGGCGCAAGGTCGTGCTGCTTTCCGCCTGGGCGCTGACGCCGCTCGTTCCGTGGCTTTCTCCAACCCTTTTCGGTTTCTACCGGCCCTGGACGACCGCGTACGAATTCGCGCACCACCTTGCCGTGCTCTGGATCGCACTCGGCGTGCTGGCGGTGTTCCTTCGGACGGCGTACCTTTGCGCCACGGTCGACGTTCGCCACGGGCTGGTCTGGGCGACGAAGATCCTCACCGACCCATTTCACGATGCCTATATCTATTACAAGGCGCCTTACTACCTGCTCAAGGGACAGCTCCTCGATCCGATGACTGACTGGACCGATCCGATGCGACGGCAGCTCCGATGAACGTGATCGATTGCCGTGGAATGCGCCTTTGTCTTTGCTCACCATTCCCGAAACTTGTCCAGGGCGTAGTGAGCCGTTGGAGCGATACAAGTCAACGAGCTGGTGCTGCTTTGGACATCCACTGCGTCCTAAGCTCGCGCCGGCGGCGCGGCTCAGGTGCGGCTTCACGAAGCCAGCGTGCCGCGGCGAGTGACCGCTGATATTTGTTTCGCGCCGAGCTAGGCCGTATGGAGAGGCGGGCGATCATCACCCGGCGGGCGGATGGTTAGGGTGACCCGTGCACCGTCCTGCACAGTCACCTTTCGAGTCGTCTCGGCGGCCTTGGTTTCGCCTAGGTAGAACCTCTCCGCAACATCGAAGAACTCGGCCAGCGACCGCGGCACCCACCCTTCTGCATCACATCTTAGAAGTCGTTCCACCAGGCTGTCCTCGACTGTCGTGCCCGAAGGCGTCTTGTTCAGCCGCTCTTTAGCCTTGGAGATAATGTCGTCGATAACGTGACTTCCAAGCATGCGATAACTCTCGAACTGCGACTCGGTGAAGAACTGATTGGCCGTCGTCTCGTGCGGGAAGTCGTTGTTGCGCTTTGCGTAGTTGTAGATGTCCTTCGGCTCGTCAAGGTACACGGCCGGCTTGATATAGAGCAAATGGCCGTCCTGACACTTGTCGCCGTCGACACAGGTGTAGCGGATCCTGCCTATGGCGCAATACTTACCGCCTGACTCGTCGACGCCACGCGGGTAGATGTACATAGGCTCCTGCATCTCGATGGGGATTCCGAAGTCTGTACGGATTTTGCGGATGGCGTTGCCGAGATCGTCGAACTTGTGTTGAGGGTCGCAGCCGGCATCGATGACCAGAATGTATCTTCGCCGCCGCAGTACCATCTCGTATAACCCGAGGTTCTCGAAATGGCCGCCGTCGGAAAGGTAGACATAAGCGTATTCGTCATTCGTTTTTCCCAGCGCCTCGGCTACCAGCGGCCAGAGGGCGCTGGATGGGCTGTCCCGACGAAACGATCGCTTCCCCGGCACTCCCGGATTGCCCAGCCACCATCCGAGCCGGACATTGAATAGGGTCATGAGAAAAGCGAGGGTAACCGAGGAGTGATAGCCCATATTCGGGCTGGCCGCGGCGCCGGAGATTGTCATGGCAGTGCCGAGCGAGAGGCCGGTGTCGCCGCCGAACTCCACGGTGGAGCGATAGCCCAGGCGGTGGCTCCCCGAGTGCAGCGGAGAAAAGGTGAACGTATCAGCCTTACGCTCCTGCCACGCCAGATTATTGCCGGCCACAAGGTTCAAGGCGGCATTGATGACATGCATCGGCCGCGGCAGAGAGCGATGTTGCAACACCGGCTGGTTCTTGGCGCTGGCTCCGTCGGAACACACGACGTTGTCGGGGACTACCAGGGATGCATTGAGCGTGCTGCGATTGCGGCCGACGTCGCGGAAATTGGTCGGCTTCGGGATCTCTTTGGCCGGCGTTTCCCCCAGGCTGTTGAAGTCGATCGTCATCAATAGAAGATTGATCGCGTCGGTGACCCGTTTGAGATCGTCTGGCTGCCAAAGCCTCTTCAGCACGGCGTCCCAATCGGGCGCGGGCTTTCGCAGCCTGATCTCAGCCATAAGGCGTTGACCGTAGCTGGTAGATGTCAGCGCCTCCTTTAGCAACTCGGGATCGCGCACGTCGGCACGGGTGAGAAACGGAGGACGGAACGGATAGATGTACTGGGGGAAATGCCTCTCCAGCAGCCTGCGATTGTGCCGCAGAAGATGCGGTCGTCGTGCTCTCAGAGGATGCTCACGGGCGATGAAACGTACTACGCGATCGACCGCGGCGCGAAACCTATCCGCTGCCGTTTGTTTCGCCGGGATCGCTGGGGAGCCCAGAAACTGCCGGAAGTCCTCTTCTTCCATGACGCAATTGAGGACTTGGAAGAGCGCTTCGCGTACGCTTTCGTCGTCGGCGTTGGCAGAGAGGATTCCACTGCGCCGCTGCTCCATCGCTGCGCGCAGGTTCCGAATAAAGGGATGGCTGCTGTGGCAAAGCTCGTGGTAAAAGGCGGGAAAGTCGACGAAGCTGGTCAGCCACAAAAGTTCGGGACGGAGCAGCTGCAGCGCCAGATTGTCGTACGGATCGAATCCAGTGAAGGGATTCGGATCGCGCGGCCGCGCGAAGCGCCGAGATAGGCGCGGATCAGGCGATTGCGATACATAGCATGCATGGACGCCTTGTTCACGCCGATGAGCCTGCCGGCCAGCATGGCAACGACCAGAACAGCGATCAAAGCCGTGAGCAACGCCGGCAGCGGCGTTCCGCAGATGACGGTCGCGTTGTAGTCGAACTCAAGCGGTTCAGGCTTGATTACGCAGAGAGTTCCTATGACATAGCTTGTGCCAAGGGAAAGCGCCGCGAAGAGAAAGAGGATCGCCGCCGGCGCCAAAGCACGGGCCAGAATGTCGGCGATAGGCGAGCGCGTGCGCCGTCGCGATGGCGACGGATCCATGACGATAACCAACTGCCGATGTAACCGCCGCCGGATACGGTGGAAACGAAATCGAACTTGTCCAGAAGATTACGCCGGGCGAGCGACTGCAGCACGCCTAGTGCAAATGTAGCACTGCGAATGCCGCCGCCCGAGATGCACAGAGCGCTAGTGTCCTCATTGTCCTTGTGACTCTGGTGAACAAGGCGCACATATTCTTCCAGGCGGGCGCGGGGACCGGGGGTGAGCACGTTGCCACCGATTTCATCGACGATCAGTCGATTAAGGTGTTGGATATCTTCGCCCGCGGCGTCGTCATTGTCGTCGATCACCTGTTGCAGCGGCTTGGAGAGCGTCTTGAACAAACCGTTGTACTGCTCGGTGAGAATCGCCGGGCACTGCACCAATTTGGTGATCTCCGTCGCCAGAGTCGTTGCATCACATGGGAATGCCCGCTCGAAAGCCGTTTTGCATCTCTCGGAAAGCTCCTTGGCGTCGAGGACCTGCGTTTCGTCAATGTTCCACGAAGAGCGTTCTTTGAGGCGCCGGTCACTTGGGTACAGGGCGGCGTGCTCTTCTTCCAATATCTCGCACAAATGTAACGGCCGGCTCATGAGCGACCTCCGAGACACCACATTTTGGGGAAGGAGAGAAGTATACGCTGATAAGTATCGTCGGCGGAAGTGCTTCTCGATATACACATTCTTGGGGCGAGGGTAGATCTTGGTGATTGATCATCATCTTGGCCACCCTTCCGGCTCGACCGCGCCCGTAGTCCAGTCTTAGCGAGACGACGGCCGGCGGAAAGTCCTAGGCGGCAGGGGAGATTTTCCGGGGTGCTGCTACTCCTTCATTGAATGCATCAGGTCCACACGGTTCTGCTCTCGAATCTGATCGTCACCAAGATGGCCGGCATCGTGGACAACGTGCGCGGACTGGCCCGGATCATCCAGGAGGAGCCTGACCTGACGGAGTTCGAGCGCGAGGCTCTGCTCGACGCCACCGGACGGATGCTGGCCGAGGCCGACGTCGTCCTGGCCTGGCTCTCCCGGGTGCCGAACGATTTACGGAACTGAGCAGCCGGTCACGGCGTGCATTGGCTCATCGGCGGGCAGCTGCTTTTCTGCGCGCGCTTGTCGCGGTTTCCGGCGAAACAGAAGTCTTTGACGAAGCTCTCCGAGTACTTTGCCATCACGTCTGCCGGAACGTCGCTCGGAGTGACCTCGCGAAACTGAAAGGCGATCGAGCCGTTCGGACTGACCGTGGCCAGAAGGTAGCCGTAGACGCCGGTCTTCACGTTCGGTCCCGGCGTGATGCCGTCGGGCAACTCGTAGCGCACCGCGCCAGAGGTGCCGACGATCCATCCCGTGAGCACGCCGCCGTTGGCGCGCCAGTAGGCGGTGTCGTAGACGTTGTCCATCAGGAAATGGGAGTGGCTGGCCAGGACGTAGACCTGCTTCTGGTACTTGTCCCGCAGATCGAGCAGGAGGTGGTAGACCCGCCGGCCTGTGTCGCGTCCTCGGGGATAGTTGCTCATGCTGTGGCCGCAGGAGCGGCTGTCGGGCAGGGCCTCGTGCATGCCGACGACGACGGTATTGATGGTGGTGTCGGCGGCATCGCGGTCCAGCAGCGCGGTCAGCCACGTCATCTGCTGCTCGTCGAACATGTCGCAGGAGGCGTTGTCAAGCGTGATGAAATCGATCCCGTCGTTGACGACGTGAAAGTACGGTTGGACCGGCGCCTGGAACGTGTAGGGGTCGTCTTTCACGCGCTGGTCGCGGATGGCGGGCATGTTCAGAAAGCCATGGAATGCGGTGACGAAGGCTTTTCGCGTCATCGGCCAGATGGTTTCGTGGTTGCCGATTCCGGCGTAGACCGGGATGCCCAGTTTCTCGAAGGGCTTGATCTGATTGTCGATGGCATCCTGAAAGGCCGCGAGCAGATAGTTCTGCACCTGCAACGGCGACTTTTTGGCTACGACCGCTGCCTGGACCATGTCTTCATCGAACGTGTAGATGGCGCGCCAATCGCCGAGGTGCCAATAGAACTTCGCGCCATCCTTGCTGGCGCCAGCGGCGATGGCGGGCATGACCACGTCACCGCAATTGCGCGAATCGCCGGCCACGACGAAATTCCAGGTCGCCGGCGGCGGTGTTGAGGTCTGTGCGGAGGCGGCGATCGGAAAGAGAAGGAATGTGATTGCGTGGCGAAGTCTCATAGCGATCTCCTCGAAGTCTGCATCTTAAAAGCAAAACGCCCGGATCTCGTCCGGGCGTTTGCGTTTCTTCGATGGCGATTGGGATCAGCGGCGAGTCGGTTTCGCTCCGGCCGACACGCTGATCGTGGCGGTCTGGCTGTCGGCGCTGCCGCAGGGATTGGTGATGCGCACCCAGTACTGCGTGGTGTCGTTGATTGCCGAGGTGGTGAAGTTCGCCGTCGTGCCGCCGGCCAGCGGGAAGTTGACCAGGCCGGTCGAGCCGGTGAACCACTGATACGTGAACGGGCCGCTGCCCGATGCTTTCACCGAGAGCAGGGCAGGCCTGCCGGGCGACACCGTCGCGCTCTTCGGCTGATCGATGCCGAGGATGAACGGTGGATCGCAGGTGACGGTGATGAAGACGGAGGAGGAATTCGGATTGACGCCATCGGACGCGGTGATGGTCACCACGTGAATGCCGGCCTGCGTGGTCGGCGTCGTTCGAATGGTCAGCACGGCATCGCCGGAGCCGCCGAGCGGGATCACCGACGGCGAGATCGATGCGATGACGTCGTTCGCATCCGTGGTGGCTGATAGCGTTACGTCGCTGGTTACGTTCGTCGGAACGAACGTCGTGAATGGCACCGTGGTCGATGTCGAATTCGCCATGACCGGCGGCGTGGTGATGACCGAATCGGGGAGAACGACGATCGGTCCGGGCGGTAGCGGTTGCGGTGTGCCGCCGTCGCCGGTCCCGTCGCCACTGCCGTCGCCACTTCCGTTCAAACTGCCGGTGAAGGTCGTCCAGCCGGCGCCGAACGATTTGTCCGTCATGAGGAAGTCGCCCGTGAACACCCCGTCCTTGTCGGTGCAACGCAAGTCGAAGTGCACCTGAACGACCATCGGGTGGTACTCGACCTTGATGGTCGTTACATGAAACTCGAAGACGGCTTTCGTGACGCTGAAGGTTCCTACCGTGTCCGTGCTGTTGCAAGGACCGAGCGTGGGAGTGAAATGCACGGAGGCGGCGGCATCTTTACCGGTCTGCGTTCCGGTCGACGAGGTGACGATGTAGGTTCCCACGTCAAAAAGCTTGATGTTCTGCGTGGTCCACGCGAGAAAGATGTCCGGGTTCTTGAACTTGGCGGGGTCCTTCGATCCGACGGTAACGCTGACGTTGCTGGGTCCGCCGTGTCCAAAAGAGTTGGTGCCGCCGACGTCCTCGGCCGAAACATCGAAGTTATATTGCGACAGCGAGTAGGTCTTCGTCTTGCCGTCGCCCAGACCAAACTTGTCGCCGATGCGGCTGGTCCAGGTGAGAGTCGCTGATGCCGGCGGTTTGGCATGGCCGCCCTGAGCGAATGCGGAGGGCACAATAATTGTGGCCGCGATTGCGAGAAAAAATAGGATCCGACGCAGAACGTCCTCCGTTTGTTAGGTTTCGATGAAGTCGAGGGTACACTAGGACCCCCTCTGTGTGCAACGAACGACCCCAAACCCATGCCTGGGGAACCCAACCCGAGATGTTCGGTCCCCGCCACGAATATCGCCTGGGCATCATCACCCGGGAGGTGGAGAAACTGTATCCTGGCGCCCGGATTCTCGACGCGGCCGTCGGCCTCGGCCAGCTTGCCGGACGGATGCAGCAGCGCGGCTACGACGTGATCGGGATCGATTACTCGCTCGATGCCGCCGTCCACGTGAAGAAAACGCTCGGAATCCCGGTCGTCATCGGCGACCTGACGCGCCTCCCGTTTCGTGACGGCGCCTTCGAAGGAGTGACCACCGGCGAGACCCTCGAACACCTCGATGACGACGCCTCAGCGGCAGGCGAGATTTCCCGCGTTCTCGCCGCCGGCGGGACCTGCATCGCCACCGTGCCGGCGCTGCAGGCGCTCTGGACGGCGAGCGATGATTATTACGAGCATCGCCGCCGCTACACTCGCGAACAGCTGACAGCGCTCTTTCGAAACCGCTCGATGTCGATCGCCAAGGCGGTGTTCTGGGGCTTTCCCATCGTCCTGGTCTACGACACGCTGGTCATCCTGCCGATGAACAAGCGCCGCGCGCGCCACGCGGTCCAGGAGGACGCCGCGCTCCGCTCCGTCGCCCGCGCCGGCCGTTCCCGGATGCTGGTGAACGCCGTCCGCGCCATCTTCGCGATCGATCGTCTTTTCTCGTTCATCCCCTTCGGGCCGGGACTTTTGCTTGTGGCGAAGAAGGATTCATGATCTTTGTCACGTCGGCCGAATTGGACACCGCTGATCTCGAAGCCATCGCGTCGCGTCGCGAGCTGACCATCGCCTTCGTAACCGGCTCGCTCCGAGGCCATGCCCTCGCCGCCGCCCTTCACGGTGACTGGTTGACGATCGAGGAGAACGCTACGTTGACGATAGACTCGCCGCAGGCATGGAGCGGAGTGATCGGGCGCATTGGATCGCGGGCGGCGTATCGACTGCATTTGCTTGGTCCAACGACGTGGACTGCCGGCGAAGCTGTGAGGCATGGCCTGGCGGACGCGCTTGTTCCTTTCGGAGCTGATCCGGTAGAGTGGCTGGCGGGCTGGATTGGCGAGCGCAGCACGCTCGCGCTCGACGAGGCGGCGGCGCTGATTCGCGGCCGAGGGGGCGACGTAACCGAGCGGTTCGCATTTGCCCGCCTCTTTGCCACGGGCGAGCCGCAGCAGGGGCTGGCCGCATTCCTCGAGAAGAGAAGACCGGACTGGAACAGGGAAATGGATCTGACATGAGCCGAAACGAAATCGACATTCCGCAGCGCGCCGTGGTTCCTCCCGTCCTGAGCACCGAGGGCGATCAGCTTCCGCTCTTTTCCGCCGAGGCCCTCAGCGTCATCCGCAAGGAAGCGGCCCATTGGCGGGACGCGGCATCGAAGAAACCAGCCTGGAAGAAAGACTTCACCACCGTCAGCGCCATGGAGATCAACCCGCTGGCCACGCCGGCCGACGTCGCCGATCTCGACTTCGATCGCGACGTTGCCTTCCCCGGCCAGTTCCCGTACACGCGCGGAATCCATCCCGGCGGCTACCGCGGCAGGCTCTGGACCATGCGCCAGTTCGCCGGTTTCGGAAGCGCTACGCAAACCAACGAGCGGTTCAAGTACCTCCTGTCGCAGGGCCAGACCGGACTTTCCACCGCCTTCCATCTGCCGACGCTCTACGGCTACGACTCCGATCATCATTTCAGCGCCGGCGAAGTCGGCAAGTGCGGTGTCGCCGTCGACACTCTGGCGGACATGGAGACGCTCTTCGACGGCATCGACCTCGAAGACGTGACCGTCTCGATGACCATCAACTCTACTGGTCCCATCGCGCTGGCGATGTATCTCGTCGTCGCGGAAAAGCAGGGCGCGGACTGGAAAAAGATCTCCGGCACGCTGCAGAACGACATCCTCAAGGAGTACATCGCCCAGAAGGAGTACATCTTCCCGCCGCGGCCCTCGATGCGGCTGATCACCGACACCTTCCGGTTCTGTTCCGAGAACGTCCCGAAGTACAACCCGATCTCGGTCAGCGGCTATCACATCCGCGAGGCCGGCTCGACAGCGCTGCAGGAGCTGGCCTTCACGCTTCGCGACGGGATGGAGTACGTCGAGTACGGCGTCCGCGCCGGTCTGGACATCGACGAATTCGCGCCGCGGCTCTCGTTCTTCTTCAACTCCCACAACGATCTGTTCGAAGAGGTGGCCAAGTTTCGTGCCGCGCGCCGCGTGTGGGCCAAGGTGATGCGCGACCGCTACGGCGCCAAGGATCCGCGTTCGTGGCAGCTCCGCTTCCACACGCAGACGGCCGGCTGTTCGCTCACCGCGCAGCAGCCGTACAACAACATCGTGCGGGTCACCATCCAGGCCATGGCCGCCGTGTTCGGCGGCACGCAGTCGCTGCACACGAATTCGCTCGATGAGACGCTGGCCCTGCCGACCGAGCAGGCCGCGCGTATCGCCCTGCGCACGCAGCAGATCATTGCCCACGAGTCAGGGGTCATCAACACGGTCGATCCCTTCGGCGGCTCGTTCTTCATCGAGGAGCTGACCAGCAAGATGGAACAGGGCTGCTTCGATTACATCGCCAGGATCGACGCGCTCGGCGGCATGGTCGAGGCCATCGAGGCCGGCTTCCCGCAGCGCGAGATCTGGGACGCGGCGTATCAGTTCCAGCGCTCGGTCGATTCCGGCGAAAAAATCGTGGTCGGTCTGAACGCCTTCCAGATGGAAACCGAAGATCCGTACGAGATTCTCTACATCGACGAATCGGTGGCCGGCGAACAGATCGAGC
>Ga0157378_10002959_pt1 | contig 15108 bp, 8 predicted proteins | sample M65metaG_FD_115309 | JGI IMG/M metagenome (GOLD analysis project Ga0157378, IMG submission 115309) | Miscanthus rhizosphere microbial communities from Kellogg Biological Station, Michigan, USA - M6-5 metaG | ecosystem: Host-associated > Plants > Roots > Rhizosphere > Soil | place: USA: Michigan...
CCGAGCATTACGCCGGAAAGGTTGGACCCTTTCTGGACGAACTTGCCGCGCGTGTCCACGTAGTTCAGGTTGCCGCTGATCTTCAGCTGCGAATTGATCTGCTGCGTTCCCTTGAGGCGAACGCTGGCGCGATTGTACTTGTTGTTCGGTCCCTTCAGGTAGCCGTTCGTGTTCATCAAGCCGCCGGAGGCGTAGAACGTCGTGCGATCGTTGCCGCCGGAAACCTGAAGATTGTTGTCCGCCGTGATGCCGGTATCGAACAGCTCTTCAGAGTGATCGTACACGGGCGTCCCCGCGGCGGCCGCTGGGCCCCACGAGTAGCGCGCGACCGAGCAATCAGGTCCGCCGCAGACAGCCGGAACCTCATTGAGCCCCTGAATGAAAGTGTGCTGAAGCACGTCGGGCATTGCGACATGATCGAACGTCTCCGTCGAGCTGAACGTCCACTTGGTGGCGCCGGCAGCTCCTGACTTCGTCGTGATCAGAACGACACCGTTCGCCGCGCGCGCGCCGTAAATTGCCGCGGCCGCCGCGCTCTTCAGGATCTGAACCGACTCGATGTCTGAAGGGTTGATGTCGGAAGCGCGGTTTGGAGCAACCGTGCTCGCATCAGCGCCCGATGCAGTACCGGAGCCGTTCGAGATACTCTGAGTGGAAATCGTCTGATTGTCGATCGGCTGCCCGTCGATGACGAACAGCGGCTGATTGGTGCCTGACAGCGATGATGCACCGCGGATCTTGATCGAGGCGGACGATCCCGGCTCGCCGGACTGCGTCCGCACTTCGACGTTCGGCGCCTGGGCAGCGAGCGCCGAGACGATGTTCTGCGGATTAGCCGAGCGATTGAGCGCGGCGCTGTCGACGGTGTTGATCGTCGTCGTCAGTCGCTCGCGGGTCGTCGATGTTCCGGCGCCCGTCACGACAACGACGTCGAGGTTGAGGGGATTGACGACCAGCGAGAAATCCTGGCTGAGAGTCGCACCCGAGGCAATCGTCACCGGCACAGTGCGGGCGGCGTATCCTATCGTCCGCGCGAGCAGAACCGAGGATTGGCCGTTGGCGCGCGAGCTGGGGACGACGATCGTGTAGCGACCCTGGTCGTCAGTGTGAGTTCCAATAGTGGTGCCTTGAATGAGAACGGTTGCTCCGGGAAGTCCAACGCCTTGCTCGTTGGTCACTCTGCCGGAAATCGTTGCTCCGCTCTGCGCGCTCAAAGTCGCGACCGTGCAGAGGAGCAATGCAACTGCTCCGATGCTGCTTCTAACGAACCTTCTGATCATTGCGTTTGTAGAATTGGGTGGGTGGAAACCGGAAACCGGCCGAGCTCGTCTCGACATAAACGTGTCCTGCATAGCTCTCCCCTTCATGTTCGTGCGCAGTCTCGCGCACGTGTGTGGGCGCTCACTCTGCGACGGAGTGAGCTGAATGACCATCCGAAACCGGATGCGGCGCGATCACCGTTTCTCCATGACGGTTGTGTGCGAGCAGCACGATGAGTTCGTGCCGTGGCGCGGCGCGAGGCGGCGGAGGCGTAACTATTCGAATGCTGATTGGTGGACCATCACATTACAAGTGAACCGTTAGACACACGGATTATGCTTTTGGGTTGATGCGAAGCAGGATTTATTACGCGACCGCTCGGGCGCCTGCTGACTCAATTGGCCAGTGCAGAGCCGTTATTAAGAATTCTTAGCGCGATCGATACTATAGAGAGAGCGCGGAGAGAGTGTTCGATTCACGACGCATCGAGCCGGATTCAACCGCTGTTCTCTCTCTCATCCGATTGATTGGCGTCGCCGGATCATCGGGGAAAGCCCTCAAGCTCAGCTGAAATTTTTACAATGTTTACAATTGGGCGGCGAGCGCGGGGAGGAGATCACGCTGCCGGACGCCTTCCGCGAATGGTCCGAGCAGGTGGCTGATGCTGTTCGCGTAGTAGCTCACGAGGGGACGATTCCCCGGCAAAACGGAATAGCCATCGCCCACACGCACGAGGATGCGACGCATGTCGAGCATCCGCCACGCGCGATCGAAAATCTCCTCGACTGTCCCTTCGCTGTAGATCACGCGCGCATTGAGCTCACGCAACACGTCGCGCATCTCCGTCATGCGCGCAATCAGCTGCGAGTGCGCAATGAAATCGCCGTCGAAGCTTTGCACCGCCGCGCACGCCAGCGTCACTGACGTCACGGGAATTATTGCGGCGATTCTTTCGAGCACGGAATCGGACAGCTGCTGCACCCGCGCCAGTCGCTCGGCTCTGTCGACGGCGAAAAGATTGCCCACCGCGCGATCCTGCTCGTCGAGCCATGGCGCCACCGCGAACGGCTCGCCGATCACCACCGCCGCCCGGCCATAACGCTTCCAGCGTCGCGCGACGAGGCGCGCGCTGTTCCACCACACATAGCGAAGGACCTCGGCCAGCTGCGTCCGTCGCGGCGGCCTGGTGCGTCCTTCCCGCGCATCGAGCTCTCGTATAAGCGAGCGGTCTTCCAGAACCCGATCGTAGTTGATTGCAACCGGGACGATGTAGAGTCGCTGGCGCAGCTCCGGATCTCGCGCCACGCCGAGCAGGTAGTCGAGCAGACCGATCTTCGCTTTGCCGAGTTTGCCGTCGCGACTGAGACCGCCTTCCAGAAAGATTCCCTGAGTGACCCCATTGCGGGTTATCAGCTGAACGTATCGCTCGAGAACGGTGTGATAGAGCTTTTCGCGATACTTCCGGCGGACGAAGTATGCGCCAAAGGATTTGAAGATGTACTCGAGCGGAAACGTGCGCGCCCACTCGCCGACGGCGTACGAGATCGCCACCTGGCCGGAGAGCACGTAGCCGACGAGCACATAGTCGGCGTTCGAGCGGTGGTTCATGAGATAGATCACGATCGCGTCGCGCGGCAACGCATCCCGCGACGGGCGTCCCGCGTATTCGGCCGACACCTTGTAGAAGAAATTGAGCAGCATCCTGCTCACCACCATCCCGATTTTGTAGTAGGTGAGGATGTTGAAGAACGGGACTATCTCATCGATGTAGTCTTCGACCCTCCTCCAGGTCTCGGCCTCCGATACCGAAGTCTCAGCCGAATGCTCTTTAACCGCTTCGGCTATGGCATCGTCCGCCAGGAGTAGCTGCCGAATGAACGGTTTCTTGGTGAGCTTGAACCGGTCCACCCGCGAGCGCGAGCGATGGACCGCGCGCACCGCAATTCGGTCGAAGATTGCCATGCGCTAAAATCGGACGATGCGTTTGCCGTCGCAATTCAGCCGTACGCCGTCCCATTGGGTACCGGAATGTGCGTCGGGCGCATTGGTTGTTGTGCGTCTATTGGCGGCTCTATACCTTGGTAGCGCTGGCGACGCCGACTTCCCGTCTGTACGCTGCCAGCAACGATAGAGGTGCTGATGGATCCCATCCGTCGCCGCGAGCCAGACATCGCCGTCACTGCCCGTCCTGCTCGTAGCAGGTCGCCCAGACGTGTGCGCTCGAGCCTCTCGACCCTGGCGATCGCCGGCTTGCTCGCCGTGATTCCCGATCCGGTTGCCGCTCAGGAAGCCGGTACCCTGAAGGGCGTTGTCAGCACCTCCGACCATAAGCCGCTCGCCCAGGCCCGCATTGCTATTATCGGAACCGTCCTCGTGGCAGTCGCGGACAGCGATGGCAGCTTTCACATCACAGCACTTCCGATCGGTAGTCAGCAAGTCGAGGTCAAACTGCTTGGCTACAGCTCGGTGCTGTTGCCGGTGGAAATCCAGGCCGACAAGCCGGCGACGCTCAGCGTTATTCTTATGCCCGTTGCCCTGCCCCTCGAGACCGTGACAGTCTCTGCGGACACCTTCGCCATCCCGGCGATGCGGGGTTATCTGGAAAGGAGATCGCGCGGCGCAGGAAAGTTCTTCAATCGTGAGGAGATCGAGAAGATGCATGCTCGTCTCTTCACGGATGTTCTGCGTCGGGTTCCCGGCATGCAGATCCAGAGCATCACCGGAAACAACAGCAGCGGCTACACAGTTCGCAGCGGGCGAAACGGCGAATCCGTAGGCGCAGGCCGCAATTGTCCGGTGCTCTTTTATATGAATGGGATGCCCTTCCCGACGGGGATCGACGGAGTCAACAGCTACATCTCACCTGAGGAAGTGGAAGCCGTCGAAGTCTACACTGGCGCTTCCGAGCTCCCGGCCCAATTCAACGCCACCGCCTACAATGCGCGTTGCGGCGTCGTCCTCATCTGGACCCTCAACGGCAGCGACTCAAAGAAAAAGCACTAGGCGTCCGGTGTTATCCCAGCTGACTCCTGGTGTTCCGGCTAGGGCCAGCTGACTCCCGGAATTCTGGTGTGCGGCGGCGGGGGCGGGTTCCCGTTGGGGTCATCATTGCCGCCCGTTGTGAACATCTTGGCCGCGAGAATCGCTCCGCCCGCGAGCAGTGCACCCACCAGCCAGCTGCGAGTCTTGTCTACGCGCTTCACCGTGGCATTCGTGAGCGCGAAACGCGGGAAAGAAACCACTTCGTGATTCCATAGAACGGAGGAGCCGCCGCGATGATCGACGCGGGTGAGGCTCAGTTTCCAGGTGTCCTGATCAGCGTCTGCCACGACACCCTCGACTTCCAGCGCGCCAGGTCCAATTGCGTTCGCCATCACCACCGTACCCGTATCCGTCACCTCCGCGATGAGATGCGTTTGTGGAGTCGGAACGGTCGTCAACGGCGCCTGATCATAGCAGGCCGACGACGCGATGACGATCAACGCGAACTGGACAGACGATCTAAGAACGAAATTTGATTTCATGAAACGCTCGTTGGGGTTGCCGAAATTCTCCTGCTGGAAAAACAAAAGCAACTGGGCGGCAGACCGCCCGCCCAGTTGCTTCTACGATAACGATCCCGCTTACGGACCGCGCGGGCAGGCGTTCGGATCGTTCCAGTTGCGATAGAACGACACGCCCGTTGTTCCCGTTGGGAACGCCGACGGTAGCGGAAGATTCGGGTTGTTGCTGCGCTCAGCAGAGCCGTAAGGAAGGCGACCTGGAACTTCCGGATTCGTCAGGTACGGCTTCACGAGCGGTATGCAGGTGCGCTTGTAATCGTTCCATGTATCGATGTTCTGGAACATGGCGATGTATTTCTCAAGCATGACATCCTGGAATGTCACCGCGCCGAGTGCCGGCATGCCAACGGCAACGCGCACGGCGTTGACGTTTCCAGCTGCACCCGGAACGTCACCCAGCTGGAACTTGGCTTCCGCCAGGATCAGCTGATTTTCCGCCCACGTGACCAGCGGCTGGCGGAAGGTGAACTGCCGGCGCACCGAACCGTTGATGACGGAAGCCGATGTAGCTCCCACAGGTTTTGCGTCAGCATCCATGCCGAAGACGCCGCCGCCAGTTATCGGATCGAAGTAGGCAGTCAGACGTGGATCGTTGCGCGCCTTGAGGGTCGAGACGAGCATGTTGCCCGCCGAGACATCCTGACGGGCCAGCAGGAACTCCGCCCAGATATTGGCATCGACGTCCTGGGTGCTCCCGTGGAAATCGCGGAAGTCACCAGGCGCCTGTCCGTGCATCGCCTGGGCAACCGTCGTTGGAGCTTCGAGAATTCCCTTTTGGGCCGCTGCCAGCGCCAGCGTGTACGCGGCGTTGCCTTGCCGTTCCACGAGGTGCAGGTAGAAGCGCGCCTTCAGGGTGTTGGCGGCTGCGGTCCAACGCGCAATTTGGGTCGCTCTTGGGCCGGTTGCCGCGCAGTAAATAAGATCGCCCGGATCGCAGTTTCCGGTTGTCGGCGCCGTCGCCAACAGCGCGAGGCCTTCATCGAGCCTGGCCTGAACCGCGGTGTAAATGTCCTGCTGCGCGTCGAGCTTGGGCGTCAGGATCGCCGGATCCAGCGCTTCACTGTAGGGCAGGTCACCCCAGACCGAGGTGGCCGTCCCCATCGCGAACCCTTCCCAAATCTTGGCGATGCCCTCGATGAAAGGATCGCCGCCATCGTGAGCAGCAGCCTGAATGTTTCTCAAACCGACCAGTCCGCCGCCCGTGTAGAAGCCGCTCATGAAGCCGCTCACATCGTTCTCGGCGGCCTGCTACTGAGTAGCCTGCGAAAGTTGCTGATTGTTGCTGCCGATCAGCTGCTGATCGTAGATCGTGGCGTTGCGTGCGATCTGTCCCTCGAGGAGACGAGACATGTTCGCCTGCACCGCAATCAGCTGCTGCAGCATGGTGCCCGTTGTCGGGTTGTTCGGATTTTCTGTCAAACCCGGTCCCGAGAGGAAATCGCTACAGCTCGCGCCAACAAGCGCAAGCGATACGGCGATTCCCGTTCTGGCGTATCTATGCATTCTGATATCCTCGCCTATCGCTTAGTGATGTAGCGCGAACGAAAACACTACCGCTCGATCGAGCGGGGTGCCGAACCAGTCGATGCCGCGATTCGCATTCGCTGCACCACCGATGTTCGTTTCCGGATCCAGTCCACTGTACTTCGTCCAGAGCCGGATGTTGCGGCCGGACAGCTTCACATCGAGCTGACGGCTGCCACCGATCTTCTCGATCAGTCCGCCAATGAACGAGTAGCCGATCGAGATCTCGCGGAGGCGGGTGAAGCTGCCGTCCTCGAGTCTGGTGGTGATCGGACCACCGGTCGCACCGAGTCCAGTGAACCAGGACTCGCCGAGTACTATCGGCGTGCCGGCACCAGGTCCGACGACGGGGCCATTGAGCACATCGCACGTCTTGTTGTGGCAGAGCATGTTGTCGCCAAACGTGAGCGTGGTTCCGCGCAGCTCAGTGTCCTTGTGCGTGCCGTACTGATACATGGAGGAGCGCGTCATGTTCAGAACGTCTCCACCAGAGCGGTGATCGAGGAATGCGCTGAGCTCAATACCCTTGATCATCATGTTGGCAGACAATCCGCCGGTCCAGTTGGGCGTCGGATCGCCGATTGCACGCTCCGTCGGATCGGTGATCGGGAAGCCGTTGGCGCCGATGTACAGCGCTCCATCCGGAGCGCCGGCGCAAGCCGCGGCAATGTCATTGGTGCCGATCGTAGTCAGACCACGGCCGCAGCGAGCGAAGTCCTGGCCGCGCCAGATTCCAAACGGATATCCGACTTGCGCAAAGGTTGCCTGACCAGCGAAGGAGCTTCCAACACCCGTGGTGCACCTTGGAACCTTGGCCTCCGGGCCGCAGTTCTCAGGCGTGGGCAGTGGAACGAGGCCCTGCAGCTGCGCATCGATCGCGCCGAGGCTGGTGACGAGGTTGCGGTTCCGTGCCCAGTTCGCTCCAAGCTCGAAGCTGAAGTCTGGACGCTGAACCGGACGGACCGTCGCGGTCAGCTCCCAACCTTTGTTGGTGAGCTCACCCGCATTGAGGTTGACTGACGTGTATCCCGTCGACGGCGGCAGACTGACGCCGAAGACGACGTCCGAAGACTTAGAGTTATAGTGAGTAACCGAGAGATCGGTCTTGCCGCTGAAGAAGCTCAGGTCGACTCCCTGCTCGAGCTCCTTGACCCGCTCTGGCCTGATGTCGGCGTTGCCGCGCGCGGCGGATGGATAGACTCCTCCGATTCCGTTGAGCGTCGGCACCTGCAACGAGCCAGGGTTGAAGTCCGCAAACGCCGCGGTCGTGAAGATGTCCTGCGTCGCGTAAAGCGGCGGTTGCTGTCCGCTCTCGCCGTAGGCCATGCGAAGCTTGCCGAAGCTCACGAAAGTCTCGGGAAGGTGCATCGCCTTGGTGAAGCTCCACGCCGCGCTCCATCCCGGATACCACGCGCGCTGATGGCCGACGCCGAACGCCGAGTTTCCATCGTTACGAATGCGGGCCTGGAGGAAGAGCTGATCCACGAAATCGCCCGTCCACTGGGCGAAGTAACCCTCGATCCGACGACGCGTCTCGGAATCCGTTGGCGGTGTCCGGGTCGTGGTGTTCGAGAGCTTGAACGGAGTGGGAGCGATCCAGGTCTGACCGACTACGTCGATCTGCCTGAAGTAGGTCTCGTTGAGGTTCTGACCAACCGAGAGGCTCGTCTCCATCTTCGAGCTCGGGGTCCAGTGGCCGGTGGCCACCAGGTTGTGGTCAATGATGCGATCGTAGTACTGCCAGCGCTCCATCTGTCCACCGGTCGTTCCAGCGCTCGAGCGCGCGAGGGCGAAAGTTCTGTCCTCACTATTGTAGTCGCCGCCGAGGGTGTAGTTGACCTGCAGCCACTGGAACGGTGTCCAGGCCGCGTTGACGTTTCCATAGTAGCGTCCCGTCTCGGCCAACAACGCGTCATCGTTGATCGCGTAGAACGGATTGTCGAAGAAGCGATTGTTGGTGAACGCCGTCGGTCCGGGATTCGGGAATCGCCACGACCGGTGAAGGTTGGTGGTCGGATCCAGATACTGCTTGGCGTTGAAATCAGGCGGCTGTCTCAGCGCGCCGAGTCCGATGCCGTTGGTGGAATTTCCACGATCGAGGCCGCTGCCCTTCGTCTGCACGTAAGAGCCGCTGGCACCGATGATCAGGTTATCCATCAGCGCATGCGAGCCATTGAAGCGGACGCTGTAGCGATGGAGAACGTCGGAATTGCCGCTAATGAAGCCGTCCTGATTCAGACCGCCGAGCGAGAGGTAGAACAGCGTCCGCTCATTGCCGCCGGACATCGCGAGGGTATTGTCCCAGATGCTCCCGGTCTCGAAAATCTCCTGCGCGTGGTTGAAGGTCGGTGTCCCTGCCGCGAGGGCCGGACCCCACGAGAAGAAGTTGGCGGTGATGCTGCAATTGACCGTCGCGCAGTTGCTCGACACGCCGTTCGATCCCACGCCGTACTTGTCCTGCATCGGGACGAACCGCACCGGCTTGTCCGACTGATATGTCGAACGGATGGTGTAGCTGGTGCGTCCGGCCTTACCCCGCTTGGTCGTGATGAGGATCGCGCCCGCTGATCCGGCTGCTGCGCCGTAGATCGATGTCGCCGCGGCGCCTTTCAGCACCTCGATCGACTCGACGTCTTCAGGGTTGATGTCGGATGCGCGGTTCCCCTCGGGTGCGCCAGAACCGGCGCCGCCCAGGATCGACCCGGCGGGTGACCCGCCGCGAGTGTTGTTGTTGGTCGGAACACCATCGACGATGATGAGCGGCTGGCTGGTTCCGGTGATCGACTTCGTGCCGCGGATCTGAATGGCGGTCGACGCGCCGGCGTCGCCGCTGGCCTGATTCGTAATGACGTTGGGAATCTTTCCGGCCAACGCGGTGACGACGTTTGGCTCATTGGATCTCATCACCGTTTGTGCGTCGACGGACGCGCGAGCGGTGCCGAGGCGTTCGGCGATGCTTTGAGTTCCGGCGCCGGTGACCACGACTTCCTCGAGGTGAAGCGGGTCGGTGCCCAGCTGGAAGTCACGCTGCACGGTGGTTCCCGGTGTAAGCGTGACGACGGAGGAACTGGTGCGGCGGCCGATCATTCTCGCGCGGACATTCACCTGCTGGCCTGTTACGCGGGCCGCGGGAACCACGAGTCGGTAGACGCCGTTGTCGTCGGCATAGACGCCGACATTGAGAGAAGGAATGGAGACGCTTGCCTGTCGAAGCGGAGTTCCATCTTCCGCGATAACGCGACCGGTAACCGTCACCGGCTCCTGCGCCGCTGCCCAAGCCGGCACGAGAGCGATCGCCGCGAGGACGGCGAGCCATCGTAACACCCGACTACTTACGTTCTTAGCCATGTGACCTCCCAGGGATTTCTGCGCGCTGCTCCGGAATCCGAGGACGGGTAATCGGGATCCCCAACGCGCAGGTGCTGCAGCTCCTTCTTCCACTGCTCGCAGCAGTGGGCGTGTTCCCTCCTGTAAAAAGTTCAACGCTCCACGTCGCAGTAGCGCCGCGTAGCAGGGGAAAAGCACGAGGCCCGGCGCGGTTAGCGCCGAGTCAAGCAGAGGTCAGTTTTTAGGTCTTTCAGAGGTACAAGCTGGGGCTTCGCTCGGGACGGGTGTCTCCGCGGGATTTCCCACGGCAAAGAATACAGAGCGGCGCGAACACCGCAAGAGAAAGTTTGCGGACTACATCATGGAGGCGGTGACCGTCTGGACCCCGTGTAGAGCGCCTTAACCGGGTGTTTCGCGTCTGATCGGACGATCTCTCGCCCGTGCCCAGATCAGGTTTACAAAAAGCCCTAAATCAGCGTCCAGAAAACGCGACGACTGTGGCACGTCTGCTACACCGGCAATAGCTTGAACATGTGCATCAAGCGTCTTTCCGATTCTGGGCGATTCTTTGCGGCCTGACCTTGTCCGGCGGTATGCTCGCCGCACAACCCAAAGGGACCGTGACCGGCACTGTCTCGAGCGCCGACAAAGTCGCTCTGGCAGAAGCACGTGTTCGAATTATCGGGACATCCCTCACGAGTATGACGCGAACGGACGGAACCTTCGAAGTACAGGGAGTTCCCGCCGGCCATCAGAGTCTGGAAATCACCAGGATCGGCTACTCACCCAAGACCATGACGATTGTGGTCGCGGCGGGCGAGACGTTCAAGACGAGCATTGTTCTCGAACCCTTCACGCTGGAAACCGTAACCGTAACGGCGGAATCGGATTCCATTCCGGGTATACGCGGGTTCGCGGAAAGAAAGGCGCGCGGCAACGGCTGGTACTTCACTCGGAAAGACATCGAGCAAATGCAGCCTCGGCAGGTCACCGATGTCCTGCGTCGCGTTCCCGGAATGCAGATCGAGATGTCTGCCGGACCATTGAGCGGCGGAAATCCGACGGCGCGAACTGGACGAAACATCAGCGGCGCAAACGGCCCGTGCAACATGACGTACTATCTCAACGGAAGTCCGCTGGATCTTAGCGGCGGCCTGTCGATAAACCACGTCGTCGCGGCCGACGACCTCGCCGCGGTCGAGGTCTACACCGGCACAGCGCAGATCCCGCCCGAGTTCAACTCGAGCCTGCGGGGTTCTCGTTGCGGAGTGGTTGGTGTGTGGACGCGCACCAGCCTGAACGATAAACCCGGCAGCTAGCTCACTGCGGAGTAGGGCCGCGGCCTGGCGGTCCCCCGCCGAACATGCTGCCCGAGCCCCAAAAGCTTTTCTGCAGGATCACCAAAGCACCGACGATCCCCGCTGTCAGGAAGGTCGTACGCGTCGCCGAAAACTTTCTCAGCTGGACGCTGGCGACGAGCGACTTGGAGATGGATACCTCCTCGCCTCGCCAATCGATCTCCATCCCGTTGCGCTTGCGACTCTCGGAGAGCGCGACCACATACGCATCTCCGGACGAGTTTAGGAGCTTTCCAGCCACCTCTTCCATCGAGGGGCCCAGCGACGGCGCCAGATCGGCGCTCCCTGCATCGGTGAGAGTCAGCCGGATGGGTTCACCGGTCGGTGCACTGGCCGTAGTAACCGGCTGGTATTCGTAGCAACCCGCCAGTAGCGGGACAATCCATAGAAAGCGCCTGAGTTGCATCAACACCGCTCCGCAATTCCTGAATGTCTTTCGCGCATCATGAAAATGAAAACGGGAGAGCGCCATTGTAAGGACGTCCTCCCGTTTTCCGTTTTCAGCCGTCCTGCGTCATCAGATCAGCACCCATTCGGGTCGTTCGGGTTGCGCACCGTGGACAGATTCTGGGCCGAGCTGGGAGGCGTGTTCGGGTTGGTCTGCTCCTCCGTTTGCCCGTAGTAAAGGCGTCCCGGAATTGTCGTTTTTCCAAGTGCAGGTGTGAGGACGGGTAAGCATGTTCGCTTCCAGTCGTTCCATACTTCGATGTTCTGGAACAATGCGATGTACTTCTCCTGCATGATGTTCTGCAGCGTCGCCGCGATGATCGGCTTGCCTCGCGCCGTTCTCACGGCGTCGAGGAAGGGTTGTGCAGCGGCGATGCCGGACAACCTGAAATTCGTTTCAGCCAGAATCAGCTGGTTCTCTTCCCAGGTGACGACCGGTTGACGGAACGTGTCGCCGTTTCGGGAGCCGTCCAGCGGCGAGATCGCGTCGCCCGGTGTCGTGCCCGTCGTGACATCGAAACCGCCATAACTACCGTTGATTGCCAGCCCGAAATACTCCGGCAGCCGCGGGTCGTTTTGCGTCTTCATCATCTCGACGAGCCGGTTCCCCGCCACCAGGTCAGGGCCGAATGACGTGCCCTGGAACTGCGGCCACATATTGCGTTCCGATGTAGCCGTTCCGTGAGTCGTGCGCAGGCTGTTGAGTGGCGTGCTTATCCCCAACAGCGCCGCGGCGCGCGCGGCGGTGTACGCTGGAGCGCCCGCAACTTCGGCGGTGTGCAGGTAGAATCTGGCCTTGAGAGTGTTGGCCGCCTGTATCCACTGCGTCTTGTTGCCGGCGTAGAAAAGGTCTACTGCGCCAGGACCCTGACCAGCGCCGTTGAGGTTCGTGATCGCCTGATCGAGCAGCGTCTGGAGCGCGGCGTAGATCGCCATCTGCCCATCGAAAGCAGGAGTAGGATTGTCGGCAACGGCTTCACTGTAAGGAATGTCTCCCCAAATGCTTGTCGTAGTTCCGATCAGCAAAGCCTCCAGCACCTGCGCGATTCCCTGGTACACCTTGTCACCGGCCGCGGCGGAATTCGCCTGGACCTGGCGCAGCGCCACCAGTCCGCCGGCGGAGTAGACCTCCTGGAACGGCAGATCGAATGTCCCGGCGTTTACGCTGTAAGAATCTTGCTGCTGCACGAAACGCCCATTGACCCCTGAGCATTGCTGCATCCACTGGCAGGCGATCATTGCCAGCGGTCCTTCCTGTTGCGCGAAAATATTCGCTTGAGCCCCGACGAATAACTGGTCGGTCGTGGCGCCGGTGGGCAGGTTTGGATCAGCCTTGGCGCCCTTGGAATCCAGGAAATTCGAGCATCCCGCCAGCAGGCCGCCGAAACAAAGCGCGGCCGCGATGCGATAAGAATTTTTTTGCATGTGTAGGATTCTCTCGCGCATTTAGCGGTTGAAGGCGAAGGAAATAACGAAGGAGCGGGTCAGCGGAAGATTGAAATAGTCGTATCCGTTGACGCGGTTGATGTTGCCTCCAACGCCGCCGACTTCAGGATCGAGACCCTTGTACTTGGTCCACGTCTTCAGGTTGCGACCGGCCACACGCAAATCGAGCGTCCTGAAGCCGAAGAATTTGTTCAGGGATGCGCGCTCGAACGTGTAAGAAACGCTCAGCTCGCGGAATTTCACGTAGCTGGCGTCCTCCACGCATGGCTCGTCGTAGCCCGAGAACGGACAGGCGGCGAGCCCGCTGGTGCGGTACCAGTTCTCACCGATCGGAATCTGCGTTCCGGCGCCCGGACCCGCGACGGGGCCAGGGTAGAAGCCGGCTTCACCGAACGCATGGAGATTGCCGGTGCAGCTGGAGGTGGCCGGGCCGGTACAAGTTGCGCGGACCTCAGTGTCCTTGTGCGTGCCGTAGCTGTAAAGCGCGCCGCGGGTCCCGTTCGCTATGCTGCCACCCTTCTTGATATCGAGCAGTCCCGACAGCGTCATGTTGCCATAGCGGAAAGCGCTGCGGAGGTTTCCCGTCCACTTCGGATTCGGATCCGTCATGACGCGGATGTTGTCGTCCGCGCAAGGCATGCCCATCTGGCTGCAATTGGTGCCATCATCGATGTACGTCGCGCCGCGAGGCTTCCCGGCGCACACCTGTGCCAGGCTCAATCCTGGAATGACGTCGTCTGGACTGATGCCGCACCGCACCCACCCGTTGCCGCGAAGCACGCCGAGGGGGTAACCAACCTGCGCCACAGAAGAGACGAGGTTGTTGTCGGTAAGCAGGAATTCCGCTCCCGCGATGTCGACGACGTTGGACTTGTTGCGTCCGTAACCCGCGTTGATCTCCCAGGAATAATTGGCCCGGGTAAATGGCCGCAGGTTGAGCGAGATCTCGGTGCCCTTGTTGTCGATGATTCCGGCGTTCTTGGCCTCGAACTGGAAGCCAGTCGACGGCGACACCGGGGTAACCAGGATTACGTCGCTCGTCCGCGAGCTGTACCACGTGGCGCTCAAATCGACGATGTTCTGGAAGAAGCCGATGTCGAAGCCACCCTCGAGCTCCTTGGTGCGCTCAGGCTTCAGCGTGGTCGCCGGTTTGGTGACGTTGTAGTACAACCCACCCTGACCACTCTGTGTCGGCGTGAAACCCGTACCCTGGGAGATCTGACCCGTCAGCGTGGATCCACTGAACGTGTTGCTGGTCAGATACGGTTGCGGCTCCTGCCCCGCTTCGCCGTACCCGATGCGGGCCTTGCCGAACGTGAGGAAGCTCCCCGGGTTGAACATGTTGGTGAACGTCCACGCCGCGCTCGCCTTCGGGAAGTTGGCGTACTGGTGGTTGGTATCAAACGTCGACGACCCGTCGCGACGGAGCGCGGCGGTCAGGAAAAGCTGATTGTAGATGTCGAAAGTGGCCTGACCGAAGAACGATTGGCCACGGATTTCCGTCTGGTAATCGCTCGGCGGGTCGCGGCTCAGCGTGTTCAAAAGGTTGAACGGCTTCGGCGCGATGAGCGTCCGCCCGACGACCGAGAAAGTCCTGAACGCGCGGTAACTCAGGTTGTGTCCGAGTGTGAGCGACCCGGCGAAATTGTCGTTGAAGGTGTGATGTGCGGAACCAGTGAGGTTATGATCGATGTTGTGAGTCACGACCTTGCCTTCGGTGATTCTGCCACCGGCTGCGACGTCCGTGCACTGCTGCGGACATCCTTCCAGACGCTCGTCGGTTCCGTAGTCGCTGCCAAGCGTGTAGTTGAATTTCAGCCAGTCATTGGCGGTGTACTCGGCGTTGACGTTGCCGATTATTCGTCCCACCTGCGTGGCGTTCAGCTCCTCGTAGATCGTGTAGAACGGATTATTGAAAACACGATCTTCGGAGAAGTTGGTCGGGTTCGGGTTCTGCAGGTTGTAGCTGCGGTGCATGCCGTCCACGAGGTACGGCATGTTGTTGAAGTTGGGTGGCGTGCGGAACAGCCCGAGCAGCAGACCGTTGACGTTGTTGCCGCGCTGGGTCAGGTGTCCGCGCGCATCGGTGTAAGAGACGTTGCCGCCGACGACGAGTCTGTCGACCAGCCGGTGATTACCGGAGAGCCGCGCCGTGGTGCGATTGTAATAGTTGTTCGGGCCGA
>Ga0157378_10002962_pt1 | contig 15102 bp, 12 predicted proteins | sample M65metaG_FD_115309 | JGI IMG/M metagenome (GOLD analysis project Ga0157378, IMG submission 115309) | Miscanthus rhizosphere microbial communities from Kellogg Biological Station, Michigan, USA - M6-5 metaG | ecosystem: Host-associated > Plants > Roots > Rhizosphere > Soil | place: USA: Michigan...
GAGCGCCGTCACCACGCCGGGGGACTGCAGCTGGAAGCCCCATCCGACCTGCTCGCCTGCGGCGCGCAACGCCAGCAGCAGCGCGGCGAGCGCGACGAACGTCGCCATCACGCCCGCGGCGAACGCAAGCGCGCCGACGCGCATCGACGGCCCGTCGCTGTGTCCCGGCGCGGCGAGCGACAGCGCCTTCAGCGACAGCACCGGGAACACGCAGGGCATCAGATTCAGGATCATGCCGCCGACGAACGCGAGCGCGAGCGCGGCGATAAACGGCGTGCCGCTCGCCGACGGCGCGGCGCGCGCGTTGACGTCGAGCGTGGGACCAGCGTCGAGCTTCGGCTTCGCACCCGCGACGACGGCGCCCGCGAGCGGCGCGTCAATCGTCGCCGCCTTGACCGTGCCACCGCCGACGCCGAAGCCCCGCTCCGCGGTCACCACGCCGGTCAGTCGCTTGAAATCGCCTGTGAGCGCGCTCGACACGGGCAGGGTCAGCGCATACCCTCCGCCGGCGCCGCGCGCCTGCGACTGCGCACCAGAGGGCTCGATCCGCGCGTCCGCGTCCGCGAAGAAGTGCAGCGCGCCCGGATCCGCGGCGCCGGGCGGGGGCGTCAGCGTGAGCACGATGCGATCGCCGTCGCCGCGCGCGGCCGTGGTCCAGCCGTCGAGCGCGCGTGGCAGGGCGACGCGCGCCGCCTCGATGCGGGGTGCCCATGCGGCGTTGGTCGCGGCCGTGGTCGCCACTGGCAGCGTCAGCGCAAGATCGGCGCCGTCGGGAATGCACGTCTCCTTGCAGACGAGCCAATCGGCGCGCGCGGCGAGCGTCGCGTCGCTGCCGGGCTTCGCGTCGGCCGGCGGCGTGATCGTCACGAGGTGCAGCACCTCGCCTTCGAAGCCGTGGTTGACGAGCGGCCCCACCGGCAGGGCACGGGGCGGCGGCCACGCGATTTCGCCTGCGGCGAAACCCGGCGGAAGCTTCCACGCCAGCGTCGTGGGGAGGCCCGAGTCGCCGGGATTCTTCCAGTACGTGTGCCAGCCGTCTTCGATCGTCAGGCGCAGCGCGACGGTGGCGGGCTGGCCGGGGACGAGCGCCGATTGCGCGGAGACGAGCTCGGCCTCGACATGGTCGGTCTTCACCGGTGCGCCGAGCGCGTGCGTCGCCGCGGCCGCAAGCGCCACCGCCGCGACGAGCGCATGCGCGCCGCCCAGCCGGCGAGGCTTATCACGCGGCGTCGGGCGGCAGCGGGTCGGGCTCACGGTCGATCGGACGTTCACGGTCAATCCAACATTATCCCACCCGACGCTATTCCCGCCGGCGCGCCGTCGTCTTCGCGGTTCGCGCCGTCCGATGGGCGGTGAAGTGCGGCGGCTAGAATGGCGCGCCCCATGGAAGCCTTCCTCGTCTCGGTCGCCGTCGTCACGCTGGGCGAAATCGGCGACAAGACGCAGCTGCTCGCGCTCGTCCTGGCCGTCCGCTATCGCCGTCCGTGGCCCATCGTCGCCGGCATCCTGGTCGCGACGCTCCTGAACCATACGCTCGCGGGCGTCGTCGGCAGCTGGGTCCGCGCGGCAATCCCGCCCGACGTCCTGCGCTGGCTGCTCGCGCTGTCGTTCTTCGCGGTCGCCGCGTGGGCGCTCAAGCCCGACACGATCGACGAAAAGGCGCCGCCCGCGACGCGCTTCGGCGTGTTCGGCGTCACGGTGATCGCGTTCTTCCTGGCGGAGATGGGCGACAAGACGCAGATCGCCACGGCGATCCTCGCCGCGCGCTTCGACTCGCTCGTCGCCGTCGTGGCGGGTACCACGCTCGGCATGCTGATCGCCGACGTCCCCGCGGTGTTCGCCGGCAAGCTCGCCGCCGACCGCATTCCGTTCAAGGCGATCCGGATCGCCGCGGCGCTGCTGTTCGCCGGGCTCGGCGTCTGGGTGCTAGTGGGCTCGCCGGTATAATCGACGGCTCCCCGCCTTCGCGACAGCGCGCCCCATGAAGCCCTACCAGCACCGCGACATCGAAGCGGCCGCCCAAGCCGCGTGGCGCGATGCCGACGCCTATCGCGCCGAAGAGCGCGCCGACAAGCCGAAGTACTACTGCGTGTCGATGCTGCCGTACCCGTCGGGCAAGCTGCACATGGGTCACGTGCGCAACTACACGATCAACGACGTGATGTACCGGCACCTGCGGATGAAGGGCTACAACGTCCTGATGCCGATGGGCTGGGACGCGTTCGGGCTGCCCGCCGAGAACGCCGCGATGAAGAGCCGCGAGGCGCCGGCGAAGTGGACGCACGACAACATCGCGTACATGAAGGCACAGTGCCAGCTCATGGGCTGGGCGATCGACTGGTCGCGCGAATTCGCCACGTGCGACCCCGGGTACTACAAGTGGAACCAGTGGTTCTTCCTGAAGATGCTCGAGAAGGGCGTCGCGTACCGGAAGACCGGCGTGGTCAACTGGGATCCCGTCGACCAGACGGTGCTCGCCAACGAGCAGGTGGTCGACGGCCGCGGCTGGCGCTCCGGCGCCCCGGTCGAGAAGCGCGAGATCCCGATGTACTACCTGCGCATCACCGACTACGCGCAGGAGCTGCTCGACTGGCTGTCGAAGATGCCGGGCTGGCCCGAGCGCGTGAAGGTGATGCAGGCGAACTGGATCGGGCGCAGCGAAGGCGTGCGCTTCGCGTTCCCGCACGACGTGCGCGACGCGTCCGGGGCGCCGGTCGGCGGCGGCCGGCTGTGGGTGTTCACGACGCGCGCCGACACGATCATGGGCGTCACGTTCTGCGCGGTGGCGGCCGAGCACCCGCTCGCCGCGCACGCCGCGAAGGCCGATCCGGCGATCGCCGCGTTCGTCGACGAGTGCAAACATGGCTCGGTGATGGAAGCGGATCTCGCGACGATGGACAAGAAGGGCGTCCGCACGGGGCTCACCGTGACGCATCCGCTGACCGGCGAGAAGGTCGACGTCTGGATCGGCAACTACGTGCTGATGTCGTACGGCGACGGCGCGGTCATGGGCGTGCCCGCGCACGACGAGCGCGACTTCGCGTTCGCGAAGAAATACGGGCTGCCGATCCGGCAGGTGATCGCCGTCGACGGCGAGACGTTCTCCACCGACGCGTGGCAACCCTGGTACGAGGACAAGTCGCGCGGCCATTGCGTCAACTCGGGCAAGTACGACGGCCTGCCCTACGGGCCGGCCGTCGAAGCCATTGCTGCGGACCTCGCGGCGAAAGGCCTCGGCGAGAAGAAGGTGACGTTTCGCCTGCGCGACTGGGGCATCTCGCGCCAGCGCTACTGGGGCACGCCGATCCCGCTCGTCCATTGCGCGGCTTGCGGTGTGGTGCCGGTCCCCGAGAAGGACCTGCCGGTGATCCTGCCTGAGGATTGCATCCCCGACGGCAGCGGCAGCCCGCTCGCGAAGCGCGCCGACTTCGTGAACACCACGTGCCCGAAGTGCGGCGGCGCGGCGAAGCGCGAGACCGACACGATGGACACGTTCGTCGACTCGTCGTGGTACTACATGCGCTACGCGTGCCCCGACGCGCCGACGATGGTCGACGGGCGCAACGACTTCTGGAACCCGATGGACCAGTACATCGGGGGGATCACGCACGCGATCCTGCACCTGCTCTACGCGCGGTTCTGGACGAAGGTGATGCGCGACATGGGCCTCGTGAAGATGGACGAGCCGTTCACGCGCCTGCTCACGCAAGGCATGGTGCTGAACCACAGCTACTTCCGCCGCACGGCGAAGGGCGGCATCGACTACTTCCCGCCCGACACGGTCGAGGTGACGCACGATGACGCGGGACGGGTGACCGGCGCGCGGCTCAAGGCCGACGGCCGGCCCGTCGAGTACGGCGGCATGGGCACGATGTCGAAGTCGAAGCTGAACGGCGTCGACCCGCAGGACATCGTCGACCGGTACGGCGCCGACGCCGCGCGGATGTTCGTGATGTTCGCTGCACACCCGGAGGCGACGCTCGAATGGTCGGACGCCGGCGTCGAAGGCGCGACGCGCTTCGTCAAGCGCCTATGGACGTTCGCGCAGGCGCACGCGGACGCCGGTCGTGACGACGGCACCGTGCCGCTGTCGCCCGACGCGCGCAACGCCCGCCGCGAGCTGCATCTCACGCTGAAGCAGGCGAACTACGACTACGAGCGCATCCAGTACAACACCGTCGTGTCGGCCGGCATGAAGATGCTGAACGCCCTGGACGCGCTGCCCGCCGACGCTGCCGGCGCGCCGCGCGTGATCCGCGAAGGCCTGTCGCTGCTGTTGCGCGTGCTGTATCCGGTGATCCCGCACACGGCGTGGGTGCTGTGGCGCGACCTGGGCTTCGCGCGCGAGCACGGCGACCTCCTCGACGCGCGCTGGCCGGAGATCGACGCGAGCGCGCTCGTGCAGGACGAGATCGAGCTCGTGCTGCAGGTCAACGGCAAGCTGCGCGGCAGGCTCGTCGTTCCGGCGACCGCCGACAAGGCGGCGATCGAGGACGCGGCGCGCGCGTCCCCCGACGTCGCCAAGCATGCGAACGGCGCGCCGGTGAAGAAAGTCGTCGTCGTGCCGGGCAGGCTCGTCAATGTCGTCGTCTAGCGCGACGCCCGCCGCGCCTGCCGCATCGCGTGGCGCCCACGTCGCGCGGCGCGCCGCGCTGCGGCGCCTCGCGGCGCTTTGCGCTTCCCCGGCGCTGGCCGCCTGCGGCTTCCACCTGCGCGGCCAGGCCGAGTACGCGTTCACGTCGATCTACCTCAATGGGCCGAAGGCCGCGGCGTTCCAGCGCGAGCTCGCCCGCGCGCTGGAAGCCGGCGGCAACGCGAAGGTGATGGACACCGCGCAGGGCGCACAGGTGATCCTCGACCTTCCGCCGGTGATCGACGAGAAGGACGTGCTCTCGCTGTCCTCGGGCGGCAGCGTGCTCGAATACGCGATCGCGATGCGCATCGGCTTCCGCCTGCACGACGCCGACGGCGGCGAGTGGCTGCCGCCGGGCGAGATCGTCCTGCGCCGCTCGTACACGTTCAACCAGACCGAAGTGCTGGCGCGCGAAGCCGAGGAGCAGCGCCTGCTGCGCGAGATGCAGAGCGACGGCGTCGCGCAGCTGGTGCGCCGCCTGCAGTCCGCGCGCAAGCCCGCCTGACGCGACGTGCCCCAGGTCCGCCCGGACGATCTCGACGCGCACCTCGCGCGCACGCTCGCGTCCCTGTACGTCGTCCATGGCGACGAGCCGCTCGCTGCGCTCGAAGCCGGCGACGCGATCCGCGCGGCCGCGCGCAACGCCGGCTGCGAGGATCGCGACGTTCTCGTCGCCGAGCAGGGATTCCGGTGGGATGCGTTTCTCGCGGCCAACGCGAACCTGGGGCTGTTCGGCAGCCGCAAGCTCATCGACCTGCGCATCCCCACGGGCAAGCCGGGCGTCGAGGGCGGCAAGGCGCTGGAGGCGTACGCGGCGAATCCGAATCCCGACAACGTGACGCTCGTCACGCTGCCGCGCCTCGATCGCGCAGCGCAGGCGTCGGCGTGGTTCACCGCGCTGGCGGCGGACGGCGTGACGATCGCCGTGTATCCGCTCGACCGCGCCGACGTGCCGCGCTGGATCGCCGCGCGCCTCGCGCGGCAGAAGCAGCGGGCCTCGCGGGACGTGCTCGACTTCCTCGCCGACCGCTGCGAAGGGAACCTGCTTGCCGCGCGGCAGGAGATCGAGAAGCTTGCGCTGCTGCTGCCGGAAGGCGACCTCGCGCTGGAGGCCGTCGAGGCCGCCACCGCGGACGTCGCGCGCTACGACGTGTTCGAGCTGTCGGCCGCCTGGCTCGCCGGCGACCCGGCGCGCGCGCTGCGCATCCTTTCGGTGCTGCGCGCCGAGGGCGAGTCGGTGACGCTCGCCGTCTGGCAGATCGCCGAGGACCTGCACGCGCTCGCGCGCATCGCGGGTGAGGTGCGCGGCGGGATGCCGCTCGCGGCGGCGCTGCGGAACGCGCGCGTGTGGGGCAAGCGCCAGGGCGCGATGGAGCGCGCGGCGCGGCGCCTTGCGCCCGAGGCGCTCGGCCCGATGATCGTGTGCGCCGCGCGGCTCGATGCGCTGTCGAAGGGCATCGGCCGGGGCGACGCGTGGGACGATCTCGCCGCGCTGGCGCTCGCCCTCGCGGGCGCCCCGGCGCGGCCGCTGGCCGCCCTGCCCGGCTGAGCCGTCGGCGGCGCGGCCGGGTTCATCCAGGCGCCCCGCCCCGATCGCGACGGCGTGCTGCGTTGCAGGGCCCCGTGACGGTGGCCATCCGCGCGACTATCATCGCGCGTGTCGCGACACGTTCGGGGGCCCAGCATGTACCGCAAGATCCTCGTTGCCTACGACGGCTCGCCGGAGTCGCGGCTCGCCGTCGACGAATGCGTGCACCTGATGCCACACACGGACCGCATGGTCCATCTGGCCTGCGTGCTGCACGATCCGTCGCCTTACCTCCTCGCCGGCGAGTTCGTTCCCGCGCCGACGCTGGAGATCGACCGCTCGCGCAGCGAGCGCGACCTGCGCGAAGCGGCGGAGACGCTGATCAAGCGGGGCTTCTCGGTGACGACGCACCTGCTCGACGGCGAGCCCGTCGACGTCATCTCGCGGCTGATCGAGCAGCTGGGCATCGACCTCCTGATCCTCGGCCACAAACGCAGCAAGAAGTTCGCGCTGCGCTGGTGGCGCGGCTCGGTTGACACCCTGCTGATCGAGCGCGTGCGCTGCAGCATCCTGCTCGCCGGCGAGCCGCTCGCGCGCTGAGCACGACGCGAGGGCGGACGATGCCTACGCGTCGTCCGGGTGCGCGTCCAGCACGAGCTTCTCCGCGCCGTCGACGTTGCGCTTGGCGAGGTCGGCGAGCAGGCCCTCGTCGGTGAGGTCGAGCTTCTTCGAGGACTTCCAGTCCTTGTGCGCCACGTCGTGCAGGCGCTTCACGACCGCGGGGTCGTCCGTCTCGATCGCCAGCTCGCGGCGCGCGTCGAAGCTGCCGGGCGTCAGGTTGATCGACCCGACGATCGCCCGCGCGTTGTCGGCGAGCAGCATCTTCGCGTGCAGCCGCAGGCCCTTCGGCTTGTGCACTTTCGCGCCGACGTCCTGCAGGATGCGCAGGCCGCCCACGCCCTCGATCAGCTTGTCCTTCTTGAGCGTGTGCGGCGGCCGCGCGAGGACGTGCACCTTCACGCCGCGCCGGACGGCGCGCACCAGCCGCTCGATGATCACGGTGTCCTGGTAGCGCTCGTTCTGCAGCCACAGCGATTCGCGCGCGCTGTCGATGAAGTGCGCGATGCGCTCGCGGCCGTTCACGCTGCACCAGACCATCCGCGACGCGTGGCCCGGCTCGAACGGCGTGCGATGCCAGTCGGCCTCGAAGCCCGCGGCGATTTCCGCCACTTCCTCCGGCACGCGCGTGACGACGGCGTAGTCGCGCGTCTGCGTCAGGTTGCGCGTCTCCCAGTTGAGCGACTTCACGAACGCCGTGTGGTCGTCGACGACCATCGACTTCTCGTGCGTCAGGTCGAACGCCGGGTTGCTGTCGGCGACGTCGATCCTCGCGTGGGCGAGCGCGGCGCGCGTGGCGACGTTCTCCTCCTCGCCGCTGCGCCGTGCGGGATTCAGCATGACGCGGACCTCGACGCCGCGCTTGCGCGCCCGCACGAGCGCGTCGAGCAGCGTCGGGTCGCTGAACAGGAACATCTTGACGCGCAGCTTCCTGTGCGCGGCGTCGATGGCCGCGACGATGGGCAGCGCGGTGTCGTCGGGCAGGACGATCAGCGAATGGGACATGTCCGGATTCTAATGCGTCCCCGGCGCCGCGGGCGCGGCGTCGGGCGCGTCGGGGAACTGCACGCGGTAGAGCGCGGCGTACGGCCCGTTGTTGCGCAGGAGCACGGCGTGGGGCCCTTCCTCGGCGACGACGCCCTGTTCCAGCACGATGATCTTGTCCGCCTGGCGGATCGTCGAGAGCCGGTGCGCGATCATGATCACCGTCCGCCCCTTCATCAGCCGCGTCAGCGCCTCCACGACGAGATGCTCCGATTCGGTGTCGAGCGCGGCCGTCGGCTCGTCGAGGATCAGCAGCGGCGTGTTGCGGATCACCGCGCGCGCGATGCCGATCCGCGCGCGCTGCCCGCCCGACAGCGTGTCGCCGCGCTCGCCGACGTGCGAGTCGTAGCCGTGCGGCATCCGCGCGATGAACTCGTCGGCGTTGGCGAGCTTCGCCGCCGCCACGATGTCGTCGTCGGTGGCGTCGGGCCGGCCGTACGCGATGTTCTCGCGGATCGTCCCGCGGAACAGGACCGTTTCCTGCAGCACGTAGCCGATCTGGTCGCGCAGCGGATGCACCTTGTACTCGGTGAGGTCGCGGCCGTCGAGCGTGATGCGGCCGGCGGTCGGGTCGTAGAAGCGGGGAATCAGGCTCACGATCGTGGACTTGCCGCTGCCGGTGCCGCCGACGAGGCCGATCACCTGGCCGGGCGTGATGTGGAAGCTGACGTCGCGCAGCACCGGCGCCTCGGCGTCGTACGCGAATGCCACGTGCTCGAACATGATGTCGCCGCGCAGCGTGGCCGGCATCACGGCGTCGGGCTTCTCCGGAATCACGACATCCGCCGCGAGGATCTTGTCGATGCGCTCCAGGCCGACTGCCGTCTGCGCGATTGTGTTCGTCATCTTCGCCAGGTCCTGCACCGGCTTGAAGAATTTCGACAGGTACGCGAGGAACACCGTCAGCGCGCCGACCGTCATCGCGCCGGCCAGGATCAGCGCCGTGCCGCGCCACAGCACGAAGCCCGTGCACAGCGCGACGACGATCGTCACGACGGGCGACAGCAGCGACTTCACGCGCCGCGCCTGCAGCGCCGCGCCGACGGTCGCCTTGCTGGCCTCCGCGAGGCGCGCGCTCTCCAGGTCCTCGCGTCCGTACGCCTTGACGACGCGCACGTAGCCCAGGCCCTGCTGGACGACGGCGACGATCTCGCTCTGGTGCAGGCGCACGTTGCGCGTCGCCTCCTTCACCGCCTTCTTGAAGCGCGCGATGAACAGCAGCAGGAACGGCGTGATGCCCACCGCGATCAGCGCGAAGTCCCAGTTGAGCCAGAACATCAGCACGAGCATGCCGGCGATCGTCATCAGGTCGACGAGGATGGACAGCGTCGACGACGACGCGAAGTCCTGCACGGTGGCGACGTCGCTGGTCATCGTGGACAGCAGCGTGCCGGCCGACTGGTCCTCGTAGTACTTGAGCGAGAGCCGATGGAGATGGTCGTAGATCCGCATGCGCAGGTCGTGCGCGACCCACTGCCCGACGCTCTCCGTGTAGTAGTTGTCGACGTAGCTCGCCACCGCGCCCACGCCGGCGATGACGATCGTCGCGAGCGCGGCGAACAACGCGAGCCCCATCGTGTCCCGGTCGAGTCCGACGTCGTGGACCCACTCGAGCCATTCGGGCAGCGGATGGTGGCCGAGCGCGTTGTCCAGCACGATCTTGAGCGGCCACGGCGCCGCGAGGCTCATCAGCGTCTCGACCAGCATGGCTGCGAACACGACGCCGAGCCAGCCGCGGTAGGGCCGCACCAGCGCGAGCACCAGGCGCGTCATCGTGCGATCGGTTTGCATGCGAGGGCCCGGGCTCCGAGCGTGCAGGTGGTCATCGGCGTTCCGTTCACGTCGAAGGCGGTGAGCGTCCATCCGGCGGACGCGCGGTCGAGCGTCACGAAGCCGAAGCGATCGGCGTCGCGAAGCTCGCGCACGACGGCGCCTGGCAGCGGCGTGAGCCCGGGCGGGAACGGCTCGGGCAGCGGCGCGTCCAGCGCCGTGCCGCCGTTGCCGACCACGACCTGCGGCGGCTGCCCCGACGCGAAGCTCACCGTCTCGAATGCGTGGTTGTGGCCGGAGAGCACGCCGCCGACCGACGGCGGGAACAGGGTCGCGCCGAACTCCGCGCCCAGCGTCGCCTGCAGCGCGAGATTGCCGGGAAAAGGCGCGCCCGGCCGCGCCGGGTTCGCGGCGAACGCGAGCGGCGGATGATGCACGGCGAAGAAGGCGGACGCGGCCGGCGCGGACGCCTGCGCTGCGAACAGCCGCTGGATCTGCGCCCGGTAGGTGCGGTACGCGACGCCGTCGACCGCGATCGGCCCGTTGCCGGCGTTCGACGAGTCGAATACGACGACGCGCTCGCCGTTGCCGATCGGCACCGCGTACGGCTCGCTGTAGTCGCCGAGCGCGTCGTCGGCCGCGTCGTTGCAGTCCTGTCGCGGCGCGAGCGGACGCGGGTCGAGCAGCCGCCACCATCCCTGCCCGGCGCGGTCGCACGTCTCGTGATTGCCCCGCACGACGATCCACGGCGCCGCAGCGAGCAGCGGGCGTGCCGGTGCGACGAAGTCGCTGTCCCACACGTCGTAGCCGTAGCCCCATGGCGTTCCGGTGCAGCCGGGCGCGGTCGGCGGGCACGCGCTCTCGCGGTAGTGATAGTCGCCGACGTGGATGACGAGGTCCGGGGCGGTGGCCGCCGCGGCGGCGGCGACGCGCGCGAACGGCCATTGCGCCGGGTCGTTGCACGCCTGCTGGATCGTCGCGTACACGCGGCATCCGGAGTCGCCCACGACGACGATGCGCGACGGCGCCGGCTTGGGCAGCGGCAGCGCGCGACCGGCAAGCGCGACGCGCTGCGCCCCCGCGGGCAGCGCGAGCTCGCACACCGTGACGAGGAAATCCGCCGGCTTCGCCTGTCCGCGCCGCTGCGCGAGGCGCTGCGCCGGCGCGCGGACGCTCATCGCGCGCGGCGCGCCGTCGACGTCGAGGTCCGGGCACGTCGTCGAGTCGACGATCGCGCGCGCGATCGCCTCCCCCCCCGGGCCGATCACCACGTAGCCGACGGCCGCCGACGGCGGCGCGGACGGCTGCGGCGGCACCGGTGCGCACGCCGCCATCACGAAGGCGGCGCCGAGCGGCGCCAGGCGCCCGGCGGTCACCGGAAGTCGCCCCACAGGACGTTGGCCGCGGCGAGCAGCGCCGGCCCCGCCGTCTCGGTGCGCAGCACCCGCGGGCCGATCCGCACGGCCAGGAGTCCCGCGGCGCGACACGTTGCGCTCTCGGCCTCGTCGAACCCGCCCTCGGGGCCCACGAGCACGTCGAGCGCGGCGGCGGGCGGCGCCAGCTCGCCGAGCGCGCGCGAAGCGTCAGGCGCCAGCATGAGCGCGGGGGCGGCAGCGTCGCGCGCGCCGAGCCACGCCGCGAGCGCGAGCGGCGCGTGCACGACCGGCACGCGGTTGCGTCCGCACTGCTCGCACGCCGCGACGGCGATCTGCTGCCAGCGCGCCGCGCGTGCGCGCACGCGCTCGCCGCCCGGCAACGGCGCGCTGCGCGCGGTCACGACCGGCTGGATCGCAGCGGCGCCGAGCTCGACGGACTTGCGGATCGCGTAGTCCATCGCGTCGCCGGCGGCGATCGCCTGTACGAGCGTCACGCGCAGCGGCGACTCGCGCTCGATCGGCTTGAAATCGCCGACGGTGGCCGTGACCGCACGACGGTCGACGCGCGCGATCTGCGCGTCGTACTCGCCGCCGTCGCCCGTGAACAGCGCCACGCGATCGCCGGCGCGGAGCCGCAGGACGCGCGCCGCGTGATGCGCCGCCGCCTCGGGCACCGCGACGTCGCCGCCGGACGCGAGCACGCCCGCGAGCCCGGGCACGTGCAGGCGCGGCACGCTCACGCGGCGGTTTGCCCGCGCGGGACGCGCACGAAGTCGAAGTGGAAGTAGTCGGACACCGCGCGATAGCCGATCCGTTCGTAGACGGCGCAGGCCGTCGGGTTGGCGATGTCCGCGGAGAGGAACAGCCGCGCGTGGCCCGCGGCGAGCAGCTCCCGCGACAGCGCCGCGACCAGCGCCGTCGCATAGCCGCGCCGGCGCCGCGCCGGCGGCGTGTAGACCGGGCCCACGCGCGCGTCGCCCGTGCCCGCGTCCGACCATCCCGCGAACGCCGCGCGCCCCTTGTCCTCCCAGATGCGGTACCGGCCCTGCGCGTGACCGAGCGGGACGTGCCGGCGCACCTGCGCCGGCGCCTCGGGCACGCCGGCCTCGGCGACGAACGCGAGCGAGGCGTCGACCAGCCACTCGACGTCGCCGTCGCGCGCGGGGCGCATCGCGCCTCGCACCGCGGGCAGCGACGCCACTTCCGTCAGCACGTGATGACGCAGGTGCGCGCGCAGCACGTGCGCGCGGCGCGTGCGCGTGCGCCACCGGCGCGCGAACGCCTCGCAGGCGGCCAGCGCGCCGCCGACGCCGTGCAGCGCGGGATGCTCGCCGGCGAGATCGTCGGCGAAGTGCGCGGCCAGCGCGGGCTCGCTCTCGCCGACGAGCAGCGGGTTGTCGGCGCGCTGCACGGCGGCTGCGGCGCGGGCCCCGTCGTGCCACGTCGCGAGATACACGCGCTCTCCCCGCGCGGGCGGGCGGCGCTTCACCCCCAGCGCGACCGAGCGCACGATCGACGCCGCAGCGGCGTCGTGCGCGAGCGCCGCGGCGGAAGCGGCGAGGAAGGCGTCGGGATCGGGATGGCGGACGATCGGCATGGCGTTCGGGCGGGCGACCTGCGCGATTCGGGTGCTACGATTCTGCCACACGGAATGCACGACGCCTGCGAGGAGACACGCCCATGGTCAGCACCGCTACACCCGCCGGAGCGCTCGGCATGATCGCGCCGGACTTCGATCTCCCGGGCGTCGACGGACGCCGCCATACGCTCGCGTCGGTGCGCGGACGGGATGGCACCGTCGTCATGTTCATCTGCAACCACTGCCCCTACGTGAAGGCGGTGATCGACAAGATCGTGCGCGACACGAACGAGCTCGCCGCGCACGGCATCGGCGCCATCGCGATCTCCAGCAACGATCCCGCCGACTACCCCGACGACTCGTTCGACAACATGAAGGCGTTCGCCGCGCGGCACCGCCTCGCGATTCCCTACGTGTTCGACGAGACGCAGGCCGTGGCGAAGGCGTACGGCGCCGTCTGCACGCCGGACTTCTTCGGCTTCGGTCGCGAGCAGAAGCTCGCCTACCGCGGGCGGCTCGACGCCTCGGGACGCTCGCCGGACCCGTCGGCGCCGCGCGAGCTCTTCCCCGCGATGCTCGAGATCGCGCACACGGGCAAGGGCCCGGCGACGCAGCACGCGTCGATCGGCTGCTCGATCAAGTGGCGGCGCGCGTAGCGCTTCGACGGCGGCGTCAGCGCAGGAAAGCGATCAGCGCGTCGAGCACGGCATCCGGCGCCTCGGCCATCATCGCGTGGCCGCAGCCCGGCAGCGTCACCGTTCGTGCGCGCTCGCCGAGCGCGTCGGCGAGGTCCTTCGCGGCGCGCGGCGGCGCCATCAGGTCGCGGGCGCCCACCAGCAGCAGCGCCGGACACGCGACGCCGCGCGCGTCGTCCAGACCGCCCGCGTAAGCATTGCATGCGGCCAGGTCGGTGTAGAGCACGCCGGGCGGCGTGCGCTCCATCAGCCGCATCGCGTTGCCCGCCATGAAGACGCCGGGCAGCCGGTTGCCGCCGACCAGCTTCGCGGGGCTGAACGACCAGCCGTTGATGAGCTCGTAGGCGACGTGGTCGTCGGCCTTCGCGGCGGCGAGCAGTTCGTCGCTGACGGGCATCGGCGCCGCGGGCCCGAGCAGCGCCAGCCGCGTGACACGATCGGGGACGCGCGCCGTGGCGGCCAGGGCCGTCAGCGCGCCGAGCGAATGGCCGACGAAGGCGACGCGCGCTGCGCCCACCGCATCGACGACTGCGACGAGCCACTGCGCCAGCGCCTCCACCGAGCCGTGCGCGGGGCCGGCCGAGCGGCCGTGCCCGGGCAGGTCGACCGCGAGCACGTTGCAGCCGTGATGCGCGAAGTAGCGCGACTGCAGCGCCCACACGCCGTGGTCGTTCGCCGCCCCGTGCACGAACACGACCGTTGGCTGCGCCGCATCGAACGCCCGCGACCCCGTGTACGCGTACACGGCGCGTCCGCACACGTCGACGATCATGCCACTTTCCCGGCGGCGTACAACGCGCGGCCAAGGTCCTCGATGAGGTCGTCGGCGCCTTCGAGGCCGATCGACAGCCGGATCGTGCCCTCCGCGATGCCGGCTTTGGCGAGATCGTCGGCGCTCATCCGGAAGTGCGTCGTCGACGCCGGATGGATGACCAGCGACTTGGCGTCGCCGACGTTCGCGAGGTGCGAGAACAGCTTCAGCGTCTCGATGAACCTGCGGCCCTGCGCGCGCGTGCCTTTCAGCTCGAAGCTGAACACGGCGCCGCACCCGCGCGGCAGCAGCCGCGCCGCGAGCGCGTGGTCGGGATGCTCCGGAAGATCCGGATAGCCGATGGCGCCCACGAGCGGATGCGCCCGCAGGAACGCGACGACCTTGCGCGTATTCTCGACGTGCCGCGCCATCCGCAGCGGCAGCGTCTCGATGCCCTGCAGGATCTGGAACGCCGTGAACGGCGCCATGCAGGCGCCGAAGTCGCGCAGGCCCTCGCGGCGCGCGCGCAGCAGGAACGCGGCGGTCGTCGATTCCTCGGCGAACACCATGTCGTGGAAGCCCGCGTAGGGCTCGGTCAGCGTCGGGAACTTGCCGCGCGCGGCGCCTTCGGCCCACCTGAAGGTGCCGCCGTCGACCAGGACGCCGCCGATCACCACGCCATGCCCGGACAGGAATTTCGTTGCGGAGTGGACGACGAGATCGGCGCCGTGGTCGAACGGCCGCATCAGCCACGGCGTGGTGAACGTCGAGTCGACGCACAGCGGCAGGCCGTGCTCGTGCGCCAGCGCGGCCACGCGCGGGACGTCGAGGACGTCCAGTCCCGGGTTGCCGAGCGTCTCGCCGAACAGCATCCGCGTCGCCGGCGTGATCGCGCTGCGCCATGCGTCGACGTCGCGCGGATCGACGAACGTCGTCGTCACGCCGAAGCGCGGCAATGTGTACGCGAGCAGGTTGTGCGAGCCGCCATACAGCGAGCGCGACGCGACGACGTGCGACCCGGCCCCGAGCAGCGTGGCGATCGCAAGATGCAGCGCCGCCTGGCCGCTCGCCGTCGCGATCGCGCCGACGCCGCCCTCGAGCGCGGCAA
>Ga0157378_10002963_pt1 | contig 15097 bp, 15 predicted proteins | sample M65metaG_FD_115309 | JGI IMG/M metagenome (GOLD analysis project Ga0157378, IMG submission 115309) | Miscanthus rhizosphere microbial communities from Kellogg Biological Station, Michigan, USA - M6-5 metaG | ecosystem: Host-associated > Plants > Roots > Rhizosphere > Soil | place: USA: Michigan...
GAAATATTTGGAACTCGCGAACACCCGTTACAAAGGCGGCGTCACCAGCTACCTTGAAGTGACAACCGCTGAGAGCGCGGCTCTCTCTGACGAAGTTACTTCCGTCAACATTCTCGGCCGCCGCATGGTGAACGCTGTACTCCTTGTCCAGGCCTGGGGTGGCGGATGGGATAGCTCCGCCTTGCCTGAACATCCCGAGTGTTGCCGCAAGCTGACGAGCTCTACAAAGCGGTAACCGTTATTTAGAGAAGAACAGTGACTACGGTATGGATTCAGCGGAACACGTATGCGCGGTTGAAAAGCTTCGTTGGAGAGGACCGCGCGCAAACTTTACAGAACAGTGCCGGCTAATGAAGCTGCCCGACTTAATTGGTCGTGTTGCGCGAGCGATGAGATCCCAGGATGAGTAGGTCGCCAATAGCCTGAGCGCCGTGGAAGAATTCAGCTGACATTCAAACAATAGCAACTATCTATTGCGTTGCTGGCCAAATGCTGGCCCGAGGGCTGCAAATGGGGTTATTCCAAGGCAAATGAGAGTCTGCAACTTCAACAAAACACGTGAACAGCGATGAGCAAGGACGGGTTGGTTAAATTAGCAAACCGCCGCCGTTACCACGACACGATTCTCGGAAATCGGTCGCAACACACCGCAAAATTTGGGTCCAAACTGCGGTTCAACTTGCCCGTTTTTGGACCCAATTTCGGGGTTAAACCGTGCAGAATCAACGGTTCGGCTGAAGATTATCAGCCGAATGCTCTGCGGAAGCCACGAGGACGGGAGTACAGCCTGTTTGTGGTGTGCGGAGTCATCTTCTAGAAAAGCCAAGCCGTTGACGTTGGGCCTCCCACTCAATAGGCAAGTGGGTTCGAAAGTTCTCGAGAGTCATTTTGGCGGGTTGCCGACCATCCAAAATGCATTCCACGATATCGGGAGCCAGAAATGCAAATTGAAAAATACGGTTTACGTAACGCTCGTCCAGACCGGTTGCTTTCGCAATTGACCGGGTTCCAGGTAGTTCGCCTCGAATAATCCGGCGGTACCAATCATGCGCACGCGCAACAGCTTTGATCAGGGACTGCGTGGGGTGGACGGGAGCCTCTTCACCCGAATTAGCCGGAAGCACCAATCGCACTTCTCTGCCGCAGCGTTTGAAGCGTGCTCTTATCTTGAGGGTAAGGGATCCATTGCGTCGGTCGGCTTTTGGAGACGCGGGCGAGCCGCCGCCGAAGACCGCGCTCTGCAGCGCTTGCCTATCGAGCAGCACGTCGACTCTTGCTGTATGGACCACGATGCGAGAGATCAAGCTACGGATCAATGACCGCATCTCGCCGGCTACTGCAGAAGTTAATCGCTTCGAGCACTCCTGGGCGGCGCCCAGGATGTCTTCGGTGGACGACTCATTGCTTCTTTGCAGAGCCAGCGAATCGACCATTTCGCGGGGTGAGCCCAAGAACGACCGCAGCCTGGAGCAAACCAGAGTCTCAATTTCCCCAGCGGGGATTCGGATAGGACCTCGCTGAGAGCTGCCAGGATTCTTGATGGCAGCTTGGGAGACGTAATACCGATAGCGTTTGCCGTTCTTGACCGCATGCGCAGGCGTAAACCGGTTGCTGCGCTCATCGTAAAGGAGACCTACGAGCAGGCTTGGCATGGCCGCCCGCAAGCCGTTCTGATGAGAGTGATTATTCGTTCGCAACTGTTCTTGCACTCGCGCCCAAAGTTCACGCGAGACGATCCCTTTGTGCTCGCCGGGATAGACCTGCGCTCGATGCTCGATTTCCCCCAGGTAAATTCGGTTCTGGAGGATGCTGTAAAGTGCACCGCGAGAATAAGTGGCGCCGCCCGTCTTGCGCCCTATCTGGCTGATCCTCTCCTTGCTCCTAATGCCCTTACGTTCTAAATAGACCTTGAGTTTGGATACGCAACCGAGCTTGAGGTATTGGTGGAAGACCTCGCGCACCCGTTCTGCTTCGGCGCTGTTTACTACGAGTCTGCGGTTTTTAGCGTCATAGCCGAGTGGCACGGTGCCACCCATCCACATGCCCTTGCGCTTGGAGGCGGCGATCTTGTCGCGGATGCGTTCGCCCGTGACTTCTCGCTCAAATTGGGCGAAGGACAATAGGACATTCAGCGTCAGACGCCCCATGGAGGTGGTGGTATTGAACTGTTGCGTCACGGAAACAAACGATGCCCCGCGCTTATCGAAGATTTCGATGATCTTGGCGAAGTCTGCGAGGCTTCGAGTTAGACGATCCACTTTATAGACAACCACGGCGTCAACCTTGCCGGCACTTATGTCTTCGAGTAAGCGCTTTAGACCAGGGCGCTCCATGGTGCCGCCTGAGTACCCACCATCGTCATAGTGCGTCGGAATTGGGCGCCAACCCTCATGCCGTTGGCTTTCAATGTAGGCGCGGCACGCCTCACGTTGAGCATCTATTGAGTTGAAGGATTGCTCTAACCCTTCTTCGGAGGATTTGCGGGTATAGATCGCACAGCGGATTCGAGGTCTAGTCTCGCAGTGCATCCCTGTGCTCCCTGACATGACCGCCCCTGAGGCCGAAAAAGAGCGGTCCAGACCAGCGCGTACCGGTGATCAAGCGAGCGATCCGGGAGAGACTTGAATAGCGTTTCCCCGAGTGCTCGAAGCCATCTTTGATGACGGTTACCACGTAGGGCTTCCCGTTCCATTCGCGAACCAAGCGCGTTCCGGATTTGAATACTGGTAAATCCGACAGTGTGCGCGAGAGCGGGCTGTGCAGGCCTTGGCAATTTGCTGGAGCCGTTTAGCGGTAGCAGGCTCCAGATTGCCAAATCGCGCCTCCTGAACGCGGTAAGCAAGGACCTTAACCATCAAATCCCTCCGCAGAGCGTCGGGTGCAGGTCGGCCAAACAGACGCTGCCATTCGGCGCGCAGCTCGGACTTCCTTAAGTTCGGCAGCGCACCCAGTCGGCTTGTGATATGACCTTTTGTGGGCATACATCTGGAACGTGTACATTGACGCTCTGGTGGTGCGCTGAATCAAGTCCAAAGAAATCAAGAGGCAGGAGCCATGAAGGATAGGGTGATCAAACAGCGGCATACCAAGCTCACGACTGGCCAATTTCGCGATAATTGGGGAGAAAATCCGATATGAACCTGACGCTCATAGAGTGCTCGAGCGGCTGGAGGCAATGGCCAGGCATTTGGAAGCTCTGTTCGGCGGCGTAGTCAAATGAGGTAGTCTAGAATGAGGTCGCGGCGTAACCATGGTAAAGACCAGAAAACCAGCTGGAGCAGTAAAGGGCACCCGAAAGCCAGCCTGGATTCGTGATAAGGAGAACCAGCGAAAATGGAATGGGCGGTTCATTAAAATACTCAAGAGGGATTACTTGAATTCAGACTCCACCATTTCGGGCATCTTGGGCGATGAGAGTTTGTCGCAACTCTGCGCAACGAAAATCAGAAGTTATGTAGATAAAGGCGTCACGAACTGGTGGTACGCGCAAAGCAAGGCCCGGGGAGCTGCATACAGGGAGACGTTGAAAACAGCTATCGGCGGACTTCGTGCTGCGAACGACCTGTGCGTATTGCGAGGCAAACAAGAGTTCGCATCGTCTCTTGGGACGCTCGCTGATGAGTTTTCACTTGAACTTGGGCGGTGCAAATTGGCCTTTGCTACGAAACGGCACGGCCGAGATCGCGATCATTCATTTCTCCTCGAGTGCCAGTCATTCCTTCTAAAGAGATTGGGGCGATCCGTATCATATGTGACTCTCGCGAACCTGGTGAATGCCGGCTACGAGGTGGAGGGGGCCCCTGCAAACGAACCCATTAGTGAAGATCAGATCCGTAAGAACCTCGCGAACTTCAAGCGAAACAATCCTCTTTGGCGTCTATATGGCTCCGTGAAGTAACCGCTGCTTAGAACTCCATTCGGTCAAACTGGAAACAAAATGCCCCCCAAAGACAGGTTTTGTTGCCTGTAGAAAGTCCGGGCTCTTTCGTAATCTGACCCTGCGACTCCGCAAGCAAGAGGAGATCTATGGACAAGATTATGAAAACCGAGACGGCAAAGTGCACAGAGCCTACTGAGCGGTTGCTCACAGAGGTCGAACCTTGCAATCGAATACCGATCCATTGCAGCGCTTCGGCCCGATCCTAAGAATCCACGGGTACACAGCCGAAGACAAATTCGACAGATTGCAAGAAGCATCAAAGTGTTTGGCTTCATTGTTCCGATTCTGATCGATGGTCAAGGGCAGCTAATCGCCGGCCACGGCCGTTTGCTGGCTGCCAAACTACTAAGTATGACCCAGGTCCCTGCGATCAAGCTTGAACACCTGACCGAAGCCCAAATACGCGCCTTCATGATTGCGGACAACCGTTTGACAGAGAACTCGGTGTGGAATGAACACTTGTTGGGCGAGCAGTTGAAAGCACTTTCGGTGATAGAGCTTGACTTTAGCGTTGACGTCGCCGGATTTGAGATGAGCGAGATCGACCTGATGATTGAAGGCCTTGCACCCGCCGGCCGAGGCAAGGAGGACCCCGCCGACGCGATCCCCGCGCTCGAGGCACGATCACCGGTCACGCGAGCCGGTGAATTGTGGGTTCTGGATCGCCATCGGGTCTACTGCGGCGACGCTCGAAATGAAAAAGCCTACTCCGAGTTGATGCAACGCCAACGCGCCACGGCTGTGTTCAGCGACCCACCTTACAACGATCCCATCGACGGCTATGTCGCCGGTTTCGGAAAAATTCACCACGCGGAATTCCCCATGGCCTGCGGAGAGATGGGCACAGGGGAATTTACGGCCTTTCTCACCGACGTGCTTTCGCTGTTAGCCCGTCATAGCGCTCCCGGCGCACTGCAATTCATATGCATGGATTGGCGTCATGCACCGGAATTGCTGGCCGCCGCACAGCAGGCATATACGGAATTCAAGAATTTGTGCGTATGGGTCAAAGACGTGGCCGGCCAAGGTTCGCTTTACCGCAGTCAGCATGAACTGGTCTTCGTTTTCAAAAGTGGCAAAGGAAGTCATCGCAACAATATTCAGCTAGGCCAGTTTGGCCGCTACCGTACTAACGTCTGGCAATACCGGCGCGTGAATTCTCTAGCGCGAGCCACAGACGAAAGCAATTTATCGGACCTGCATCCGACGATTAAGCCCGTCGAGTTGGTTGCCGATGCCATTCTGGACTGCACTGCGCGCGGAGACGTCGTGCTCGATGCGTTCTTAGGAAGCGGCACGACGGTGATCGCTGCCGAGCGGACTGGTCGTGTTTGCTATGGTATCGAGCTCGATCCACGCTACGTCGACACGATCGTACGTCGGTGGCAAGGCTTCACCGGTCAGAGCGCCATACAAGAGTCCACTGGCCGACCCTTCAACGAAATTGAGGAGGAGAACAATGGACGAGCAGAGTGAGTCCGAGAATCTGAAGGCCTCCAAGGTAGGCTACTGCAATCCGCCCGGACACGCGCGTTTCAAGAAGGGACAGTCTGGGAATCCCAAAGGGCGCCCGAAAGGCACGCTCAACATGGCCACGGTGCTCGAGCGGGCGTTGCGCGAGAAGGTGGTCATTAATGAGAACGGTAGACGAAAGACTGTCACCAAGCTCGAGGCCTCCATCAAGCAGCTCACCAACAAAGCGGCTTCAGGGGAATTGAAGGCCCTTCAACTACTAGCGGCTTTGGTGCGATCTGCCGAAGAACGCGTAATCAAAGAGACCACCCCGAATTCTACTGTTGGTGAGTTCGACGAGAAGGTTTTCCTGGGGATTCTGAATCGTCTGGAAGCCACGAACAAGGAGGATTAAGAACGTGAAACTCGCGCTGAATGACTATCATGTGCTTTTGCGTCAAGATTTGTACGCGTTCACTGAACGCTGTTTTTACGAACTAAATCCGACAACAACATTCCTGCCGAACTGGCACATCGAGTTAGTTGCTTCTGCACTGGACGCCTGCCGACGCGGAGAGATCACGCGCCTGATTATCAACCAGCCTCCCCGGTCTCTGAAGTCGCACTGTGCTTCGGTCGCTTTTGTCGCACACCTCCTGGGCCACAATCCCGCAGCTCAAATCATCTGCGCTAGTTACGGACAGGAGCTAGCCAACAAACATGCTCTGGACTGTCGCAGCATGCTGGCCAGTGCTTGGTATCAAGCTCTCTTCCCTCAAACACGTCTGTCTACTGAGCGTCAGGCCTTACCAGAGTTTATGACCACCCAACTTGGGTTTCGCCTGTCAACGTCCGTAGGAGGCGTGCTGACCGGCAGGGGATCGGATTTCATCGTCATCGACGATCCGTTAAAACCTGATGAAGCTCTCTCGGACACTCAACGAAAGTCAGTAAATGACTGGTTCGATCACACATTGTATAGTCGCCTAAACGATAAACGAAGAGGATGCATCATTTTGATCATGCAACGATTGCACGAAGACGACCTTGCTGGTCACGTTCTCGGATTGGAACCCTGGAAGGTGATCCGGCTCCCGGCTATTGCTGAAGAAGATGAAACCCATGTGATTCAAACACCATATGGAGTGCGGCGTTTTCAACGTCGTGCGGGCGAAGCTCTGCATCCAGAACGAGAGCCGTTGAGTGTATTGAGCCACCTTCGCGAAGCCCAAGGCGAGTACAACTTCGCCGGTCAGTACCAGCAGGCTCCCGCTCCCCTCGGCGGCGGATTGGTGAAGGCCGACTGGTTTAAAACCTACACCGCGCATGACCTGCCTGCGAAATTCGAGATGATCCTTCAAAGTTGGGATACCGCAAACAAACCTACGGAACTCAGCAATTACAGCGTCTGTAGCACGTGGGCGGTGAAGGACAAACACCTTTACCTTCTTCATGTCTATCGCAAGCGCGTTGGCTATCCGGAGCTCAAGCGCGCCGTTCGGGAACAAGCTTCGGTATTTGATCCCCAAACTGTCCTCATTGAAGACAAGGCTTCAGGCACACAATTGATTCAAGAACTGGTCGAAGAGGGAATGCACGCGATCAAAAAGTACGTGCCAACGATGGAGAAAGTCATGCGAATGCATTCGGTTACCAGCACGATTGAGAACGGCTTTGTCTATCTACCGGACAAGGCACCATGGCTGGCAGAATTCCTCCACGAACTGACAACATTTCCCAAGGGAAAAAACGATGACCAAGCGGATTCAACATCTCAGGCATTGGACTGGTTCAAGAACAGCGCCGCAAATGGAGTGTATGGACTGCTCGAGTACGCGAAACAAGAGGAGCAGAGGCTCAAAGCTGCCCAGGGGGACGCGACCATACCAGAATCAAAGCCGTGTTCAGGCTGCGATGGCGTGATGAGGCAGCGCATTCCCGGCGGTCTCAGATGTATGCAGTGTGGGACACAATGGCTACACCCAGGTTCCCAACCACGTCCTCAATACCTAACCCGCGCGGACGTCTTGAACGGGGCCAAGTTCCCCCGCTTATAAGCAGGCTTCAGCTCTGCGCATCTTTTTCGCTAGGAGATTAAATGGGTGACATTTATCGCGAATGGGTTGATGGCTTTAAGGACCTAAAGGAATTTACACCACCGTAAATGCCCGCTTAAACTCTGCCTGACTGAGTGAAAATCGCGGCGCAGGCATCACGCCCCTCGATTGACCGTGCCAGGATCGGACTGTTGAACACGATATTTTCGGCGAGCAGCTCACGCACTTGGTCGAATGTCGGCTTACCTGCTTCTCGTAGTTTGCGTAAAGGGTGCATTGGGATTCCTCCTATGCTTTCGCACTTGCTGCCGCGGGCACTGCTGAAGTTCGAGCTTCGATAGCCTTGACCGAATTCACGAACGCTTTTTCAAGCACGCTCTTGCCGATCGTTGCGAGCACCGAACCCAGAAACCATCCTTTGAGATTCTTTCCTTCGCGTACCACGACAACATCAATATCGGTTGTGCCATCGAGCTGCCGCCTGAAGTTGTAGGTGTGACCGGACGCACCTCCCCACGTGTTGGAGTCGGTCGTCGTGAGGACCACGTGGTTCGGATCGGACCAGTCGTACTGAAGCCGCTCCCAAATGCCTCCCGAGCCTTCAGTTACGTCGGCTGTCGAGGGGCCCTGACTATGTACCTTCAGATAGTCATCGGCGCTGTTGCCAAACAGCCTCGAACGGCCGGGGCCAAAGTCAGTAAGTCCTGCGATATTCTGATGGCGGGAGCGTCCACTGCTCGATCAAATTCCAGAAGGTGCAAAGTTTCTCGACCGGTGTCCAGAAGATATAGGTCGGCGCCATGGAGACGAACACTGCTGGACAAAACCTCGCGCAGGCTGTGGAGGACGGCTTTCACCGTCGGCTGCTCGACGAGAGCGGCGGACACATCGAGCAAGGCTCGATACCTACTTTGGGCGGGCGCCACGCCTACATCATCTTCCGGCATGTGCATCAGACTAGCACCGACCGGTTCAATCGAGAACGATAACGAATATGTTAGCCGGGAAATTTCACGCTGACGAAAAACACGCTTTCCGTACCTAAGGCGGTGGTTTTCCAAACCGTTGAGGTTACGGCTGAAGGAGATCGCAGACGATAGCGCTGGTGATGTTGCATGACTTCACTAGGATTTGCGAATACGGGCGAGCCAAGATTCGAGTTGTTCCAGGTGATGTCCCCTGTGCCGCACGCACTGAGAGTAAACGATGTGAGCGAGCGGAGACCTTTCCTCCAGTTCTTCGGGCGCTCGACCCATCGCCGCCGCGATTTCGGTCCTCGCCAAGATCAGTTCCTCGCGAAGAGCATGTCGCGGCGTGGCCCGATTCGCTGAAACGACCTCCCGGTTGATGCGTTCTATCTGGCTGCGCGTACGCTTTTTCGCTGGCCATCTTCCCGCTTCGAATTCACGAATCTCGTCAGCCGCGGCTCGCTCCCAGTAAGCCAAATGCGCCAGCAAATCCTTCGCGGACCATTTCGGGGTCACACCGACAACGTTCATTTGTGCCTCGCTGAGCGAATCAAACCGCAAAATCAGTTCTTCGAAGATCCGCAGTTCCTCCTGTCTGAGCCTCGACGTGTGCATCATCGAGTGGCTCATGGATTCGGCGATGGTAGATCCTCGATGCGTTCCGCGATGACCGCGCGACTCTTCCATGCCCGAACGGTGCGCCAACGAACGGGTCTGCCTGTCGAATACGTTCCTCCGATAACGACCTCCCAGTCGGTGACGAAATTCCCCTTGGCATCTTGCTCTCTCTCAGTTGGGCGAAGAGATACGATGGAAGCCAGACCCATCTCGAGCAGCGTATTGACCGGCTCGAGCACGTCTGCCATGCGCTGGAACGCGGCAGTCCTTCCATTCCTCTCTTCCGCGCCGAGCCACAGAACAAAGTCTTCGCTGTAGAACCGGTCAAACAGCAGTGAGAAAAGCGACTTCAAATCGAAATTCCCAACCAGGAAGTCCTCGCGACTCAGCTCCTCAATGGCCTGATTGAGGTCTGCTTCGCGGGCTTCCGCGCGGAGACGCGCGGGGCTGAATCCCACGATTTCGCAACTACGCCACCGCTCAATCTCGTCAATCTGCTCGTTGAACCTTGTTACGCAGACATCAGCAACATAGGAGTGTTTCACACCAGATTTCGCATCTCGGTGTTTGCGGTCCTCAATGCGACGAATGATTGCTGAACGCAAAACGCCGAATTCAGCCAGAAGATTCTCGACGGACTTATTCGCAGCATCCTTCGCCGCTCGTGAAGCAGTTGGCGTTCGGCCATCCGCAGTCGCCGAGAGATTCATCGGCAAGCTTGGCAGCCGATCGGAAACCTCCATCAGCGCCAAAAACTCCTTCGTCACGATCTCCGAAAGAACGGCCACTACCGAACCAGACCGTGTGGCCCCAGCCCTCTCGCACTGCTCGTCACTTAAGCCGCGAAGCGCGTCTTCGAGTCGCTTCCTTCCCGTTTTCAGTTCGACAGCCAAATTTGTCTGAAATTCCTTCGGAGTCATTGCGTATCCCCTGGAGAACAGACGGAACATTGCAAGGAGGATGGGTTCGGCAGTGATTGCCGCAAGCAGGTGCGATCTTTGAACCGACTAATTATGCTTTTGGCCGCGCCAAGGTCGCTTGACCCACGTGATAGGCAAGGTGCACCGTTCTTCCGAGCAGCACCGTGAATCGATTCCGATGCGGCTCCCGCTCGAAATCCTCTTCCGATATCGCGGTATGCCGCCCCGCCCAGTCCTCAGCTGAGAACTCCGAATAGCCTTCCCAGAGCTTTTTGTTGATCTCGTCCCATGCTGCTTTGAGGGATTCTGCCGTAACCGTCAGTTCCACGGATTTGTCCGGCTTTGCGATGAACATCGCGTCCAGTTCGGGATGGAGTCGTTCGCCGATGCCAAGCAGCGGCAGGAGCCCGTCGTTCACCGCTGCAAGATGTCCCCAGAGATAGATCAGGTGGTTTTTCCCGGGTGCCACTTGCTGCTCCAGCTGTTCCGGCGACAAAGCGCCAAACAGTTTGTCTGCACTCTCCACGTTCGACTTCCATCCACGAAGCGCCGCGTTAATCAGTGAATTTTCCGTGCTCATTGTTTTTTCCCTCCTTCAATTTTGGACGAACTGCGCCTTCCCACGAATCTACCGGCGGCCGGTCCACCTTCCTGCTCTTTACTTCCTCCATTCCAGATCTCTCACTTCACCGCGGCGATGGACGGGTTGCTGCGTGCATCCCACCCGCCGCCAAGCGCGCGGAAGGTGCGCACGGCGGCGCGGGCTGCATCCGCTCGGGTGCTTTCCACGTCGTTCCGCGCAACGAGAAGTTGACTATCCGCATTGAGCACGTCGGTCAGCGGAATTGCACCGGCCTTGTAGGCCCGCTCCGAAAGATCGCGAGCCCGCGTAAGAGAAGTAACTTCACCCTGCAACTCCTCGAGGCGCACCTGTGTTTGCGCAAGCTCCATCAAGGCGTTCTCTACATCTTCGGTGGCTCTCAATGCGGCTTGCCGATACCCGGCAAGCGCTTCGGCGTAGGCGCCGCGCGACTGAGCGACTTCAGCAGCGACCCTTCCAAAATCGAAAAGCCGCCACCGCAGCGCTCCCGTCCCGATGGGCTGAAACGCCTTCCCGTTAAAAAGAGTGCCCCCGTTGGTGCTGTCGAAACCAAGCGCTCCTGAAAGCGAAACCTTCGGGTAGTAGTCCGAAATCGCAACACCGATTCGCTCGTTCGACGCGGCAAGCCGGCGCTCGGCCGCAATGATGTCGGGTCGGCGGCGCAGGACATCCAGGGGTTGGTCGGCACCAGTGATTGCAGGGATTCCGGGAATTGCGCCTGGCTTGGAAAGTTCTTCGGCGTACGTTCCCGGCTGAGCACCCATGAGCACGTCGAGACGGTTCAGCTGGGCTTCAAGGGCCACACGCAAGGAGGGAACCGTCGACCTGGCTTGCTTAAGAAGTGCCTCCGCTTGGGCAACCTCTCGATCATCTGCCACTCCCACGCGTCGACGGACCTCGACCAACTCCAGAAGATGTGTATCGGTGTCGATGAGTTGCTGCGCTACCGTAAGCCTCGCCTGATACTCCCTCACCTGAAGGTAGGCATCCGCCGCCTCTGCAGCGACGGTGATTCGAGTTCCAACGTGGTCGGCCTGCGCAGCCTGGAGCTCATCAGCAGCTGCAGCTTTGCCGCGGCGCAGCCCTCCGGAAAGATCGATTTCCCAACTCGCCGCAGCTCCAACTGTGTACTCACGTTGATCGCGGCTGTAGCCGGGAAAACTATTCGCTACAGAACCAAGCGGACTCGCGACGCTCTGGTGCAGAGCCGTGCCCGTCGCTTCCAAATCAGCCGTTGGCAGGAGTTGCGCGCCGGCCGCTGCGGCGACTGCTCGAGCCTGGCGGACACGCGCAAACGCAGCGGCGAGATCGAGATTTTGGTCCAGGGCGCGTTGCACGACAGTCACAAGCATCGGATCGTTGAAGCCCGTCCACCAACTTTCAAGAGGCGGTGTCGAAAATTCCGGCTTTGTCGCACTGGCCCCGGCGAGATTATGAAACGGAGCGAGATTGGTGGTGGGCTTCACATAGCGTGGACCCACGGCACAACCACCTGCAAATAGGCTCAGGGCAAGAACGATCGCTGTTGCTTTGAGCGCGGCTTGACTCAATTCGCGTTCCTTACGGTTACGTCCGAAATTGCGGACGAAAGTGTAAAAGGCGGGCGTGAAGAGAAGACCGAAGCCGGTCACGCCCAACATCCCGAACAGCACAGCCGTGCCCAGCGACCGGCGCATTTCCGCTCCTGCTCCCGTCGCGACGGCCAGCGGGGCAACCCCCAGGATGAACGCGAAGGATGTCATCAAGATCGGGCGGAGGCGTGTACGCGCGGCATGCACCGCCGCCTCTCCGGCGGCTGCGCCTTCTTCTTCTTTCTGTCGCGCGAATTCAACAATCAGGATCGCGTTCTTGGCGGCCAAGCCGACAAGTACGACAAAACCGATTTGCGCCAGAATGTCGATCGGCAACCCTCGCGCGAGCAGGCCGGTTACGGATGCGAGGAGGCACATCGGCACGATTAGAACGATGGCCATCGGCAACTTCCAACTTTCGTATTGCGCCACGAGCACGAGGAACACGAAGAGAGCGGCTGCGCCGAAGACAACGAGCGTGGGAGTTCCGTGTTGCTGCTCCTGGAAGGAGAGATCCGTCCACTCGAACCCGATTCCTTGCGGGAGAACCTGATGAGCGAGCTCTTCCATCCGGAGCAGCGCGGTACCAGAGGCGACACCCGGAGCAGCTACCCCTTGCACCTCCGCGGCCGGAAAGAGATCGTAGCGCGGCACACGGTACGGGATCGTATTGTCCTTCAGCTGTGCCACCGTCCCGATCGGCACCATTTCACCGGACGCGTTGCGTACTTTCAGCCGCGTGATGTCCGGCTGGTTGCGTCTGTATTGACCGTCGGCTTGGACCACCACTTCGTACGTTCTGCCCAGTAAGTTGAAATCGTTCACGTATTGGGAGCCGAGATAGACTTGCAGCGTCGAAAACACGTCGGTCGGGGTGACTCCAATCTTCTCCGCTTTCACGCGATCGATGTCCGCGTAGACGGAGGGCGATCCCGCGTTGAACAGCGTGAACGCCCCGGCGAAATGCGGATCCTTGTTCGCGGCCGCGACCAGATCATTCGCCGCCCGCACAACTGCTTCCGAACCAAGCCCGGCGCGGTCCTCCAGCATCATCTTGAAACCACCGGCGGTCCCGAGGCCTTGTACGGGAGGAGGGGGGATCGTCAGCACGCGCGCATCCTTGATAACCGAAAGACGCGCGCGCAGGTCGGCCAATACTGTGTTCGCGTTTACGCCGGGAATTTCGTGGTTGTAGAGCGAGGGCAGGCTGGAAAAAATCGTCGCGGAATTGGACGCTACCGTCGATGTCGTGGCGTCGAGGCCCGCGAAGGGAGCAACGTGTTCGACGCCCCGCGTATTGAGGATGATATCGGTCGCCTGCTTCACCACTTCCTCTGTCCGTGCGAGCGTCGCTCCTGGAGGAAGCTGAACGACGGTGATCAGGTATCCCTGATCCTGCTCCGGAATGAAACCCGTCTGCGCTCGCGAGAACTCCAGCCCGGCAACGCCGATCAGCGCGACGTAGGTCACGAGAACAATGGCCACTCCTGCTACTAGACGGCGAGTCAGATTCCCATATCCGTTCGACAAGCTCTCGAAGCCACGGTTAAACCAGCCAAAACCTGAATGGAGAAAACGACCGACCAGACTATGCGACGAAGCACCTTGTGGGTCGTGGTCTTTGAAGAGCACCGCGCACAGAGCCGGGCTCAGGGTCAGCGAGACAAAGCACGAGATGACGGTCGATGCGGCGATCGTGACCGCAAACTGCCGAAAGAAGAGCCCGGATATTCCGGAGAGAAAAGCGGACGGAACGAAAACGGCGCACAACGTGAGTGCGATCGAGATCAACGCTCCACCGACTTCGTCCATGGTCTTGTGAGCGGCGTCTGACGCCGACATGCCGGAGCGCATGTTGCGCTCGACGTTTTCGACGACAACGATCGCGTCGTCGACGACGATGCCAACCGCGAGAACCAGCGCAAAAAGTGAAAGGTTGTTCAGCGATATCCCAAGCGGATACAGAACCGCAAACGTCCCGACGAGAGAGACCGGAATTGCGATCACCGGGATAATCGAGGCTCTCCAGTTTTGCAGAAACAGGAACACGACGCCGAGCACGAGGAGGATGGCGATAAAGATTGTGATGACCACCTCGCGGACCGATTTGGCAATGAAGGTCGTCGGATCGTAGATGATTTTGTAATCGACGCCCTGGGGGAACTCCTTCTTTATGTCTTTCATCGCCCAGAGGACTTCTTGTTCAACCGCGAGCGAGTTTGCGCCCGGTTGCGCGTAGATCAGCAGCGCTGTAGCGTCGCTGCGATCCATGTATGCCGTAGATCCATAATCAGCGGCACCGACCTCGACTCGACCGATGTCGCGTACCCTGGTCACCCTCCCTTGCTTATCGGATTTGACCACGATGTCACCGAATTGCTCGGGCGTGCTGAGCCTGCCGAGTGCCTCCACGTTGATCTGATAAGCCTCGCGCCCCGGAGTGGGCGGCTGATTCAAAATCCCGGCCGAGACCTGCAGGTTCTGGGCACGCAGTGCCGTGAGCACCTCACTGCCGTTGAGATTGTTCGCCGCAACCTTGTCGGGTTCGAGCCAGATGCGCATGGCGTACTCGCGGCCGCCCTGGAACTGCACATCTCCAACGCCTTCGAGGCGCGCGAGAATGTCCTTGACGTGCAAGGTTGTGTAGTTTGAGAGATACAGGTTGTCGCGCGAACTATCCGGCGAGTAGACGTGAATGGCCAGGAGTATGCTCGGTGTCGCTTTTCTGACTTGCACACCGAGACGCTGTACGTCTTCCGGTAACCGCGGCAAAGCATCCTGGACACGGTTTTGCGTCAGCATCTGTGCGACGTTCAAGTCGGTTCCGATGCGGAAGGTAACCGTGATCGTGAGCCTGCCGTCTCCGGTCGACTGACTGCTCATGTACAGCATGTTCTCGACGCCATTGATCTGCTGCTCGAGCGGCGTCGCCACGGTGCGCGACACCGTATCCGCGGATGCGCCCGGATA
>Ga0157378_10002964_pt1 | contig 15096 bp, 10 predicted proteins | sample M65metaG_FD_115309 | JGI IMG/M metagenome (GOLD analysis project Ga0157378, IMG submission 115309) | Miscanthus rhizosphere microbial communities from Kellogg Biological Station, Michigan, USA - M6-5 metaG | ecosystem: Host-associated > Plants > Roots > Rhizosphere > Soil | place: USA: Michigan...
AGGACACGGCGCGGGCCGCGTTCAAGGCCGAGGTCGTGGCCGCGGAGCTCGACTTCGCCCGCTTCGATCTCTCGCGCCCCACCCTGCTCTTCCTCGGTGGCTCGGCGTGGACGGTCAAGACCGAGCCGGTGCTCGAGGCCGTCCTTGCCGACGCGGAGCTGCGGGAGGCGGTCAATGTGGTGGTCGTCGCCGGCCGGGATCGCGCCTTCGAGGCGCGGCTCCGCGCGCGGCCTGCCGCCGGGCTGCACGTGTTCGGCTTCGTGGCGCCCGAGATCCTCGCCGCGCTCATGGGCCTGGCCCAGGTGCCGGTCCTCGGCAGTCTCGCGCCCGCCACGCTCCAGGAGCTGCTCGAGGTGGGTCTCGGACCTCTGCTCCTCTTCCACTTCATTCCCGGCAGCGAGCGCGCTCACGTGGGCTACATCGACGGACAGCGCCTCGGTCTGTACGTGCCGGACACGTCGGAGATGCTCCACCGCATCCGGGAGATGCTCGATCTCGAGGCGCCGTCGCATCAGCTCGCACGCGCGCGCGACGGCTACCGCGAGCGGGCCAGGCTCCTCCGCTCCCGCAGCGTGGAGCGCGCGCTGCAGCTGTCACGCTTCCTCGAGCAGATGCTGGAGACGCCGCAGGTCACCCGCGGCGGCGCGCGCGCGGTCGGCTAGCTCCTGTCGAGGCGCTTGTGCGCCTCGACATGCTCGATGCCGGCTTCCATGAAGACGGCTCCGACCGTCCGATAGCCGTGGCGCTCGTAGAAGCCGAGCGCGTAGAGCTGCGAGTGCACGAGGACGCCGGTCAGTCCGCGGCGCCGCGCCTCCCCCTCCAGCTCGCCAAGGAGAAGGTTTCCGACTCCGTGCTTGCGGTGCGACTGGAGAACCGCCATCCGGCCGATCTGTCCCCAGGTGCCCTTCTCGCCCTTCGGAGCCGACGGGAGCACCACCAGTCGACCGGTGCCGATCGCGTGACCCTCGGCGAACACGAGCAGGTGGTAGGCCCGTGCGTCCTCGGTGTCGCGCTCGATCGTCTCGGGGACGTGCTGCTCCTCGATGAAGACGACCTCGCGGATCGCCAGCGCCTGGAAGAGCTCCGCCTCGTTCTTGATCTGCGAGATGACGAGCTTGATGTCCTCGGAGGCCGTCATTCGGGGTCCGCAACCTACCGCATCCGGCTGTCGTCTTAACGCCCGGGTCCGCGACGCGCCGGTGCGAAATGACCTGCGCACCACCCGCGCGCTCGATGACGCGCACACCGCGCGTTGGCCGAGAGCCCGACCGTCCGGACGGTCGTCCCACGCGAAGGACGGCCGGTCGTCGCCGTTCGGAGCGCGAGCGGCCGGCACGGACCTTGTTTCCACGCAAGGCTCATGCAGCCCGACCGTGTCGATTCGCCGCGAGGCGACCCGCAGCCCGCCGCGCTCCGCAAGCGGTTCGAGGAGACGCTCCGCGCACGCGCCGGACGCCCCACCCGGAAACCGCCCGCCCCACCGCGCCAGCCGAGGACGGCCACGCCGGGACGTCCGCTGCACGACGAACTGCGAGCAGACCGCAGCCCGGGCGAGCGGCGCGGAGTGGCGCGATTGGAAATGGACCGCGCGGCGCGACAGCGTCTGGACGACGGGCGGACGGCCAGCGCGCAGGCGACGGGCCGCCTCGAGGCGCGAACCGTGGACCTCCTCCGCGCGGCGCTCCGGACCGAGGAGGCCGTGCGGACCGAGCACGGCGTGGCTGTCCGGCCGGCCGCTGCGGACGCGTTCGCTCCACGAAGGGGCGACGGGGCCCTCGTGGGCACGGGAGTCCAGGCTCGCCCGATGCCGGGCGTGAGCGCAGCCGTTCCCGCGAGCGGAGGGCGGGTGGAACGGGCGCTCGCGCTGGTGGAGCGGATCGAGCGCTTCGTGCGGAGCGGCCGTCCTTCCCTGGCGCTCACGCTGGGGGGCAGCACTCCCGCCCGGCTCGAGGTCCAGCGCGTCGCGCGGGGCGCGGTCGCGCTCCGACTCTCGTCGGCCCGGCCCCCGCCGGCGAGCGAGCTTCGAGACTTGCGTCAGGCGCTCGAGGCTCGCGGGCTCTCCGTCCGCAGCCTCGACGTCAGAGCTTCAGGAGCGGACGCTTGTTCTCCTTCTCCTTGAACTCTTCCGCCTCGGGAAGCGGGTCCTTCTTCTCGGAGATGTTCGGCCACGTCTTGGAATAGGTGGCGTTGATCTCCTTGTACTCGGCCCACTTCTCGGGGAGGTCGGACTCCGGGAAGATCGCCTTGGTCGGACACACCGGCTCGCAGGCCCCACAGTCGATGCACTCGTCCGGGTGGATGACCAGCATGCTCTCGCCCTCGTAGAAGCAGTTGACGGGGCAGACCTCCACGCAGTCGGTGTACTTACACTTCACGCATCCGTCGGCAACGATGTACGCCATGGCGGCGAATCTCCTCCGCGTGTGAAGCGCTCGCCTCGCCGGGGAGCGCGCAGCCGAAACTGAGCGCATCCGCTCCCTCGGGGCAAGCAGGGAGTGGAGGCGGCCCGAGCTCAGCGTGCGAGGAAACCTCTCGCTCGCATCAGCTCGGCGACGAGCACCGCGCCCTTCGCCGCGCCCATCTTGGTGTTGTGCGAGACCAGCACCAGCTTGACGCCGTTCTCCAGGACGCCGTCCTCGCGGAGCCGACCCACGACGGTCGCCATGCCGCCGTGCGTCTCCCGGTCGAGACGGGGCTGAGGGCGATCGGGCGCCTCGAGCACCTCGATCCACCGCGGCGCCGACGAGGGGAGGTCCCGCGCCTCCGGGCTCCCCTCCCAGGAACGGAGCGCGTCCCGCACCTCGTCGAGGCTCGCCCGGCGGCCGAGCCCGATCGAGACCGTCTCGGTGTGCCCGTCCTGGACGGCAACGCGCGTGCAGGTGGCGGAGAGCTTGACCGGAGCGGGCTCGACCGCAGCCGTGCCGGAGCCCCACCGCCCGAGGATCTTCCGCGTCTCCGCCTCGACCTTGCCCTCCTCCTTGGCGATGTAGGGGACGACGTTGTCGAGGACGTCGAGCGCGGACACGCCGGGCGAGCGCCCCGCCCCCGAGACCGCCTGGAGCGAGGTCATGATCGCCGAGCGGACACCGAAGCGCTCGGCGAGGGGCGCGAGAACCACCGCCAGCCCGGTGGCCGTGCAGTTCGGGATGGGCGCCACCCACCCGCGCCAGCCCCGCGCCCGCTGCGCGGCCACGAGCCCGGCGTGCGGGGCGTTCACCGGCGGGATGAGGAGCGGGACGTCCGCCTCCATCCGGAAGGTGCTGGCGGCGCTCACCACCGGGAGCTCGGCGGCGAGTCGCGGCTCGAGCTCTCGCGCCACGTCCGACTCGACGGCCGAGAAGACCAGATCCACGCCGCGCGCCGGCGCGCCCGGATCCTGGAGGCGCATCGCGGCCACCTCTGCGGGGATGGCCTCGGGGAGGAACCAGGCGCCGGCCACCGCCTCGTCGTAGCGCTTGCCGGCGTTGCGGGGCGAGGCAGCGATGGCGCCGATCTCGAACCAGGGATGATCTCGAAGCGCCGAGACGAACTGCTGGCCGGCGATGCCGGTGGCGCCCACGAGCAGGGCGCGAAGCTTGGCCATGGGTGCATTTTGCACTACAAACCCGCGATCGCTCCGGCGCCATCGCCAAGTGGTAAGGCAAGGGTCTGCAAAACCCTCATTCCCCGGTTCGAATCCGGGTGGCGCCTCTCCCTGACGTGACTCAACCCACCGGGACAGGTGTGGGCAGGGCGTGGCTCCTCGCCCTCGCCCTCGCCGGGTGCGCGACGCCGCGTCCGGCTCCGCCCCCTCTACCCCCTCCGGAGGTGACGGTCGCCCCCGCGCCCGAGCCTCCGGTTGCGGGCCCCTCGCCGCTCGACGTGCCGCCGCCGCCTCTCGACGTGCCGCCGCCGCCCTCGGCTCGACGGCTCGACGTCCGGGCGGGCGAGCCCACCGTGCCAGTCCGCCTGATGGAGAACCGGCGCGAGGTGACCTTCGTCCCCGGCGGCCGGGTGCGGCTCTTCCTGCAGGGCGAGCCGGAGAAGATGGTCGAGGCTCCGGGCGGGACGCCGCTCGTCGTGCGCTGGCTCGGGGGCACCCCCGCGGACCGCCGCTTCCGCGTCCAGGTCACCGAGCTCGCGTGGGCGGACAAGGATGGCATCGCCGCCGAGCGCGCGACCTGGGAGGCCCGCGGGTTCCAGGTGCGGCTGGAGCAGCTCGGTCAGGTCTACGGCATCGTCGGGAAGATCCTCGACAACCGGAAGGTGCTGGTGCTCCTCGAGCCGGCGCTCACCGGGGCCGAGGCCGCCGACCGGCAGGCGGAGCTGGTCCGCGGCTGGGGCGCGCGCACCACGCTCGCCGAGGAGGTGCAGACCGCGGCGTCGGTGCGGCTCCGCCTGGACATGGCGGACGGCACGCCGCTCGGCACCAGCGAGGGGCCCATCCGGGCGGAGACCCCCGGCGGGGAGGGCTTCGAGGTCCGGTCGGTGGAGTTCGCGGTGGGCTACCCGAACCACGGCTTCGAGACCCGCGACTACCGGGGAGGGTTGTCCTTCGCCGCCGACGCCTCGGGCACCATCGCGGTGGTGAACACCGTGTCGCTCGAGGACCTGCTCCGCGGGCTCGTGCCCTCGGAGATCTTCGCCGCGGCCCCGGCCGAGGCGCTGAGGGCACAGGCGGTCACCGCGCGCGGAGAGGTACTCGCGAAGGTCGGCACGCGGCACCTCGCCGACCCCTACCTGCTCTGCTCCGAGCAGCACTGCGCGGTGTACCGGGGCCGCAGCGGCGAGACGCCGGCCACCAACGCCGCGGTGGAAGCGACACGGGGCCTCGCCCTCTTCTCCACCGAGGGACGGCTGGTGGACTCGGTCTACAGCGCGGTGTGCGGCGGCCACACCGAGGACAACGACGCCGTCTGGGGCGGCGTGCCGGACCCCAGCCTGCGCGGCCGGCCCGACGTGCTGGAGGCCGTGCCCGGGCTGCCCGACCCGCGGCGGGCCCCGGAGAAGTTCCTCGCCTTCGACATTCCGGCAGCGTGCCGGCGGGGACGCTTCGCGCAGCCCACGAAGTACCGATGGGAGAAGCGGTTCACCGCGCAGCAGCTGGACGCGCTGGTCGATTCGCTGAAGGTCGGGTCGGTCCGCCACCTCCAGCCTCTCGAGCGGGGCGCGTCGGGTCGGGTGCGGCTGCTGCTCGTCTCCGGGACCCGCGGCGCCACCGAGCTGCGCGGAGAGCTGACCATCCGGCGGCAGTTCGGGATGCTCAACAGCGCGCTCTTCGTCGTGACGGAGGAACGGGACGGCCGGGGCAACCCCGTGGCGTTCGTCTTCCGCGGGGGTGGGTGGGGGCACGGCGTGGGCCTCTGTCAGACAGGGGCGATCGGCCGCGCGGAAAGCGGACAGGACTACAGGGCGATCCTCCGTCACTATTTCAATGGCGCAGAGGTCGTGCGTATTTACGAGTAGGACCCGACCCGGGGCCCCTTGGCCACGGGACAGCAGGGTGCCACCCTGGGTGGAACAGGAGTCCCTTTCCGGGGTTATGTAGGACCACGTGAGCCCGTCCGGAGCCATCCACCGCCGCCGACGCCGCCGTCCGGCTGCGACCGCGCTCGTCGCCACGCTCCTGGCGCTGCTGTTCCACGCCAGCGTGCTGGGGCTCCTGCTCCTGATGAACTTCGTCTCGGTGAAGTGGCCGGGCGGAGACCGGATCCGGCCCAAGCCCCAGGCGGTGACCCTCCGGAACCTCGACCCCCGCGCCTGGGCCAAGAACCGCGGCCAGATCCGGGAGCAGGAGCGTCCCGAGCCCCAGCGCCGCGCCGAGGCGGCCAAGAAGCCCGAGCCCAAGGACGAGAAGAACCCCAAGGGTCAGGTGGTCGACGTGGCGCCGGGCAACGAGCAGGAGTCGCCCGACGCCAAGTTTCTGGCCGAGAAGAACAACCGGGTCGACAAGGAGTCGAAGGCCAAGGACCAGACGCCGTTCTACCGGAACGCGATGCCGCGGCAGACCGCGACCGAGGAGCGGAACACCACCGGAAAGGACGCCGCCTCGCAGATCGTCGTCCAGGGCAACGGCGGGACGGGACAGGACCAGCGCCCGGCCCAGAAGGGCGGCGGGCAGCGGCCGGTGTTCGACGTGCCCACCCTGAAGCAGCGCGACCGGATCGCCCTCAAGGAGCAGACCAGCAAGGGGCCCGGGGCGAGCGTGCGGAACCAGGGCGAGAGCGCACCGCTGCAGGGCAACTCCGACCGGCTCCGGGTCGACCCGGGTCGTCCCGGTGAGGAGGGGGAGCAGGGCAGCGCCGGGAAGGCCGGGCTCCCCACCCTCTCGCAGCTGATGCCGAGCAGCGCCGCGCTGGACAAGATCATCGGGGCCGCCCCCAACGACCACCTCGACGTCGACCAGGGCGAGGGCACGTTCCTCAACACCCGGGAATGGAAGTACGCGACCTTCTTCAACCGGGTGAAGCAGGCCGTGGGACGCAACTGGGACCCCAACGAGCCGCTCCGGCAGCGCGACCCCACCGGGGAGATCTACGGCGGCCGCGACCGGTACACGATCCTCAACGTGACGCTCGGGAGCGACGGGCTGGTGAAGGACATCCAGGTCCAGCGCCCGAGCGGGGTGGATTTCCTCGACGAGGCGGCCATCGTCGCCTTCCGCCGCGCCCAGCCCTTCCCCAACCCGCCACCCGGCCTGATGGGCAACAACGGCTCGGTCACCTTCCCCTTCGGGTTCTATCTGGAGACGGGCGGCCGGCCGCTGATGCGGATCTTCCGGAACAACTGACGGGTTCCGGCTGATGGTTCCGGGACCGACCGGTGATTCAAACGACGATTGCCACCGGATCCTCGCCGGGACCCGGTGGCAATCGTCGAACGAGGGAGTCGCTTACGGACCGCAGACGCCGGGGACGGTCCCGGCCGCGAAGGGCTGCGTGCTCCGGTCGATCGAGCTCAGGAACCTGACCAGCTCGGCCCGGTCGCTGGCGCCGGTCAGGAAATCGGTTCCGCCCGAGCCTGCGCTCCGGTGGGTGACGTTCTCCAGCACGTCGGCCAGGGTCGCGGCCGCTCCGCTGTGGAGGTAGGGCGCCGAGGCGAACACCGAGATGAGCGAGGGGACGTTGAAGCCGAGCTCTCCCCGCGCCTGCACGTTGGCCGCATTGTTGGCCCGGATCTCGTTGCTCACCCCGTCGGTGAAGAGAGTCGGGTCGAAGGTGCCCACCCGGCAGAGGAAGCGGATCAGCTGGGCGTCCACGATCTCGATCGCAGCCGGTGGAGGCGTGAAGTCGATTGCGGAGATGGTCCAGTTGGGCCCGCCGTGGCAGTGCTGGCATCCCGCGGCCGCGAACAGCTGCCGGCCGTAGGAGACGTCCTGCCCGGCCAGAGGCGAGATTGGCGCCCGGACGCCGACGGCCAGGTAGGTGGCGATGGCGTCCAGGTCGGGATCGCGACCCGTGTTCGCCACCGGAGCGAGGTCGGGGATCATCGCGAGCCCCGCCGCTCCTTCCAGCAGACCAGGCTCGCGGATGAGGCCCCCGCCACCGGAGACGGCGCGGATGTTCCGCTCGAAGTCCTGGACCTCGTCCCGGATGCCCGACCAGTTCAGCGCTCGCATGTGCGAATCCGGGAGGACGGGTGCACCGTTGACGATGACGGCGGCGCCCGAGGGGAAGGTGCTCTCCATGGAGATGGCCTGACGCGGACCATCCGGGAACATCCAGGTCACGCTGTCGGTCAGGGCCTGCGGGTGGCAGCTGTAGCAGGTGCCCCAGCCGGTATCGGACATCAGGCCCGCGGGTCGGACCGAGTTCGGCTGGGTACCGGCCGGCCCAATGGCCGTGTTGAAGAGGTACTTCCCTCGCAAGGCGATCCGGTCCACCTCCGCCGTCGGCAAGTCCGCGGACTGCAGCCGCGCCAGGGTGCGGTACTTCGTCGGATCGACTCCGGAGACGTCGACCACCGCCACGTCACGGGACAGGAAGTCCATGACGTACGCCCGGGTGTCGGTGGAGCTCACGACCACGCCGCGTGGGTTGTGCCCACCGAGGAGGTCCTGGGGATCGTCCTGGAGGATCTCCTGCGGGTCCTTGAGCTCGATGCGCACGATGTTGTCCGGGTCCTGGGCGCTGGCCGGGGGATGGATGCTGGCTGCCCCGGTGCCGTCCAGCGTGACCCGGAGGAGCCGGTTGGTGGCGCCCAGGGCGACGAATCCCTCCGCTGCCGAGCGCTTGAAGGCCACCATGAAGGGGTTGGTGTTGAAGAGCTTCTTGCCGGCCGGCTCGAAGTTCACTCCGGCGTTCATGTTCAGCGTCGCGAAGGCCTCCACGTCCCGGGTGGTGTCGATGACCGCCAGGCAGCTCTGCACGTTCACGTTGAATCGGAACGGCCCGTTCGGGGAGGAGCAGGTGCTGGTGACGTAGGCGAAGTTTCCGCGGATGACGATCGACTCGAGCAGGTTGGGGAAGGCTCCGGTGGTGGTGTCGAAGACCACGGGATTCGCAAGCGGTCTGCGAGCCAGGGTGTTCCCGTTCGACTTGAAGGCAGCGCCGACATCGGCCAGCGGGTTCAGGGTGACAGTCCCGATCACCCTGTTGGAGTCGCCGTCGATGACCGTCACCCGGCCCTCCCGACCGTCGTCGGCTCCCTCGGTCTGAGTCCGCGGACGAGGGTCGTTCGCCCGGGAAGCCGCCAGGAACTGGGTGACGTACACCTTCTTCCCGTCGGCGGTGATGGCAATCCCCCGAGGCTTGCTTCCCACGCCCTCGATGGTCCGGGAAACCCGGTAGCTCCGGGCGTCGATCACCGAGACGCTGTCGGACGAGAAGTTCGAGACGTACAGCCTCTTGCCGTCAGGCGTCAGCGCGCAGCCGAAGGGCTCGCTCCCGACCGGGATGGTCTGAATGACCTCGTACCGCTGGCCATCGATCACGGAGACGGTCCCGCTCGCCATGTTGGTGACGTACGCGATGACCTCGTCGTGCCCGCGGTTGCGCGCCTCCTGGATGGCCACGCACCAGGGCTCCTTTCCGACCTTGATCTCCGCCACTCTCGGGTACGCCTCGTTCGACACGTCGAAGACCGAGACCGAATCGCGGTCGGGGTTGACGCTCCAGATGAAGCGGTCGTCGCTCGTCAGGGCGATCGGACTCGAATGCGTCGGAGCTGCCTCCTTCTTCGGCGGCTCGTTTCGAAGCGGATCCGGCTCCTCCGACGTGCCTCTGCTTCCACTGCACCCTGCAGCCAGGACGACCACACACCACACCCAACCTCGTTTCGTATGCATGCTCCTCCTCACGATCGGAGGACACGTGCAGGTCGCGAGCGGTGCAGGTGCTCGAATAGAACAAAGAAAACAGATGTCTCATCTGCAAGGTTCTACGACTCTCGTCGTGTGCTGGTCGTCCGGCGGGGAAACTGAACGAGCGGTACGCATTCCGGGCGATTGGAGGAGAGCCGAGACTGAAAGATCTCGCCCGACTGGAGTCAGACGTGCGGAGCCTGTCCCACCTCAGCACGCATCGGCGGCGTCGGTACGCGACAGTGAATGCCGACCTGGGAAACCCGCCCGACTCCCCGGACCGTCCGCTAGGCGTAGTCCTCGATGGGCGGGCAGCTGCAGATGAGCTTCCGGTCGCCGAGGACGTTGTTCAGCCGCCCCACCGCCGGCCAGAACTTGCTCGCCCGCACGAACGCGGACGGGAACGCCCCGAGCTGACGGGAGTACGGGCGGTCCCAGCCGTCCGCGGTGGCCACCTCGGCGGTGTGCGGGGAGTTCTTGAGCACGTTGCCCTCGCGCGGCTGCCGGCCCGCCTCGACCTCGGCGATCTCCTTGCGGATGGAGATCATCGCGTCGCAGAACCGGTCCAGCTCCGCCTTGCTCTCGCTCTCGGTGGGCTCGACCATCACCGTCCCCGCCACCGGGAAGGACACCGTCGGGGCGTGGAACCCGTAGTCGATGAGCCGCTTGGCCACGTCGTCCACCTCGATGCCCGCGGACCTCTTCACGCCGCGGAGATCCAGGATGCACTCGTGTGCCACCCGGCCCCGCGCGCCCCGGTACAGCACCGGGAAGTGCTCGGCCAGGCGGGTGGCGACGTAGTTGGCGGCCAGGATCGCCACCTCGGTCGCCCGGGTCAGCCCCGCGGCGCCCATCATCCGGATGTACGCGTAGGAGATGACCAGGATGCTCGCGCTGCCCCAGGGCGCGGCGGAGACCGGCCCGGTTCCCTGCGCACCGCCGACCTTCACCGCCGGGTGCCCAGGGAGGAACGGCGCCAGGTGCGCGGCGACGCAGATCGGGCCCATGCCCGGACCGCCGCCGCCATGCGGGATGCAGAAGGTCTTGTGGAGGTTGAGATGGCAGACGTCCGCGCCGAAGTCGCCCGGCCGGCAGAGACCCACCTGGGCGTTCATGTTGGCGCCGTCCATGTAGACCTGGCCCCCGTGGCCGTGGACGATGTCGCAGATCTTCCGGATCTCCTCCTCGAACACGCCGTGCGTCGAGGGGTAGGTCACCATCAGCGCGCCGAGCCGGGCCTGGTGCTGGGTGGACTTGGCCTCGAGATCGACGAGGTCGATGCTCCCGTCCTCGTCGCTCTTCACCACCACCACCTCGAAGCCAGCCATCACCGCGCTCGCCGGGTTCGTGCCGTGGGCCGAGGCGGGGATGAGGCACACCTTCCGGTCCTGGTGGCCGCGGCTCTCGTGCCACTTCCGGATGACGAGCAGGCCGGCATACTCACCCTGGCTGCCGGCGTTGGGCTGCAGCGACACCGCGGCGAAGCCGGTGATCTCGGCGAGCATCCGCTCCAGCTCACGGAAGAGCTGCAGGTACCCTTCGGTCTGCTCGGGCGGGGCGAAGGGGTGCAGGCGTGAGAAGCCGGGGAACGTCACCGGGATCATCTCCGCGGTGGCGTTCAGCTTCATCGTGCAGCTGCCCAGCGGGATCATCGCGTAGGTGAGGCTCAGGTCCTTCGCCTCCAGCCGCTTCATGTACCGGAGCATCTCGGTCTCGGACCGGTGGCGGTGGAAGACCGGATGGGTGAGGTACGCGCTCCGCCGCGTTAGGGCGGGACCCCAGGACGGCGTCACCTCCGAGGCGAGCACCTCCTTCGCGAAGTCGACCGCCTTGCCGGCGCCCGGGGCGAACACGCCCCACAGGGCCTCGACGTCCTCGGGGCGGGTGGTCTCGTCGAGCGAGATGCCGATGGAGCGGGCGTCGAGGCGCCGGAGGTTCATCTTCCGGTCGCGCGCCCGGACCATCGCGCGGTCGGCCTCGGCGGGCTCCATCTCCAGCCGGATCGTGTCGAAGACGCTCGCGTGCTTCACCTTGACGCCCAGTCGGCCGAGACCCCGGGCCAGGCGGACGGTGAGCGCGTGCACGCGGGTGGCGATGGCCTTCAGCCCCTCCGGCCCGTGCCAGGCGGCGTAGAAGCTGGCCATCACCGCGAGCAGGGCCTGCGCGGTGCAGATGTTGCTCGTGGCCTTCTCGCGGCGGATGTGCTGCTCGCGGGTCTGCAGCGCCATGCGGAGCGCGCGATGGCCCTGCGCGTCCTCCGACACGCCGATGATGCGCCCGGGGAGGAGCCGGGTGAACTCCTGCTTCACCGCGAAGAAGGCGGCGTGCGGCCCTCCGAAGCCCATGGGAACGCCGAAGCGCTGCGCGCTGCCCACCGCGACGTCCGCCCCGAGCTCTCCGGGCGGGGTGAGCACGGTGAGCGCCAGGAGATCGGTCGCCGCCGCGGCGTAGGCGCCCTCGGCGTGGACCCGGTCGAAGAAGGAGGCAAGGTCCTCCACCAGCCCGTCGGTTGCCGGGTACTGCACCAGCGCCCCGAAGATCTTGGTCGAGAAGTCGAAGGTGCGAGCGTCACCGACGATGACCGGGATGCCGAGCGCGCCGGCGCGCGTGCGCACCACCTCGAGCGTCTGGGGGTGGACCTTGTCGGAGACGAAGAACGCGTCGTGCCCTGGCTTCGCCAGCGCCTGGAAGAGGTGCATCGCCTCGGCCGCCGCGGTCCCCTCGTCGAGGAGCGAGGCGTTCGCCACCGGGAGCCCGGTGAGGTCGATGACCATCGTCTGGAAGTTGAGCAGCGCCTCCAGCCGTCCCTGCGAGATCTCCGGCTGGTACGGCGTGTACTGGGTGTACCACCCGGGGTTCTGGAAGACGTTCCGGAGGATGACCGGGGGGACGAAGGTGTCCGAGTACCCCTGCCCGATGAAGGACCGGAACACCGAGTTCCGGGAGGCGAGCGCCTCCAGCTCCTCGAGGAGGCGGGACTCGTCCACCGCGGGCGGCAGGTCCAGCGTTCGCTTCAGCCGGATGCTCGCCGGGAGCGTCTGGTCGACCAGCGCCTGCAGCGACGGCGCGGCGACGACGCGGAGCATCTCGGTGACCTCGGTCGCGTCGGGGCCGATGTGGCGAAGGGGAAAGGAGTCAGTCTCCGAAGGGGTCCGGGAGTCGGGCATCGTGGTGATGGTTACCTGGGTGGAGGGCGGGCGAGCCAGCGCCTCCTGGCGGTCTGTGAAGGCGCCGGTTTAACAGGGCCGGGACACGCTGGCTCAGTCACGATGGCCGTCCTCGAGGGCCGCGGCCGGCACCGGGGCGGCCTCGACGCGTTTCTGCTGTCAGGTCGCGGTCTTCGCGAGGAGATCGTTGTAGCCGTCGGCGTCCATCAGGCCGTCGAGCTGGGAGGGGTCGGATGGCTGGACCTCCACGATCCAGCCGGCGCCGTACGGGTCGGAGTTGATCTTGGCCGGCTCGTCGGTGAGCGCGCTGTTCACCTTGGTCACCTTGCCGGAGATGGGAGCGAAGAGCTCGCTCACCGCCTTCGTGGATTCCACCACGCCGAAGGGGCTCCCCGCGGTCATGGTGTCGCCCACCTTGGGCAGCTCGACGTACACCACGTCCCCCAGCGCCTCCTGCGCGTGGGAGGTGACCCCCACCACGACGCCCGCGCCGTCGCGACGCGCCCACTCGTGGTCCTTGGTGTAGCGAAGGTTCTTCGGATTGTCGGCCATGTCGTCGCCTGCTCCTAGCGCTTGAACGGCGTCTTCACCACCTGGGCGCGGACCGGACGGCCGCGGATGTCGACCTCGAGCGGCGTGCCCTCGGAGGCGAGCGCGGTCGGGACGTAGCCGATGCCGATGGCCTTCTTCACCGTCGGCCCCTGCGTCCCGGACGTCACCTCCCCCACCGGCTGCCCGTCCTTCCCCAGCGGATACCCGTGGCGGGGAATGCCCGGCTCGCGCATCTCGAACCCCACGAGCTTCCGCTTCACGCCGGCCGCCTTCTGCTCCGCGAGGGCGGGACGCCCGACGAACTCGCCCTTGTCCCACTTCACGATCCAGCCCAGCCCCGCCTCGAGCGGGGTGTGCGCATCGTCGATGTCGTTCCCGTAGAGCGCGTACTTCATCTCCGTCCGGAGCGTGTCCCGGGCGCCGAGGCCCGCGGGGACCAGCCCCGCCGCCTGGCCGGCCTCGAGGAGCGCGTTCCAGAGGCGCTCGGCGCGGTCGGGCGGGCAGTAGAGCTCGAAGCCGTCCTCGCCGGTGTAGCCGGTGCGCGAGACGATGCAGGGCACTCCGGCCACCGCGCCCTCGCGGAAGCGATAGGTGGCGATGCTCTCCAGCGGAAGGTCGGTGAGCGTCTGCACCATGCTCGCGGCCTTCGGCCCCTGGATGGCCAGCTGCGCGAAGTCGTCGCTCCGGTTGACCGGCTGCACTCGCGGGGTGTTCTCGGTCATCCAGGCGAAGTCCTTCTCCCGGTTGCTGGCGTTCACGCAGATGAGGACGTGCTCGGGCGAGAAGCGGTACGCCACCACGTCGTCCACGAAGCCGCCCTGATGGTTCAGGAGGCCGGCGTAGACCGCCTGTCCGTCGGCGGCCTTGCCGAGGTCGTTGGTGATGAGCGCGTTGGCGCTCTCCAGCGCCCCCTCCCCGCGGAACTCGATCTCCCCCATGTGCGAGACGTCGAACATGCCCGCCGCCGTCCGCACCGCCTCGTGCTCGGCCACCACGCCGGCGTACTGGACCGGCATGTCCCAGCCCGCGAAGTCGACCATCCGCGCCCCGAGGGCGCGGTGAACCCGGTTGAGTGGTGTCTGGCGGGCCATGATGTGGGCGCCGGACTACTCCACCGCGGTGAGGGCAATCAAGGCAGCATCGCGGCGGCCCCCCAACTCGGAGCCGCCGCGGCCGCCGCCTCCCGGGCTACAGGCCGTTGCCCTGGCTCTTGTCGAGCTGCCAGCCGATGTCTTCCATCAACGGCTTGGTCAGGTCGAGGTTGTCGGTGAGGTCCGGGTTGATGGCCGGCTCCATGATCAGGTTCGGCGAGGCGATCGGGTCCCAGTGCGAGATGGAGGAACCGGGCACGACCGGGTTGGGGGCGTTGATCAGCGCGAAACCCTCCGCCGAGGCGCCCGCGCGCCGGGTCAGGTCGACGCCGAGGGTCGCCGTCACGCCGGCAGCGAGCTGCCCCTTGAGGGTGTTCCCATCGGCGAGCGAGATCCGCACCGACGGGATGACGATGGTCGGATCGACTCCGCCGAGGCCCGGAGGAGGCGAGCCGGCGACGTTGTCGGCGATCAGCACGGCGATGGCGCCTGCGTTCTGCAGATTCTTCACCTTGACGATGAAGCCGCAGGTTCCGCGGTCCGCGAGCGCGATCTTCCCCGCGACGGCCGCGGCGTTGGTGATCGGCGAGCAGGCGTCGGTCGGGCTCGGCCCGGCGGCATCGGCCGGATCCGTCGCCAGGACGACCTGCCCCGACACGCCCGGGCTGCTGAGCGGCGGGCCGAAGATCGCGGGTCCCACGGCGTAGCTCCCGGCGATGCTCGCCGGCGACGTCACCTGGAGGAGAGGGACCCCGAAGGCGAGGACGCTCGGAACGGCCTGGGTGACGCTGGGCCCGATCCACACCACGTTGTACGTGTCGATGCTGGCGGCGATGCGCTGCGCGTTCGTCATCCGGTCCCAGGTGAGACCCGTCCTGAGGTGGGCGAGGTTCCGGTTGTAGGTATCGGGCAACCCCAGGAAGAGGGTCCCGTTCAAGACGCTCCCGAGCTGCGAGAAGCCGAGCCCGTGCGCGTACTCGTGCGTCGCGGTGGCGAGGAGATCCAC
>Ga0157378_10002965_pt1 | contig 15095 bp, 11 predicted proteins | sample M65metaG_FD_115309 | JGI IMG/M metagenome (GOLD analysis project Ga0157378, IMG submission 115309) | Miscanthus rhizosphere microbial communities from Kellogg Biological Station, Michigan, USA - M6-5 metaG | ecosystem: Host-associated > Plants > Roots > Rhizosphere > Soil | place: USA: Michigan...
GATGCTGGCGCTGGCGCTGCCGGTGCTCGACACGCTGATCGTGATGAAGCAGCGCTTCGGCGCGGAGTCGGGCCTCGGCGCGCGCGTGATGCGGATGTTCAACGCCGACCGCCGCCACTTCCATCACGTGCTGGTCGAAAAGTACGGCAGCATCAACAAGGCCATCTTCTCCATCTGGATCATCACGCTGCTGTTCGCCGCGTCCGCGGTCCTGACCGTGATCGACGAGTGGAAGCTGGCCGGCTACGTGGCCGGTTTCGCCGGTCTCGTCGGGATGGTCTTTCTTCGCTACTGGTTCCGGCGCGACAGCTTGCGCGCGCCGGTCGAACGGCAGGCCTGACCGGAGATGTGCGGGATCGCCGCGTTGTTCTCCTATCGCTCGGCCGCGCCCGCCGTCGATCGCGATGAGATCGAGGCCATCACCGAGCGGATGCGGCCGCGCGGCCCCGATGCCGGCGGCACCTGGATCTCTCCCGATTCCCGCGTCGCCCTCGGCGCGCGGCGTCTGGCCATCATCGATCTGACCGACGAAGGGACGCAGCCGATGACCGACGTCGACGGCGAGCTCCGCATCGTCTTCAACGGCGAGATCTACAACTACCGCGAGCTGCGCGCGCGGCTGGAACGCCTCGGCGCGCGCTTTCACTCGACGACCGATACCGAGGTCTTGCTGCAGCTTTATCGGCACGACGGCGCGAACATGGTCGAGTTACTGCGCGGCATGTTCGCCTTCGCCATCTGGGATCCGCGCGCACGCCGGATGTTCGTTGCCCGCGATCCATACGGCATCAAGCCGCTCTACATCGCCGACGACGGCCAGACCTTCCGCGCCGCCTCCACCGTCAAGGCGCTTCTCGCGGGCGGGCGTGTGGGGCGGGCGCGCGATCTCGCCGGCGTGGCCGGTTTCTGGCTGATGGGAAGCGTTCCCGAGCCGCACACGATCTTCGAATCGATTCGCGCTGTCGAAGCGGGGACGTCGCTTTTCGTCGATGAGCGCGGGATTCACGACGTGCGGCGCCACTACTCGATCGCGGCGACGCTGCTGCGCGGCGCGCATGATGTTGCCGCGGCACGGCTCGTTCATCCTCCGACGCTGTTGCGCGAGCTCGTGACTGACTCGCTTCGACACCATCTCGTCTCCGATGTCCCAGTCGGCGCGTTTCTCTCCTCCGGCATCGACTCCTCCGCGCTCGTCGCGTTGGCGACCGAGGCCAATGGCCAGCCGCTGCGAACGGTGACGCTGCGATTCGAGGAGTTTCTCGGCCGCGAATCCGACGAGGCTCCGCTGGCGGAGCGCTTCGCGCGCCAGCTCGAATCCGATCACGTCACGCGGCTGGTCACGCGCGATGAATTCAACGCCGACCTGCCCAAGCTCTTCGACGCCATGGATCAGCCCACAATCGACGGCACCAACACCTGGTTCGTCAGCAAAGCTGCCGCCGAGCGGGGACTGAAAGTCTCCATCTCCGGACTTGGCGGCGACGAACTATTCGGCAGCTATCCCTCCTTTCGCGATCTTCCGCGGATCGTCCGCACCGCGCGTCTGCCGTTCGCCTCCGCCGCGGCGAGCCGGCTCGCCCGCAGTCCGAAAGCCACGGCCATGGGACGTTACGGCGGCACGTGGGCCGGCGCATATCTGCTCAAGCGCGGACTCTTTCTTCCCGAGGATCTGCCGGCGCTCATGGGCGCGCCGGAAGCGCGCGAAGGGCTGGAGCGCCTGGCGATGATCGACCACATCGGCGCGACTAACGATCCCGATCCCGGCACGCCGTTCGGCCGCGTGGCCGCGCTCGAAGCCTCGCTCTACATGCGCAACCAGCTCCTCCGCGACACCGACTGGGCCAGCATGGCTCACTCGCTGGAAGTGCGCACGCCGCTGGTCGACGCCACGCTCCTTCGCCAGATCGCGCCGCTGCTCATGGTCGAAAAGCAGCGCTGCAAACGACATTTCGCCGAAAGTCCAGGCACGCCGTTGCCCGCGTGGCTGGCCGGCCGGAAGAAGACCGGCTTCAGCGTGCCGCTGGCGGAGTGGATGCAACTGCGGCCCGACGGAACCTCCACGCGCATGCGGAGCTGGGCGCGGATGGTCATGGAGCGCTGGTCGTGAGGATTCTTCACGTCGGTACCGATTCGTTCGGCGGCTACGGCGGCATCGCCCTCTACAACCGCGAACTGATCTCCGCGATGGCCTCGCATCCGTCGGTCGATGAAGTCGTGGTCGTGCCGCGCATCATCGTCGGCGCGCTCGAGCCGATCCCGGAAAAAGTAACGTTCGTTACTACGGCCGCGCGCGGGATGCTCGCGTATCTGAACGCGTTGCGCGATGCGCGCGAGTCATTCGATCTCGGCCGCGATCTCATTGTGTGCGCGCACGTGAACCTGCTGCCGATCGTCCGGATGATCGCCAAACGCCCGCTGCTGATGATTTACGGCATCGAGGCCTGGAAGCCGCTGCGCGATCCTCTATCCAATCGTCTGCTGCGCAATGTCCGCGGCGTGGTCTCCATCAGCGACGTCACACTTGATCGTTTCAACGGCTGGTCGCGCTACGACGGGCCGTCGCTCCTCCTGCCCAACTCCATTCGCGCCGAGTGGTACGGCATCCGCCCGAAGAATCGGAACCTCGTCGCGCGCTACGGTCTCGAGGGCAAGCGCGTCCTGATGACGCTCGGCCGCGTCGTCGCCGCCGAGCGATACAAGGGATTCGATGAAGTACTCGAAGTGCTGCCCGATCTCGATGGCGACATCTCCTACCTGATCGCCGGCGGCGGAAACGACATCCCGCGGCTGAAGCGGAAAGCGGACACGCTCGGCGTCTCGGATCGCGTCGTCTTCACCGGACTTTTCCCCGAGGAGGAGAAAACGGATCTCTACAACCTGGCCGACGTCTACGTGATGCCGAGCCGCGGCGAAGGATTCGGTTTTGTCTTTCTCGAAGCGATGGCCTGCGGCGTTCCCGTGATCGCCAGCCGTCTCGACGGCGGACGCGAAGCCGTTCGGCAGGGACAGCTCGGGCGGCTGGTCGATCCCACCAATCGCATGGAGATTCGCATGGCCATTCGCGACGCCCTCGACGCCGGCCCGAAACGAATCCCCGAGGGGCTCGGCTACTTCAGCTATGCAGAGTTTGAGCGCCGCACCCACGCCATCATCGACGCGCTCGCCGCCAATGCATGACAATGGGCGCGTGAAGCGTGCGTTGATCTTCGGGGTGTCGGGGCAGGATGGCGCCTATCTCTCGCGTCTCCTGCTGGAGCGCGGGTACGAAGTGCATGGCGCCTCGCGCGACGCCGAATCACAATCCTTCCGCCGGCTGGACGTCCTCGGTATCCGCGATCGTGTGATCACGCATTCCGCCGCGGCGCGCGATTTCCGCGAGCTGCTGCAGCTGATCGACGGCATCCGTCCCGACGAGATCTACAACCTGGCCGGCCAGAGCTCGGTGGCGCTCTCGTTCTCGCAGCCGGTCGAGACGATGGACAGCATCGCCCAGGCCACGCTGGTGATGCTCGAAGTGATTCGCTATCTCAAGCTGCCGGTGCGCCTCTACAACTCGGCATCCAGCGAATGTTTCGGCGAAGTGACTCCCGGCCACGCCAGCGACGAATCGACGCCGTTCTTTCCACGCAGTCCCTACGCCACGGCGAAAGCCGCCGCGTTCTGGACCACCGCGAATTACCGCGAGGCTTACGGCATCTACGCCTGCTCCGGAATCCTCTTCAATCACGAATCGCCGTTGCGCTCCGAGCGCTTCGTGACCAGGAAAATCTTCGCCGCCGCCGCCGAGATCGCCGCCGGCAAACGCGCCCGCCTCACCCTCGGCCGCCTCGATGTTTCCCGCGACTGGGGCTACGCCCCCGAATACGTTGAAGCGATGTGGCGCATGCTCCAGCTCGACCACCCGCAGGACTTCGTCATCGCCACCGGCGAAAGCCACACGCTGGAAGAGCTGACCGCCGCCGCCTTCGCCTGCTTCAATCTCGACTGGCACGACCACGTCGACGTCGATCCATCGCTCTACCGCGCCTCCGAGATCACCTACAGCCGCGGCAATCCGGAGAAAAGCCGGAGACTGCTTGGATGGGAAGCATCGACGAAGTTCGACGCGCTGGTATCGATCCTCGCCGGAAAAAGCTGACGTCAGTGATGTTCGTTCGCCTTCTTGATTGCCGCCAGGCATTCGGGCGTATCGACGAGAGGAAGCGCGGGGAGGAATTGGCCGAACGTGCACTCCTTCTGTGACTTCGACGTCACGCTGTACTTGGTGTGGTCCTGAGGGCAGACCGTCTGTATGGCCAGCATCATTCCGCGGTCTTCGTGGCCGAGGAAATGACAGTGGAGAACGTAGCCACCGGTGTAATCCTCGAAACGCTGCCGGATGACCGCGTATCCGGTGGGTTCATCCGGTTGTTCGGGGCTCGTATTGTTCGGCAAGGTCAGACTGTCCTCCCAGATCGGCGTCACACACGCCAGCGGCGGCGCTCCTGGCGGGGGCGGACAGGTCGAATAGCTCACCCGCTTGTTGTTGATGAACGTGCTCACGAGCTGAAATGGATTCGTGTGAATGTGAAACACGTGAAAGGGAGCCGTGCCGTTGTTGACGTTCTGCGAGATCGTCCATTCCTCGCCACCCGCGGGGTCGATCGGCTCGCTGAACACCGCACACTGCTCGTTGAACTGCAGCGGCTTGTTGTGGTTTTTCCCTTTGACCAGGATGGCGAATGTGGAGTTCGGCGCGGGTGGGACAGGGTTATCGCCCGGGCCCGGGATCACCTGAAACTGAACGTTCTGTCTTCCGCTCGCCTTGATGTCGCTGAGGAACGGAGGAAGCGGCGGGAACTTCGCGGCCGGCGGAAAGTCCATCGACTTATCCACGCAGCCGGGATCGCTGCCGGGTTTGCAGACGTAGACGATCATCAGAGCCGGAGCGCTGTCGCCGAGGGATGAGAGAAAGGCGCGCGTCTGATGATGCTTGATCATCGTCGCCTTGCGGTTGATCGCGGTGGAGTGTTGCCCCTGCCGTTCAATGGCTCCGAAAACCCGGTACGGAATGGCCAGCTCGTGCCCTGCCTGGGCCGGATCCGCGCGGACGAGAAAATCGCCTCGGTTGCCCGGAGAGAGTTGAAATCTCGGATCCTGTAGCTGGCCGTCACACGGTGTGGCATCGAGGAGCGGCTGGCAATAGTAATTGTTAGGACTGAACTGCACCCCATCCATTTCGATCTGCCGGACCTGCAGCGAGTTTCCGGCCTTGCTCAAGCCGTTGAAATCGATCTCCAGCTGTGCATCGGCTTCGATGGTCGCTCCGATCATGCGCCAGCGCTGCACCTCGCCGGGATTCATGGTGATCTTCGGCACGAGCTGGCCGTTGATCAACGGCAACGCCGTGGAGATGATCTGCGTGAGGCCCACCTCGAGCGTCGTGTTGAAGTTGAAGTTATGGATCTGCTGGATCACCATCACTTTCTCTCTGAGGTAATTGCCGTAGTAGCTCCGCAACCAGTCATCAAACGGCCCTTCGACGATGAGCGCCCCGGCCATTCCCCCGCCGACTTGCGACGACGTCGACCCGTGTTTGTGCGGGTGATACCAGTACGTCCCCTCCGCCTGATTCGACGGCAGGGGATTGACGGCATATTGAAAGCTGCCCACCCTCACCGTGGCGGGATCACCCATGGGAGTGCTGATCGTCGTTCCCACCGGCTGGAGTTGCAGAAATACCCAGTCCTGTGGCTGCTGTGGCGAGATGTGGAGGCCGTGAAAGTGGAGATTCGTGTCGTTCAGGCCGTGAAAGCACTCCATGCCCACGGGCTTCCGCAAGAGACCGCAACACTCAGGCCGCAGCGTGGCGTCGGGGTTGTCGCAATCCGGACAGTCGAAGCCCCTCCATATGCAGTCCTCTCCCGTGTTCGGCTCCAGATGATTCTCGAGCAGCACATGGAGGCTGTCTCCAGGATAGGCGGGAGAATTCGTGCTCGCGCGTCGCAACCGCAGCGTGGGTCCGGGATATTGGATTTCGCCGGTGACCGGGTTTTTGTAGAGCTGTAGACGAAAGGCCTGTTCGACGCATGTCCACACGCCGCCAGGCGGCGACGGCGGCGGAGGAGGCGGCGAATACACCGGCACTTTTTTCGTGGCCTGGTACACGCCCAATGTCGTCGAAAGGACGTTCGTGGTCGGATCGGCGGCGATCTCAGGCGGATTCTGCAGCTCGAGGCCGGCGGGCGTTCCCGGACAGCCCGGGATGACGACGTTCTGCAACAGGCGGGCGCCTTTCGGCAACTTCGCGGCAGTCTTCGCAGCCGGTTTTTTCGTGGCTGCCACGGTGCTGGATGGGATGAGAACCAGGAGGAAAACGAACGCCAGGCGGGACTTGCGAAACATCGCGGACCTCCCTCTTTCCCTCAAAGAGATTCAGGCCGAATGCCGTAATTCAATCGTGTGAAATATAGGATCGTCCCCGACGGCCGTCAACCGGCTCCACTCGCTGGCGATAGACTACAAACCGCCAGTGCACACCGTCATCAAGCCCCGCCGCGGACTCGCGCAGCTGGACCTCGCTGAGGTCTGGCAGGCGCGTGAGCTGCTGGGATTTTTGGCGTGGCGGGACATCGTGGTCCGCTACAAGCAGACCTCGATCGGCGTGTTCTGGGCGTTCATCCGGCCGTTTCTGACGATGATCATCTTCAGCGTCGTCTTCGGGCGGATCGCCAAGCTTCCCTCGGATCATGTGCCGTACGCGGTGCTCACCTTCACGGCCCTGCTGCCGTGGCAATTCTTCTCCACCGCGTTTGCGGATGCCGCGAGCGCGGTGGTCGGGAACGGATACATGATCACCAAGATCTACTTCCCGCGGCTGATTCTGCCGCTGGCGTCGATCGCGGTGGGGATCGCCGACTTTCTGGTGTCGTTCGTGCTCCTGATCTTCATGATGATCGGGTACCGGATGCAGCCGACGTGGCGCATCCTGGCGCTGCCGCTCTTCTTTGCGCTCTGCCTGGTCTTCACCATCGGCCTCGGGTTGTGGACCGCGGCGCTGTACGTGAAGTATCGCGACATGCGGCATCTCATCCCGTTTCTCACGCAGTTCGGTATGTACGTTTCGCCGGTGGCGTTCAGCAGCAGCCTCGTGCCGGCGCGGTGGCGGTTTCTCTATTCGTTGAATCCGATGGTGGCGGTGATCGACGGCTTTCGCTGGTCGCTCCTCGGCACGACGCAGCTCTACGTGCCCGGCGTGATCGCCGGAACGGTGATGTCGTTCGTGCTGCTGATCAGCAGCGTCTACTACTTCAAGCAGACCGAACGTGTGTTCGCGGACGTGATGTGATGAGCGACGTCATCATTGCCGAGGGAGTGAGCAAGTCGTATCGGCTGGGCGAGCAGACCACGGCATATAACCTCTTCCGCGAGCGCATCGTGCAAGTGTTCAAGTCGTCCTTCGCGGCGCGTACGAAACCGGCGAACGAATTCTGGGCGCTGAAGGATGTTTCGTTCACGATCAATTCGGCGGAAGTGGTCGGCTTGATCGGGAAAAACGGCGCGGGCAAATCGACGCTGCTGAAGATCCTCAGCCGCATCACCGAGCCGGCTGAAGGGCGCATCGATTTGTACGGCAAAGTGTCGAGTCTCCTCGAAGTCGGGATCGGGTTTCATCCCGAGCTGAGCGGACGCGAGAACGTCTACCTCAATGGCGCCATCCTCGGTATGTCGCGACGCGAGATCCGGCGCAAGTTCGATGAGATCGTCGAGTTCGCGGAGATCGCCAAGTTTCTCGACACGCCGGTCAAGCGCTACTCGTCGGGCATGTACGTCCGGCTGGCGTTCGCCGTGGCCGCCCATCTCGAGCCGGACATCCTCATCGTCGATGAAGTGCTGGCCGTGGGCGACTCCGCGTTCCAGCAGAAGTGCCTCGGCAAGATGCGCGATATCCGTTCCGAGGGGCGCACGGTCATCGTCGTCAGCCACAACATGGCCACCGTGTCGTCGCTCTGCCAGCGCGTGATCTGGCTGGCCGGCGGGAAAGTCAAAGCGGCGGGTGAGGCGCAGTCGATCATCCGGCAGTACCTGTCGGAAGGCGTCGAGAACGATTTCGTCTGGACGCCGCGACATGGAGTGCTCAGCGCCTTCGAGTACCACTCCGTCTCGATCGAATCGAGCGAGGTGTCCGGAGGCGGCGAGGGCTTCCCGGCGAACGCGCCGATCGACGTCGTGTTCGACATCTCCATTCACGACAAGTTCCCCGCGGGCCGAATCGAGATGCGCCTGCAGACCGACTCCGGCGACCTGCTGCTGACATCGACCAGCGCCGATGCCACCGGCCAGGTGAATCATGAATGGGTGCGCGGACGCCAACAGCTGCGCTGCCGGATCCCGGCCGATTTCCTGATGCCGGGCCGCTACTTCATCACCATCACCGAGCCATACGGCGGCTACGACATCGTCCGCGAGAACGTGCTCACGTTCTCCGTGACCGAAGAGGGGAGTCTGGCCGCGCGGGATCAGCGAGGTGGGAAGATCGCGCCGCTGTTGTCGTGGACGTTCCCTGGGAGCGCGGGCGTCCCGCCCGCTGATTGAGCGGGATTTTGCCAAGAACGGCAGGCGGGACGCCTGCGCTCCCAGGAAGGGCTACCGACGCAGAATCCGCCGCGCGGCACCGCGCAGCTTGCCTTCGACGTAGCCGCGCGTCTGCCACCATCGCGCGATCATCTTCGGTCCGACGATGCGGGCCTTGAACGCCGGATTGCGCATCGACGGTTCTTCGCGCCAGGCGCGCTCGATGGCCGCGCGCGCGCCGTTCCACGATTCGCGGGCCATGGCGTTGCCGGCGACGAGCCAGTACGTTTGCGCGCGCTGATGCGGCGTCTTCGCGTCGGGATCGAAATACGTGGCGTCGTAGCGATCCATGAGCCGCGCGAAAAGCTCGTCCTTGTCGCGTTGATAGCGCGATTCCGTCCGGCTGCCCGCCTCCTCGTGCTGGCGCAACTGCGCCAGAACGTCCGGCAGCAGGTGGATGGGATTGCGCTCCAGCAGCCGGAACCACATCTCCAGATCCTGCGTGGTCCGGTTCGACTCGTTGAATCTGCCGGCGTCCTCGAGCGCGGAGCGATGGATCATCAGGCCGCATCCGAATACCCAGGCCGAGATCAGCTCCAGTCCCGAGCGGACGACGCGAAGCGGCTCGTGATGCTCGCCGGCGACGTTGCCTTGCGCATCGATCAGCTGGAAATCGCAGCCGACGATGCGAACCTCCGGGTTGCGATCGAGAAAGGCCGTTTGCGTCGCCGTCTTGTTCGGCAGATAGCGATCATCGTGACTCAGCCAGCAGAACCACTCGCCGCGCATCTCCGCAATCCCGCGATTGAGCGCCGTCGAGACGCCGCCGTTCTCTTTCTCGATGTATCGGATCCGATCGCCGTACGACCGCGCGATTTCCGCGGTGGCGCCGCCGTCGCGCGAGCCGTCGTTGACGACGATGACTTCGACCTCGCGACTGGTCTGCGCCAGCGCGCTGTCGATGGCCTCGCGCATGTAATTCGCGCCGTTGTAAACCGGGATGACGATGGAGACGCGCGGCATCAGTGCACGATCAGATGGAGTAGCTCATCACGATTTTCGCCACGATCTGCGACACGTTCGGCACCAGGTACTCCGCCGGCGGCGTCCATGGCGATTTCATCAACGCGATTCCAACGGCGCGCTCGATGTCGGCGGCATCGCCGCCGCTGAGAATGTTGCTGCCGCACTCGATCGTCTCCGCGCGCTCGGTGACGTCGCGCAGCGTGACGTTGGGGACGCCGAAGATGCAGCACTCTTCCTGCACCGTGCCGCTGTCGCTCAGCACGCAAGCGGCCTCGATCTCGAGGCGCACGAAGTCGGAGAATCCGAGCGGCTTCATGACCCGGATGTTTTCGCCGAGGGTGATGCCGAAGTATTGCAGGCGATCGAGCGTCCGCGGATGAAGGCTGATCAGCATCGGCAATCCGTGCGCCTCGGCCACGCGATCGAGCGCGGTCACGAATCCACGCAGCCGTTCCTCGCCATCGACATTCTCCACGCGATGCAGCGTGGCCAGGAAGAAGCTCTGCGGCGCCACCGACATCCGCGACATCACATCCGAGGCGTCGATCTGCGCGCGATAAAACTGCAACACCTCGAAGATCGGATTGCCGGTCACCGCGATCTGCTTCCGGTCGAATCCCTCGGCCAGCAGATTCTCCTTGCTGCGATGGGTGTACGGCATCAGCACGTCGCTGCAGTTGTCGATGATTCGCCGGTTGATCTCCTCGGGGACGCGATCGTCATAACAGCGGTTGCCCGCCTCCATGTGAAACACAGGAATGCCGAGGCGGGCCGCGCTGATCGCCGCAAGGCCGCTGTTCGTGTCGCCGAGGATCACCACGCGGTCAGGACGCTCGCGCGAAAAAAAGTCGAACGACTTCTCGATGATCTGTCCCGCCTGCGCGCCGAACGAGCTGGCTTTGATGCCGAGGTGAACGTCCGGCTGCCGAATCTGCAGCTCGCGGAAAAAGACATCGTTCAGATTCTCGTCGTAGTTCTGCCCCGTGTGCACGACGGTGTGCTCGCAGCTGCGATCGAGAATCGGAATCACGCGGCTGAGCCGGATGATCTCGGGACGCGTACCGAGCCAGGTGACGACTTTCATTTCGACTGTCCCGCGGCCATGTACGGCGCCAGCGCCTGGCGGAGCGCCGCGCCCTCGAGGGTGACCTCGGACGACGAATACTCGCTCGTCAGCGCGGGCACGAACGATTCCTGCGCGCGCAGCTCCGGCAGCATCGGAAGGATCGCGTAGTAATCGCCGCGGGCCACGGTGCGGTGGCATTCCTCTTCCGACACCATGATCTCGTGAGTCTTTTCACCGGGACGGACGCCGGTGATCTGGATGGCGATGTCGCGGCCGTCGATCAATGTCGACGCCACGTCGACGATGCGCGCCGCGGGAACATGCGGCACATACGTCTCGCCCGCCCGCGCGCCCGCGATCGCTGCGAAGACCGTTTCGACGGCGCGATCGAGCGGCAGCAGAAAGCGGGTCATCTCTTCAGTCGTAATCGTCACCGGCCCGCCGTGCGCGATCTGGTCGAGAAACAGCGGCACCACCGAGCCGCGCGAAGCGATCACGTTGCCGTAGCGCACGCAGACGAAGCGCGTGGTCGGGCACTCCAGATTGGCCTCGGAGAAAATCCGCTCCATCAGCGCCTTGGTCATCCCCATGACATTCACCGGCTTGCAGGCCTTGTCGGTGGAGATGCCGGCCACCGTCTCGACGCGTGCGCCGCTCTCGCGGATGGCCCGCACGATGTTGCCCGCGCCGAGGACGTTGGTTTGGACTGCCTCGATCGGGAAGTACTCGCACGACGGCACCTGCTTGAGCGCCGCGGCGTTGATGACCACGTCGGCCTCCTCGATGGCGGCGCGGACGGCGGCGTAATCGCGAACGTCGCCGATGCGGAAGCGCAGCAGCTGCTGCGAGTTCGTGTAGATCACCTCATCGGTGGCCGCCGGGCGATTGAGGAACGACAGCCGCATCTCGTTCTGCTTCGCTTCATCGCGCGAAAAAACCGTGATGCGCGCCGGCCGGCCGACGTCGCCGCGCAGCAGTGCGCGCACCATCGTTCCGCCCAGCGACCCGGTGCCGCCGGTGACCAGCACCCGTTTTCCGTCGAGGATCATTCCGTTTTTCTCCAGCGCTCGTAGTGCGGCGATTCCGCCGCCAGCGCGGCAACCATCTCCGGCCATGCCGGCGGCACCAGTCCTGTGGCGGCGCGGAACCGTGTGGCATCGAGCGTCCGGTCGATCACGACGCTGTCGTCCGGCGTGATGGCGATGCCGGCGTCGAACGCTTCATTCAGCATGACCAGGAGATCGTACTTGGTGATGGCCTCTGCTGCCACGTGATAAAGCCCGTGAAGGTCGGGATGCTGCTCGATCACGGAAGCGAGTGTGTTCGCGAACGTGGTGGTGGTGACGCCGGAAAAGACAGCCTTGGTGAACCCGCGCACCGATCCGCCGCGATGGGAGAGGAACCATTCGACCAGCCCGTTCGCCGTGCGCAACTCGCGTCCGATGATCGAGGTTCGGATGGTCAAATGTGGCGGAGACACTTCGCCGAGGAGCTTCGAGCGGCCGTAGAGGTCCGTCGCGTTAGGAACATCATCCTCGGTGTAGTAAACGTGGGTCGGACTCTCTAGTCCGACCTCTTGTGAATACCCCTCGTCACTGTGATTCGGAGCAGGATCGGGCAAGTGACGTTGGTCGGAGCCCCAGTGACGAGGCGCTTCCACAAGGGGTCGGACTAGAGAGTCCGACCTACGTGAGTCCGACCCACGTGCTCCCGCAAATACACAATCCGTCGAGATGTGAATCATCCGCGCCCCCACCCCGTCACACGCCCGCGCCACGACATGCGGAAAAAGCGAATTCAGCGTGATCGATGCGATCGGATCGTGCGCCGCTGCCAGCTGCTTCACCACGCCGATGCAGTTGACGACAACCTCCGGCCGGATCGATGCGATCAACCGCGCCACCCCATCGAAATCGCCGGCATCGAAACCATCGATCACGCGATCATCATCGAACAGCGGCAGCGGCAAACGCGTGCGCACCGCGGCGCGGCAATCGAAGCGGTCGCGGAAGATCTGCCACACCTTGTGGCCGAGCATCCCGCCCGCGCCAAGAATCAGAACACGCATCGGCCGCTAGGATACGTGGTCGGCACTTTACCTGCACCTCACAAAGAAACTCCCCGAACGTCTCCCTCAGCGCCTCAGATTTTCTGGTCAGTAAATGCACACTTCCCCGGGTCAATGAACGCTCGCGTGGTCAATCGCGGACCACGACTTAACGGAGGAACGATGAAGCAACGATGTCTCCCGGTTGTCCTGGTGATCCTCATGATCCTCGTGGCGGCAAGCGCCGTCGCTCAACAGAAGACGATTCTCTTCGACGCCGCCCACGCCCAGACCGCGGGCAACGCCGACTGGACGCTCGATGAAGATTCGTGCGGAACGGCGCAGCGCTTCCCCACGCCCGACCAGGCGGGTATCACCTCGTCCACGGCCGAGACCTACTGGAACGGCGCGCACTCCGCGATGGGCGTCGATCTGGTGAAGAAAGGCTTCCACGTCGAGTCGCTTCCCGTCGGCGCGCGCATCAGCTACGGCGATGGAACGAACGCGCAGGACCTCAGCCACTACAATGTCTTCGTCATGCCCGAGCCGAACATCGCTCTGACGTCGGCGGAGATCACGGCCATCCGCAATTTCGTATTCAACGGCGGCGGCCTGTTCATGATCGCCGACCACGCCGGCGCCGATCGCAACAACGACGGTATCGACGCCGCCGGCGTCTTCAATCTGCTGATGGGAAGCCCGAGCGTGTTTGGAATCGTCTACAACGACAACTCGGCCGACAAAACCTTCGGCTGGTTCGACGATCATCCGGACGGCAACTTCACCACCGACACGACGTCGCCCATCATCTGGACGGGCACGTACGGCGTTCCATCATCGACCCGCGGCCTCGGTCTCTTCGGCTCGTCGTCGATGACGCTCAGCGGCGCCGCCAAGGGACACGTCTGGAAGACGACGTCGACGCACGACTCAACGACAGGTGTGACGTTCGCGACTTCGACCTACGGCTCCGGCCGCGTCGCCGCGATCGGCGACTCGTCCGTCACCGAGGATGCCACGAACAGTTGCGGGCACGGAACGTTCCTCGGATACAACGATCCGAGCTACGACAACGGCCTGATCATGGCCAACGCCCTGGCCTGGATCGCCAACGGCCTGCCGGGAGGCGGAGGCGGCGACACCACGCCCCCCAACACCACCATCACGGCGCCGGCGAACGGCAGCACGGTCAGCGGCACCCTGAACGTGACGGCGACGGCGGGCGACAACGTCGGCGTGACGAAGGTCGAGTTCTACGTCGACGGCGCGCTGAAGTCGACCGACACGAGCTCGCCGTACTTGTTCAGCTGGAACACGACGACGGTCGCGAACGGCGCGCGCGCGCTTGTCACCAAGGCCTACGACGCCTCCGGCAACATCGGCACGTCGCCCACCGTGACGGTGACGGTGAACAACGTGGCGGCGCAACAGCTCCTCGGCAATCCGGGATTCGAGAACGGATCGGCCAGTCCGGCGCCCTGGACGGTCACCGGGGGCGTCATCGACAACTCCGCCTCGCAGCCCGCACACGGAGGCAGCTGGAAGGCGTGGCTCTGCGGCTATGCCCAGGTGCACACGGACAGCATCGTGCAGACGGTGGCCATCCCGAGCGGCAAGGCCTCGGCCACGCTGACGTTCTGGCTGCACATCGACACCGCCGAGACGACCACCACGACCGCCTTCGACACGCTCAAGGTGCAGATCCGCAACTCGTCCGGGACCGTGCTGGCCACGCTGGCCACCTACTCCAATCTCAACGCGAACGCCGGCTATGTGCAGAAGTCGTTCAGCCTGAATTCGTACATCGGGCAGACGATCCAGGTCTACCTGGTCGGGACGGAGGACAGCTCCCTCCAGAGCTCCTTCGTGGTGGACGATTTCGCGCTGAACGCGCAGTGAGGACGGAACGTGGGGCGGACTTGAGAGTCCGCCCTACGTTTTCCGCTGCGCCCTGCGCTGCATCCACGTCATCAGCCAGTACAGCGCGCCGATGACGACGGCGAAGCCGATGAGGTAGTGCGACTTCTCCTTCAGCACGGTGATCATGGCCGAGGGGTCCTTCATCAGGTCGGGCTGATCGCCGAGGACCTGCATGCCGAACCAGGCCAGCGCGGAGCAGAAGATGCCCGCGCCGAGGATGGTCATCAGCGAGAACTTGCGGAAGTCCATGTGGAAGACGCCGGCCGGGACGGAGATCACGTGTCGGATGCCGGGCAGGAGGCGGGCCACGAAGATACCGCCCGCGCCGTACGTGGCGAACCACTGGTCCGCCTTCTCGATCTTCGGCGTGGAGAGGAAGAGGTACTTGCCGTAGCGCTCGATCAGCGGGCGTCCGAGCTTGTAGGAGACCCAGTAGCTGATCGCCGACCCGATCCACGAGCCGGCCGTGGCCGCGATCACCAC
>Ga0157378_10002966_pt1 | contig 15095 bp, 13 predicted proteins | sample M65metaG_FD_115309 | JGI IMG/M metagenome (GOLD analysis project Ga0157378, IMG submission 115309) | Miscanthus rhizosphere microbial communities from Kellogg Biological Station, Michigan, USA - M6-5 metaG | ecosystem: Host-associated > Plants > Roots > Rhizosphere > Soil | place: USA: Michigan...
GGGCCAGTATCAATATTTCTGCATAGATGAGCTGGTTAAAAACTGTGTTGGTTTTAAATAAGACAAAACAAAAAACGGTACAAACACCGAAACAGAGCAGCATGGATTTGCGCGGGCCAATAGCGTTGGTAAGCCAGCCCGACAAAAAACCGCCGGTAAGACCGCCTATGCCCAGCATCATCATAGAAACACCCCTTTGCTGTTGCCCATCACCGTTAGTAATAAGGGTTTGTATCCAGGTGGGCAACCAGGAAAACACAGCCCACAAACCAATCAGCATAGTGCCGAAAATAATTGAGCCCTTTACCAGGTCGGCCCTGTACCCATGTGAAAGAATTGACGCGCCATGGGTGATTTTTTTTGCAGTAAAGGATTTGCTATTTTTCCATTGAACCGATTCGCGCAGTAGCCAGTTGGAAGCAATGGCTATGATCAGCGGCAATATGCCCACGATAAAAGCCTGGCGCCATGATGAAACAAAATAGTCGATCACACCTGCAGAAAAAATGCCTACCGGAATTGAAATGGAAAGAATACCCAGGAAGATAGCGCGTGTTTTTTGGGGCCATTCTTCCATCATTATGGTGGTAGTGGTTACCAGCACCGCTCCTAAACCGGCACCCGTGAGAAGCCGGCAAATAACAACGCCCCACCAATTGGGCATATAGCCTGTAAGCAATGTAAAGAAGCCATATAATGCTATCGAATAAGTGACGGCCTTTTTTCTCCCCGCTTTATCGCTCATGAAACCAGCAGCGATTCCTCCCAATGCGCCACCGAAAATAAAAACGGCATTAATGTAAGCACTGATTGTATTTAATTCATCCTGGACCTTATTGCCCAACAGGTCTTTAACAGCGACCGGTAAATACACCGACATAAGCGTAGATACAGTTCCCGCCAGCGCAGTACCGAAAAAGCAGATGCCCAATAGGGTCCAGTGATATCCGCTTATTTTTTCTTCTTTGTTCATACACTGTTTTTTAAATGATCATATCCCTGTGGCAACCGGTTATAGCCATGATTTTTTAAGCGTTCAGCCAATCCTTTGTAAAAAGCAGGATCAGTGGGCGCTACAGTGGCCAAGCCGTCTACGTAGCGGTTGTACAAACAAAAAAGTGCGGCTATCAGTACCGTATCGTGTATTTCAATGTCTGTTGCACCGGCCATTTTTGCCTGGTTAACGGATTCACCTGTTACTGCCAGCCCGCTTTGCTGGGTTTGAGCAGCTATCTGCAACAGCGCTTTCATTTTATCACTCACCGGTGCGGATTGAATATCTTCTTTAACTTTTTGTGAAGTCTCAGATTCATCCAGGAATATATCGGCTGCAGCCGTATGAGCGGTTGCACAAAAAGCACATTCGTTGCGGTGCGATACAACGGTTGCGATCAACTCCCGTTCTGCTTCAGTTAAAGACGATCGCCCGCGAAGCAGTATCTGTGTCAATTCCCGAATGGGTGCAGCGCTGTCTTTGCGGTATTCAAGCAGACCGGTAATACCGGGAAGATGCTTCTCCAATGGAATATATGGCATATACAAGGCTGTTTAAAAAGGTTTGTATTGCGTAATCATTTACATGCGGATTATTGAGCATGGATAATGAAACGCTGACCTGAATGGACAATAAAGGAATGGGCAGCTAAGCCCCTGCATGCTGTGGAATGACAGGTAATATCAGCAGCCGGTTTGCGGCGGATGTTCGGCTGCGCCAGGAGAATTTTGAGGAAAAAAACAAGCCAGATCTTTGTTTTGCAGAACTACCGGTACGGCAGGCAATGCAAAACTGTATTGCGCAATGATATTGTTGTATTCGGTAAGAGGGCTGTTTTTTTTGCCGGCAGGTTCTTTGCTTTTTTGCGTAGCGAAATCATTTACCTGGCCTGCATATGAAGATTTTTCTTTTAACAGTTGTGTTCTCTGCTGGTTGGGAAGACAGAGAATATGCAATGTATCATTTAAAACCCGGCGTTTTACATAGTTATACGTAATGCCATTTACCTCTATGGATCCATCCAAACGCTCAAACGCTGTACTGTTTTGCGTATAAGGTAAATTGAAAGGAATGCTGATTTCTACCAGTTCAGCGTCTGTATATTTATTTTCATCAATTTGCTGTGCAAATTGTTGCTCCGATTGCTCAATAAAGTACTGGAATACCAGCGAATAACCGGCCAGGTTAAACAGGTAAACAGCAAGCAGCAGTATGGCAATTGGTTTTTTCAACAAAATAAAAATATGGAAAATTTATGTAAATGCAGTGTTTTCTTCGGTTGCAAGGCCATCAAATAGGAGCCTGTTTACTGCCCTGCAACACAACCTTTTTCAAAGGATAGCCGTACTGTTATTATAATGACGGAAAACCGGTGGTGGCATGAGTTTAGTCATTTTGATAAACTGGTTTTTGTGTTTATTTTGGAAAAATCGGATGCGATCCGGTTACATCGGTGATCCCGGTGTTGACTCAATATATAAATTCTGATATGATGCCTTGCAGACAGATTTTGGGTACAATGATGGTGTTTTGCTGCCTGGTAGCATCCTGCGGTAAAAATGACAGCAATGTTATTCCCCCTGTAGTGCCGCCGGCCTATAAATTGGATTATGGCGATTCCATCTTTTTTCTTCAGCAACAAGCTACCGATTATATTGTGACGCCTGTTCAGGCTGCGGTGCCGGGCGTCTACAGCGGGTTCCCGGAAGGCATAGAAATAAATAGTAAAACGGGCGCTATCAATGTTTCCAAAAGCGAAATGGGCCTGCGGTATAGAATCAGTTTTGTACCAGATGGCAGTAAAGATACCAGCAGCGCAATTGTATTGCTGTCTGGAATCAATTTCCTGGATGGCTTTTATAAATTAAACACAGCAGACTCCATTCTGAAACCAATCTACAATGCCAACGCGGCGAATGCTGTGCCCGGTATAAATAACGGCAGTGTTTTTGACGAAGGCTCGGGCTGCAAAAGCGCCGGCTGCAATGTAAATCTTGCTTCCGGCAGTATAAACCTCGCCCAGACCGTTCGTAATGGCGTGTTTGGTGTAAACCCGGTAAACAACGACCGGCACGAGTTCGATTTAAATTACCGCATCAATGATAAGAGCGGAAAAGCATTGAATACGTTGAGAGTAAAATTGTATTTTTTTAAGTCCATGAACGATGTTACCCAGGAAGTGTATGATATTATAGCATCACGGCAGGGAACCGTTTTCCGCGAATCTGTTGGCGCCATCAATGCATTGGCACGTACTATGAATGCAGATAAGGCTGCCAAGCCCAGGCCGCCCTGCATTTTTATTATCGCACAATAATTCCTTTGTCTCTTTCGCAGCGGTTGTTGTAATTTACTGGCATTCGCATGTAAATTTATCCGGATGTTCCGCAGCGGCTATTTGAGTATTCTTTTATTACTTGCTGTATTATGCCTGCAAAGCCAGGAATATCACGGATCGCCCCAATATCTGGCAACTTACCGCCGGGCTGAAAAATGGTACCACGCTGAAAATCCCACAACGGTTACCGATAGTCTTGCATTGAACGCCTACCTGCGCACTATAGAGCAGATAAATAAAGCGCATGTCTTGGACGCAGTCGCAATGGACTGCTATCTTAAATCCGGCATCCTGCAAATGACAGCGGGTAATAATGAGCAGGCGTTAAAAAATTTCCAGCAGGCTATAGCAACACATGGCCTTGCAAAGGAATTGCCCGATTCATTGCTTTTTCAGCCTTATTTATATGCCGGCAGCATACAGTATGATTTCAATAACCTGGATTCGGCCATTTCCTGTTATAAAAAAGCGGAAGCTATCAGCGGCCGGTACCCGGCACTTAACGAAGTGGAACGTCTTTATAATAAGCTTGGAGCGCTGTATTATGAAACCGGCGACTATAAACGGAGTATTCCCTATTATGAAAAAGCGATTTCACTGGCAGCCTCAAAAAAGCCAGTTGATATTAACCTTGTTGTTACGTACAAAAATAATATTGCCTCCTCCTGGCTTAAACTGGGTGCTTATAACCAGGCACTGGAATTATACCGGCAGCTACTGAATTTTCGTTTTAATGTAGATCAATTGTATATTAATATCAGCCTTGTTTACCTGCAGCAGGGCGATGCCCAACAGGCACTGAAGTTTTTGCGGCAGGTTAAGCAAAACAATTTTATTAAATACAATAACCTCAGCAGGGCTTTTATTTCCATCGGCAGGTATGACTCTGCCCGTTATTACAACCAGCTTGCATTAAACGGTGTACAGGCAACGCAGGGCGCGCGATCTGCTGATTATGCATTAGCCCTTAAATACGCAGGAGATATTTATTGTGCAGCGGGTAAACTACACGAGGGAATTCAAAACTATCAATCAGCATTGTGTCTGATGGTGCCGGGATTTACAGATACCGTTGCCGCGCATAATCCGGGCGCCTATACGGGGCTTCAAAATTTTTCTTTGGTATTTGATATACTTTCTGCCAAGGCCACGGCTTTCAGAATTTTGCAAGGCACACAAACCGGTACACAGGATCTCCAACATGCACTGAATGCTTATACCGCCGCGATGGCGCTTTCACAGCATGTGCAAAATACCTATGCATCTGACGATGCGCGGCTTTTTCTGGGAAACAAAGTAAACGCTGCATGTGCCGAAGCAGTAAGTGTAGCTATCAAGCTATACGGGCTGACGAATAATGCCGCGTACATGATAAAAGCGTCTTCCTTCGTGGAAAGCAATAAGGCTTCCGTTTTACAGGCTGCACTAAGACAGCTCGATTTAACAGGTATTGCAGGTTTACCGTCTGATTTGCTGGCTGCTGAAAGAAAATTCAAAATACTTATCGCAAAATTATCCATCCAGGCAGCCCGACTGCGCGATAGCGCACTGATTTCCGCACTGCAAAAAAAAATGGGGGAAGCTGAATTACAATTATCTGCCGTACAGGAAAAACTGGACGATCAACCTGCTTACCGCAGTTTGAAGTTTAATGCCAGGAATACAAACATTGACAGTGCACGACTGCACCTGGATAAACAGGATGCAGTACTTTCTTATTATTATACCAGTGGTCAGTTGGTGTGTTTTTACGCTACCAGCGAAGAGTCGGGCTTTACGACTGTTGCCTTACAACCCGATTTTTTTTCAGGTATCCGGCAACTACGCGCAGACCTGGAATCACCCGGGAAAGCGGGAAGGCTGTCGAACAAAAACATTAACAAACAGCTGTACCAGTCTTTGCTGTCGCCGGTGATGGCAAAAATAAAAGCCAGGCGGCATCTTATTGTTATACCCTATAATGAAATCTGCTATCTGCCTTTTGATATCTTAAAAGACCCGGAAGACGGTACACTGTTATTGCAAAAATTTGATATCAGTTACCAGTATGCTGCAGGTTTCCTGGCCGATGAGAATACAGCAACCGGCAATGAATACAAAGTCCTGGCCATGGCGCCTTTTGCAACAGAGCATAAAGGTTATTCATTGCTTCCTTTCTTACCTGGCTCCTCTATCGAAATAAAAGATCTGAAAGGTGCTATTCTAACGGATGCCGCGGCTACCAAATCGCGGTTTATCAGCTTATCAGATACATTCCCGGTTATACACCTGGCAACGCATGCTGTAGCCAGTGACATTGATCCACTGGGCAGTTATATCGAATTCTTTGCTGAACAAAATGCGCCTGATTCGATGCATCGCCTGTACGAAAAGGAAATTTATAATCTCAACCTGAAAACGGCGAAGCTGGTTATACTCAGCGCCTGCGAAACGGGTAATGGCGTTCTGGTAAATGGCGAAGGAATCGTGAGTTTGTCAAGAGCATTTTCCTATGCGGGATGCAAAAGCGTGATTACTTCTTTATGGAAAGCAGATGATGCTGCCACTGCTTTTATTATGCAAAAGCTCCATGCTTACCTGCAAAAGGGATACACAAAAAGCGAGGCCCTGCAAAAAGCCAGGCTGGACTACCTGAACAACCCGTCTGTTGAAGACCGGTATAAACTACCTGCTTATTGGGCGCACCTGGTATTGATTGGTAATGCAGGTCCGGTAGTTACCAAGCACCTTCCCTGGTACCTGCCCGCCGCGATCATTGCAGCATTGTTTATTGTTATTGGCGGCGTATATATAAAAAGAAAAAGGGCGCGTTAACAGCGCCCCCGGTTTGTATCACAGGTATATGTATTATTTGTGCAACATAACAGCAGGAAGCTTCGTATCCTCGTTTGTTTTTAGGCTGAGGTTGTTTACGGTGCTATCTGCATAACCGCCGGTGGTGGCATGATACAGCAACGAATAGTTGCCGGCCTTGAGACCGGTAAATTTGAATTCACCTTCCTTTTCCGGTATTGCACTGGCTGTATCGGTACCATTAATGGCCATTACAATGGCCCCCGCGGCCTGGGGTAATACCCGCCCTTCTATGGAAGCCATTTTTTCCTTGCTGAAGCCTTTGCAGTTCAGCTTGAGTTCAAAATTGTTCCCGTGCCGGCTAACGGATCGGCTTCCATCAATGTCTATCCACAAATGCGTGATCCCGCCCGAATTGATGTTTACAGTCGACTCGTCTATTTTTATAACGACAAAATTATCCTGGTCTTTTACAGCGAGCGGTATATTGACGCCGTTGATAACAACGCTGTTATTGTTCCCAAGTGTAAGCCGGATTTTTTTAAGTTTTTGGATCGCCGGAAATGAACCTGTGCCAAATAAAGTGTCCAATCCATTGCGGAATCGAAGTATATCATACACACCGGCGTTAACAGGTATGGTCGTCCATCCACCGGATTTATCGCCGTGTCCGTCATTATCATCCACATCACGTTGATGTTCATTTTCGTGGCGTTCCTGGTCGTTGTCTTCGACCTTTATTTCCAGTTGCCGTATATCCAGGAAGAGTTTATCAAACACGAGGGAAGGATCATCTGTTAGATAGACATGTACGGAAGAGGTGCCGCTATGCCCGTTGGAAGAAACCGTTTTCTGGCAGGATTGGGTGCAGCAGAATAACACAATTGCAAGTATCATAACCGGCCATTTGATCATGGATGTTTTCATATTAATTTTTTTGAGGTGAAAGTTTCCGTTTTATACTGATTGGTCAACACAATCATGCATCATGTAACCGGGGACTAAAAAATAAAAAAAATTGCTGAGGAAGCTGGGTTTATGAGAAAGGCTGAATTGCCGCGTTACCAGCTGTGACATCGTGTATTGAGTCGCCCACACGAGATGAGCTGCATCAAACTTAAATCGGTTCGGAGATGTTCAATTTAATGGCGGGCCATTCTTTTTAGTTTCAACATGAACCAGCTATTTATCTTCCTATGATAAGTATGGGCCTGGTCTGCATGAATGTGTTCAAAAAGCGGTAAAGCTTTGCCGGGTTCATTGTTCTGCAGGTAGGCAAGACCCAGGTAATACTGAGCATCTTCTTCAAAGAAATGCACATCGTTTACCTTATTATTTTGCTGTAATGCCAGGAATGAATGGATGGCATCGGGTGCATGGTTCAGATTGAGCGCCGCTATGCCATTCAGAAAATAATCTTCGGGCTGTGGATTATCGATCTTTTTAAAGGCGGCAGTTACCACAGCCATATCTCCTTTTTTAAATGGATCTTCCAACACAGACACCGTATTGCCACCCCTGGTCTCATGTAATTGAAACGTTTCGTAATTATTACGGAACAGTTGTTGCGGCGTGGCAGAAAAATATTGGTATAATACCATTGTTCCAAGAACAATAGCCAGCATTGCTGCAATACGGGTTGTATATTGCAGCATACGCCTTATACCGATGGGATGTTGTGCAGGGGTGGCACTTAACTCTTTCATCATCTCTGTATGAATACCGGCAATGTTTTTTTTCAACCCATAAGTTTTCACCGATTCTTTTGCGAGGCGCAGGCTTTCAAGTTCGGCAGCAAGCTCGTGACTGGCAGCTATTTTTTCCCGGATGGATGTTAATGCTTCGCCTTCGAGTTCACCATCCAGGTATTGGATCAGGAGATCTGTGTTGGTAGAATTATCATTCATAGAATAATATTGATTTAAGATTTTTGGCCAGTTGCGTTTGCTCTGCCAGCATTTGTTCCAGTTGTTTCAGACATTTATATTTTTTATTTCTTACCACCTGCTCATTCTCGTATTGCAGGTTTTGCAGGATTTCTTTTATAGCGAGGTTGTCGTAATAAAAAGCCAGTAATATTTTTTTACAGGTTTCGCCCAGGCTGTCGATCAGCCGCATCAATTGTGTTTTTAGTTCACGGTTTACCATATAGTGACTAATGTCCATTTCTGTATTGTCTTTTGCTTTTTCAAATTTTTCGTCTCTTAATTTTGAGCGACCTCTTTTTTTCAGTTCATTCAACCAGGTATTGCGTGTAATGGCATATAAAAAAGTACTGATACTGCTTTCTCCGCGGAACTTGTCTTTTTTCACCAGCTCAATAAAAACAAGTACCACTTCCTGGAAAATATCTTCTGCGTCTTCATCACTGCCATTGTTCTGGTTAATGTACGCCTTTGTAATACCAAATTGCGATCTGTACAATTGTCGTATGGCCTCATCGGGTGTTACATCTGACCGTAATATTTGTAAAAGCTCATTATCCGTTAAATTCCTCCCTGTTTCCATCCTGATACTGTTATTGGTAAATGATAAAAGTGAAATTGTAATCAAATTTTCATTTTTTTCGGGAAAGATGGAGAATAAATAACCCGCTGAAGGATGTTTAATACAAAAAGCCCTGCTAAGGGCTTTTGTTTTACCGGCTGTATGGATGGTTGTGCTGAATCAGCGTTCTATTGGATTGTACGGGTGAGAATCCCTGTTATTTTTGAAATTGCAGATGTTCGTCTTCCAGTATTTCCGGATTGTCCAGTTTAATAGCCGTTGAAGTGATGGATACAAGATTCCATGTTTTGGTCAGCCGCCTGAATGGATTATCGGTACCCATATTAACAGTAATGGCATCTTTGGAAGAAGAACCATAATAAGTTACCGCGGGCGAATAGCTCCAACTGCCCTGGATATCGGCTCCATTTTTAGTGGCAACCAGCTTTCCATTGCTGGCAAACCTGAACACGTAGCCCGAAAATGCGGCGGTATTGTCTTCTTTTTTTTGAATGAGCGAACTGATTGTCCAACTGCCATTGGTAAGCAGACCGGTGATGCTATCGCTGGCAGGAGACTGGGCGGAAGGATTGCCGGCATTTTTTGAACACGATGTAAAAAATACAAGGGCAAATACCAGCAGGCGTCCATAAATAGTGGCATGTGATTTCATAATATTTTGTTTTAGAAATGATAGTATACAAGTTGGTAGCCACGCATAAAGTATATGTAACCGCCGGCGGGCGGTTTTTTTCGATAAAATATTAATCAAATGATTAAAATATTTGATTAAACCAGAATTTTGATTTTCTTTTGCATAAAATAATAAAGCGTGGATGGCTAAGAAAGAAAAAGTAAAATCAGCGCCGGATATTTCTACGGAAGAAAAAATAAAGCAGGCAGCCCGGAACGTTTTCACTAAAAAAGGTTATGCTGCCACCCGCACGCGTGATATCGCGGAAGAAGCAGGTATTAACCTCGCCCTGTTGAATTATTATTTCAGGAGCAAGGAAAAGCTGTTTGAAGTAATAATGCTGGAAAAACTGCAAAAATTTTTTAGCGTTTTATTACCCATTATCAACGATACGGCAACCACACTCGAAAATAAAGTAGAAGGTATCGCTGCAAACTATATTGACCTGCTCACGACCAACGCCGATTTACCTCTTTTTATACTAAGTGAGGTAAGAAATAACCCTGAGATATTTATTAAGATCGTACAAAAGAAAAATTTTCTCCGGGAATCTGTTTTGGTGAAGCAGTTGCAGGAAAAAAGGCCCGGTATCAACCCGTTGCAGTTCCTGATCAGCCTGCTGGCCATGTGTATTTTTCCTTTCGTAATGAAACCGGTATTGCAAAAAATGGCCGATTTAACGGAAACTGATTTCCATGCCATGATGCTGGAGCGAAAGACTTTAATTCCTGTATGGACCAAAGCCATGCTGAAAGCAAAATAATTTTTATTGGTATCAAAAAACCGCGGTCTAATGAAAACATTACAAATATTCAGAAAGATAAGATGGCTGCTGTTAGTGCTGATATCCGTATCGGCTCAGGCCCAGTTGAAGCGGCTTACCATTGAGCAAGCTTACGAACTGGCAAGGCAAAACTATCCGCTGATCAAAAAGCATGATCTTATCGCAAGGAGTGCAGCCTATTCGATTGACAATGCAGGCAAACTCTACTTGCCGCAATTTTCAATCACCGGACAGGCTACCTATCAATCCCAAACCATCAGCTTTAGCGATGTTCTTGGTTCCTTACCTGGTATTAAACCGCCCGCCATCAGCAAAGATCAATACAGGATTCAGGCAGAGATCAGCCAACAGATCTACGATGCAGGTATTTCAGCAAATCAGAAGGAAATGGTGCGGGCCAATACCGCTGTTCAGCAACAAAATATTGAAGTAAACTTATATGCTCTTAAAGATCGTGTGGCACAACTTTATTTTTCTGTTTTACTCATCAATGAACAATTGCTACAGAACGAAATAAAAAAAGCCAGCCTGCAAAGCGCTGCTGACAAAGTTGCCGCAGCACTTCAAAACGGCACAGCATTCAAGAGCAACCTCAATGAATTGCAGGCAGAAGTGGCCACGGCAGAAATGCTGAATATAGAATTGAGGGCCGGCCGCAAAGCTTATCTGCAGGTGTTGTCCATCTTTATCGGGCAACAACTGGATGGATCGGTGGAGTTAGAGAAGCCTGCGCAGCAATTGAACGATCCCTCTATAAAAAGACCGGAACTGGAATTATTTGCGCTGCAGAAAAAGATATACAATGTTCAGGAGAAACAATTGCAGTCAGACTATCTACCAAAATTGAATGCTTTTGTACAGGGTGGTTATGGCAGGCCTACGCTGAACATTATAGAAGATAAATTTGGAAGCTGGTGGTTGGGTGGACTCCGCCTCAACTGGAACTTCGGCAGTTTGTACACATTGAAAAACAACAGACATATTCTAAAAAACAACCAGGATGCCCTGGATATTGATAAAGAGACCTTTATTTATAACACAAATCTGAACTTAAGCCAGCAAAACAGTGAAGCACAGAAATATGCCGATTTGATGAAACAGGATGATGCTATAATAGCGCTCAGGACCGCCGTTACAAAATCGGCGCAGGCCCAACTGGACAATGGCGTAATAACGGTGCACGATTATATTTCAAAACTGGATGCGGAAAATATGGCGAGGCAAACAAAGATTCTTCATGCCACGCAACTTTTACAAGCTCAATACAATTATAAAAACACATCGGGCAATTAAATGATCAATTTTATTTTATGATGTATAAAACAATTGCAGTATGGGCCTTGCTGATAGCAACTATCTCCTGCAACAATCATGACAATGATTACGACGCCTCGGGAAATTTTGAAGCCGATGAAGTAATTGTTTCTGCTGAACAAAACGGTGTACTGCTTTCGTTCAGCATCAATGAAGGAGACCGCGTGAACGAGGGCGCCGCTGTGGGGCAAATTGATGTAACCATTCCCGCACTTCAGCAGGAACAGGCGCAGGCAACCATTAAAGCCCTGAACAATAAAACCGGGTCTGCTGCTGAACAAAATGGTCTGGTGAAAAAGCAATTGGTTGTGCTGGAAGCGCAACTGGCACAGCAGAGAAGAGAAAAGGCACGGACTGAAAACCTGGTGAAGGCTGATGCAGCCACGCACAAACAACTGGATGATATCAGTGCACAGATTGATCAGTTGCAAAAACAAATAGCCGTTTCACAACAGCAGCTAAAAGTGAATATTTCAAATACCAGCACACAAAACAAAAGTATCCTTAGCGAAAAAAGCCCGCTTGAAAAAACAGTAGCCCAATACCAGGAACTGGTAAAACGGGGGCAGGTTGTTAACCCCATTACCGGCATTGTATTGAGCAAATATGCACTCAAGGGAGAGATGGCCACCATTGGTAAACCGTTGTATAAAATTGCCAATACCGATACGCTTACATTGCGGGCTTACGTGACAGGCGATAATCTTTCGCAAATCAAAATTGGGCAGCAGGTGAAGGTTCGGATAGACCAGGGCAAAAAGGAATATAAGAACTATGCAGGAACTATTTACTGGATAGCTGCCAAATCGGAATTTACGCCTAAAACCATTCAGACAAAAGATGAGCGGGCCAACCTGGTATATGCCGTTAAAGTAAAGGTGAAGAACGATGGCTTCCTGAAGATTGGCATGTATGGAGAAGTGATTTGGAGCCAGGCTAAATAAAAAAGATTGTTTGAGTGATAATAAAAAGTGTATGGCTTCAGTAACGCTTCAGCATATCAGTAAAACATATAACAAAGGCAGTGTGCTGGCTGTTGATGATGTATCCTTTGAAGTGAAAGAAGGAGAATTATTTGGATTGATTGGCCCCGACGGTGCCGGCAAAACTTCCATCTTCAGGATACTGACAACGGTTTTGCTGGCAGATAAAGGCCAGGCCGCTGTGGCGGGTTACGATGTAATAAAAGACTATCGAGCCATCCGGAACAGGGTGGGGTATATGCCCGGTAAGTTTTCGCTTTACCAGGATTTGACCATTAAAGAAAATCTTGAATTCTTTGCCACTGTATTTGAAACCAGCCTGGAAGCCAACTATGATCTGATAAAGGATATTTATGACCAGATCAAACCATTTAATGATCGCCGGGCGGGAAAGTTATCGGGTGGCATGAAGCAAAAACTGGCGCTCTGCTGTGCGTTAATACATAAACCTGAAGTGCTATTGCTTGACGAACCAACTACAGGTGTTGATGCCATTTCAAGAAAGGAATTCTGGGACATATTAAAGAAGCTGAAACAACAGGGCATCACCATCCTGGTGTCTACGCCTTATATGGATGAAGCCAATTTATGCGAGCGTATTGCGCTCATTCAAAAGGGTAAAATTATGTCGGTAGACACACCGCAAAATATTGTGGCTTCTTACCCGGTGAAATTATTTGCGGTTAAATCTGCTGAAATATACCGGTTGCTGAATGATCTGAGAATTGCATCCCAGGTGGAAAGTTGTTACGCCTTTGGAGAGTTTTTACATGTTACGGTGAAGAACGATGCCGGAAATGCAGCGGCCTTGGTAAGGGAAATCGTTACCGGGAAGGGTCATAGTGATTTTGTGCTGGAAGAAATTACGCCCAGCATTGAGGATAGTTTTATAAGGTTGATGAACAAAACGACGGCTGAGCCAATGAACGCTACAGCACATTAAAATGAAGACGATGGAGGAGAAAGCAATTGCCTGTAACGAACTGACCAAAAAGTTTGGTGATTTCTATGCAGTTAATAAAATTTCTTTTGAAGTAAACAGGGGCGAAATATTCGGTTTCCTGGGAGCCAATGGTGCCGGTAAAACAACTGCCATGCGTATTCTTTGCGGGCTTTCTTACCCAAGTTCCGGCAAAGCAACGGTAGCAGGTTTCGATGTATACAAACAACAGGAGTCTATCAAAAAGAATATTGGTTATATGAGCCAGAAATTTTCTTTGTATGAAAACCTCAGCATACGGGAGAATATAGAATTCTTTGGAGGCGTTTACGGCGTTTCACGGAAGGACATCAAGACGCGGAGCAATACATTGATTGACAACCTGGGTTTACAAAACGAAACAAAAAAAATGGTGGGCGAATTGCCCCTTGGGTGGAAGCAAAAGCTTGCTTTTTCAGTCGCCATTTTTCACCGGCCCCAAATTGTTTTTCTGGATGAGCCGACAGGTGGTGTGGATCCGGTAACCCGCAGGCAATTCTGGGATATGATATATGAGGCAGCAGCATCCGGTATTACCATTTTTGTAACCACGCATTATATGGATGAAGCAGAGTATTGTAACCGCGTATCAATAATGGTAGATGGACGGGTAGAAGCATTGGATACGCCTGCTAACCTGAAAAAGCAATTTTCTGCAAATAATATGAATGAAGTCTTTTATCAACTGGCACGCGGTGCAAGAAGATCGGGCGACTAAACAGTAAATCATGAAACAATTATTTGTGTTTATCAGGAAGGAATTTTACCACGTGTTCCGCGACCGCAGAACCCTGCTGGTAATGTTTGGCTTGCCGGTGATACAAATCCTGCTGTTTGGATATGCCATGACGACCGAAATGAAAAATGCGCCAATTATTATAAACGATAATGCCAGGGATGTACAAACAGAACAAATCATATTTAAGATAAAAGCATCGCCTTATTTTACTGTTGACGAACCGGCATCCGGCTATAAAGATGTTGAGAAAGCTTTTAAAAAAGGAAATATCAAATGTGCATTGATATTTCCAGCCGGTTTTGGAAACGATTTGCTGCACAGTGGCAGAGCAACCGTACAGATTATTGCAGATGGTTCTGATCCCAACACGGCCAAGACGGTCATTAACTATCTCACGGCTATCATTACTGATTACCAGCAACAATTATTTCCGGGGGTAACACTTCCTTATAAAATAATCACCGAAACAAGAATGCTGTATAATGAAGAAGGGAATGGATCATTGATTTTTATACCCGGTGTGATGGCGCTCATATTAATGCTTGTATGTACAGCGCTCACGTCTGTGTCGATTGTTAAGGAAAAGGAACTGGGCACGATGGAAGTGCTGCTGGTATCCCCGTTTAAACCAGTAATGGTATTAATATCCAAGGCGGTCCCATACCTTGTGTTATCGCTGATCAATTTTACGGTTATCGTGCTCCTGTCTGTATTTGTGCTGAATGTGGAAATAAAAGGCAGTGTTCTCCTCCTTTTTTTTGAAAGCACCTTGTTTATCATTACCTGCCTTTCATTTGGCTTGCTTATATCTAATACCACCAACTCTCAGCAAACGGCTTTACTGATCTGCATGATGGGCATGATGCTGCCAACCATGGTATTTACAGGATTTATGTTTCCCCTGGAAAACATGCCCTGGCCATTCCGGGTAATTTCTAATATTCTTCCCTCCCGCTGGTATTACCTGATTATAAAAGCCGTGATGCTGAA
>Ga0157378_10002967_pt1 | contig 15089 bp, 11 predicted proteins | sample M65metaG_FD_115309 | JGI IMG/M metagenome (GOLD analysis project Ga0157378, IMG submission 115309) | Miscanthus rhizosphere microbial communities from Kellogg Biological Station, Michigan, USA - M6-5 metaG | ecosystem: Host-associated > Plants > Roots > Rhizosphere > Soil | place: USA: Michigan...
AACAACCATATTTACAGTATTGCCCAATGCATCATTAGAAGCACTTTCATATATCCCATTTCCGAGTGAGGTCCACCCGGATAAGGCGACCAAGCCTGATATAACCGGTTTATTACCATTTCCATAAGCGCCTACTACTATTGGTGAAGATGCCGTTCCTGATTGTGAAATAGTAAGGCTGCCAAAAAATACCTCTCCCCTTTTTAAGAGAACCGAATCTCCCGGTCTGAGATGAGGGAAAAAGGAATTTAATTTACTTAATGATTTCCATGGAGTGGATGGATTTCTTGCTTGTGTTGTTGTACGGGAATCATTACCATTTGAAGATGAAAAATAATAAGTCGCTCCTTTAACTGAATTAATTAATAATACATTGTAAACAAGAAAGAAAATCTTGCTTAAACTAATAAAATAGTTTCTCATAAACACAGAAATTTTAATGATAACGGAGGATTATTTTTTCGTTGCGACGTTTGCATTTTTTATACCAAAAAGGTAGCGGTGGATTAAAATAAAGTTAAAATAATAGTATAGATTCACCCGTAGTTATCGCGCTGATATCAACACCAATAACATTTGCTTCTAAAGGACAATGAAACCCAATGTATATATTACTTTATGAGATGTTACTTTTAAGATTAAACAAAAAAATCCCTGCCGAAAATAAAATGATCTGCAGGGATGCAAAAAGGCTTTATATCAAATTATTTCGATGATGCCGTTGCTTCAGAACTTACAGGAATATTGAAAGTATTCTTTTCCTGGTTACTTGCTCTCTTTTTTTCATAACGCATTTCAATTTTGTTTTTGCTAATTGTAGGTGATACTTTAGTGTGAAATACATTTGCCAGTGTAGGCGCAATTACAAGAGAAACGATTGACATTAATTTGATAAGGATATTCATAGATGGTCCTGAAGTATCTTTAAAAGGATCGCCTACGGTATCGCCTGTAACTGCGGCTTTATGAGGTTCACTCTTTTTCTTATATATCTGCCCGTTTATTTCCACTCCCTTTTCAAAGCTCTTTTTCGCGTTGTCCCACGCGCCGCCGGCATTGTTTTGAAACATTCCCATCAACACACCGCTTACAGTAGCACCGGCGAGAAAACCTCCTAATGCTTCAGGTCCCAATAGAAAACCAATGATCAAAGGTGAAATGATAGCAATAGCACCCGGCAACATCATTTTTTTGATAGATGCTTCTGTTGAAATAGCAACACATTTATCATATTCCGGTTGACCTGTGCCTTCCATGATTCCTGGGATTGTACGAAACTGCCTGCGCACTTCTTCTACCATCGCCATTGCTGCCTGGCCTACTGCACGAATAGCCAATGAAGAAAAAAGAAACGGGATCATTCCTCCTACGAATAAAGAAGCTAAAACTTTTGCATTATAAATATCAATTCCTTTTATGCCTGCAACACCTACAAAAGCTGCAAATAAAGCCAATGCGGTTAAGGCAGCAGATGCAATAGCAAAGCCTTTTCCTGTGGCAGCAGTAGTGTTTCCAACAGCATCCAGAACATCTGTTTTTTCACGGACATCCGGAGGTAATTCGCTCATCTCTGCAATACCACCGGCATTGTCCGCAATTGGACCAAAAGCATCAATCGCCAATTGCATGGCGGTTGTAGCCATCATACCTGCTGCGGCAATTGCAACACCATATAATCCCGCGCATTCATAAGAACCATAAATACCTCCGGCTAAAACAAGAATAGGAAGCATGGTTGATTCCATGCCCACTGCCAAACCTCCTATTACATTGGTTGCATGTCCTGTTGCTGATTGACGGATAATACTTTTAACAGGCCCTTTTCCCATTGCAGTGTAGTATTCTGTTATCATACTCATGAATGTTCCTACTGCCAATCCCACTATAACGGCACCTATTACACCGGTATTGGTGAAAGGTATCCCCCGCAGTTCCATTGAATCGGGCAATATATATTTCACAAGGAATATACTGGCAAAACCTGCAAGAATAATGGCTCCCCAGTTTCCCATATTTAAAGCTCTTTGAACATTAGTTGTATTTATACCGCGTGCATCATTCGCTTTAACAAAAAAAGTTGCGATGATAGAAAATATAATTCCAATTCCCGCAATAAGCATAGGAAGAAGAATGGGAGAATATCCGCCAAACGCATCCGGCAATGGGCCTCCATCCGGGCTTCTTACCTCTTGTCCGAGCACCATCGTAGCTAATACTGTTGCCACATATGAACCAAACAAATCCGCACCCATGCCAGCCACATCACCTACATTATCACCTACATTATCTGCAATAGTTGCAGGATTACGCGGATCATCCTCAGGAATACCTGCTTCTACTTTACCAACAAGATCAGCTCCCACGTCAGCGGCCTTTGTATAAATACCTCCCCCTACACGGGCAAACAATGCGATGCTTTCTGCGCCAAGTGAAAAGCCTGTTAGTACTTCTATTGTTTTTAATGTCTCTGCGGAATCTATCGAGCCTGCACCTAAAAAGTTTTTCAATAAAATAAACAATCCTCCCAAACCGAGTACAGCCAATCCTGCCACGCCAAGTCCCATTACAGAACCACCTGTAAACGAAACAGCAAGCGCTTTTGATAAACTGGTCCTTGCAGCATGTGCAGTACGGACATTAGCTCTTGTAGCTACGCGCATTCCAATATAGCCTGCCGTTGCACTAAGCACAGCCCCTACAATAAAAGAAACTGCAATCGACCAATGCGAATTGGAATTACTTGTTGCCATTATTGCCAGCAATATGGCAACGATCACCACGAAATAAGAAAGTATTTTCCATTCTGCTCTTAAAAAAGCCATTGCACCTTCGGCAATATGCTTGCTTATGTCCTGCATACGCTGATTGCCGGGATCTTGTTTGGATACCCAATTAAATTTTATAAGCGTGTAGAGAAGACCAATTACTCCCATCAGAGGAACGGCATAGAACAAATTGTCCATAAGTGATGAATAATAGATGTTTTTGAAATGGCGGCAAAAATAGGGGATAATAAGCAAAATCTTAGGAAAAGTAGTAAGTCATAAATGGGGACTTATAAGTTTTTAGAAAGTAATTTTAAAAGTACTTACTGCTTGCTGATTTTTGGCTTCCATTGTGTTACTCCCTGCCAGACTGACGTCAGCCGGACACGACTTGAACGTTTGCAACTCTATTTAGCAGTGTGGCTGTATCGTATCCCTTCTTTTCTACGTTGTACTTTAGATTATTTCAATTCCAATTTCTTTTTCAGTAAAGCAATTTTATTTTTAAAGATATTAAGTTCATCGCGTTGGTTACCTATAAAGCTGTTATCTTCCAATCTACCTACAACCTTATCCATTTCCATATCATTTTCGTAAACCATTTTTCTAAAAGTATTTGAATAGTCTTTAGCTCTCGATTCATAAATTTTTTCAGCGATCCATTCCTTTGTTTCAATTGCGTAACTGAATAAGTTATTCAAATCTTTTTTCGCTAATTCAGTTGATTTCAAATTTTTAATTTCACACAGAGAAGCGACGGCATGCATTATTTTTTGCTGCCGATAATTCTCTGCAAGTTCTTCATAAATTTTATGCAAATGCTCCCATGATTGTATTTTTCCTTCTCGTATTTTTTTTCTCAAATTATCCATCTCATTTTTTTGGATCAATTGGCCGCCTGCATTCACCCATTCTGTACGGGTAATTTTTTTTGAAAAGAAATTTTGTATTACCTCAACACTGTTTAATTTGTTTTTTTCTATACATTCCATAAGATGATTGATGCCATAATAATTTATCATCCGCACAAATATTTCGTAGGCTTGTCCCGCCTTGATAATAACTGTTTTTCTTTTTGAGTTTTCAAAACCTTCGGCTTCTATTTCAAGTGAATCAACTATCTCATCATTATTTTGTAAAAGTTCTTTGCCTTTTTTTCTCAATAAATCTTCTGAAATATTTTCTGTTGGTTTTTCATTTTTATAAAATGCTTTGCCGGTAAAATATTCAAACAACGATAAAGCTTCGAACATTTCATTCACGGTATCGGGTGCCAAATAATCATATTCCATTTTTTGAATAGGCTGAATGTGATTATCGCGGTCTTGATACTTCCATGAGTTTCGTGCAAGCGCATACATGTTGTACATGAACCAATACGCAGGCATCACAACCAATTGTTCTTTCGCATTGTCAACACTTACGAGCGAAAAAGGAATGGGAATATTTAACTCGAAAGAATAATCTGCTTTTGCAAGAATGGTAAAGCTTGCAAATTTTGAATTGTGTTTTAAACTTACGCACAGACCAGGCCAAAAGCCGCGCCCTGCAATAATTTCGCCATCATTAGCGCGTGAATTATGATTGGAACCAATCGTTGCCCCGGCAGGAATATTGCTTTGACCCATTACTAAAGCGGCGCATAAAAACGAATTATTATGATGTTGTTCATGTGCAGGAAAAATCAGCGAATTCAAAACTTCACAACATGAAATAGTGGAATTATTTCCAAGATAAGAATTGATCAATCTTGCTCCGTATTTCAACTGCGAGTTACTTGCTATGATAAAACGAACAGCTTTCACTCCATAAAAAATTCTGCAACCAAAACCAATGATGCCATTCACCAGTTCACAACCTTCACCGATTTGTGAATGACCTTCAGGTCCAGAATTGATCGTAAGGTTCTTTAATTTATTCGCACCTTTCAAATATGCATCGCTGCCAATCCACACGTCTTTTATTATCGCACAATTTTTTATCACTGTTCTGTCGCCAATCTTTCCGTAAAAGCCTCGCTCTTTTTTAAAATCATTTTCTGTAAAAATTTTAAATCGATCCAACAATTGCTCATCATCGCGAAATTTGCTCCACATCCATGCATCGGCAGGCAACATGCCATTAAAAGGAATCACACTTCGTCCGCCATTTTCATTACATATTTCCAGCCAGATTCTTACACTTTCAGGTTCGCCTTCTTTTATAATGCCGTTTCCAAATTTTGCGTGATCACTTGTTGCAAGTTCATTCACATTTACAACAATCACCTCATTACCTATAATGTAATTCGATAAATAATTCACATTATCAATAACTACATTGTCGCCAAAATCGCAACTGATGATCGTTGAATTATACAAGCCCACCGGAAGTTTCAGATCACTATATTCAAGACAATAAGGTTCCAGCTTTCCAATACGAACCAAACCAAAAAATTTGCAACTCTTCACGAGTTCAGGATTAAATGCATCACTCACCAAAATTTTATTCCAGTTATCACTCGTGTTGCCGTTGCGCACAAGCACTTCAATTTCATACGCCGTTAATTGACGATATTCAATGCCGCTGCGATTTTGCAAATTGCGGAAGTAATATTCATCTTTTCCTTCCGGAAGAAATTGCGGCTTGATAAAATTGTAACCAAGTTTATTGATCGAAGTTTTCTTTATGATATTTTCTGCCATGAAATTTTTTTATGTTAATTTTTATAGCCAAACTTCAGGCTATCTATGATACTTCTGTTGCGTCTCACACTTGTACTGTTAGTTCGAAAGTCGGCTTTTAGACTTGTCCAATAAAGCTGTGAACGTTGAAGTGAGTGACACAACAGGCGATGAGTAATGTACTAAAAGTTTGTGCAATAATATTTTTACAACTTAATAATCTCCCGGTCGAATTTTTCTTCGTCCTTCTTTTACAAATGATTTTTGCTTTTTGCTTTCAACTCTCTTTTCGTGATAAGCTTTCGATGGTTTTGTTGCGATACGTATTTTCTTTTTTTCTATCGCATGATTCACCAAATCATTCATCTTGCGAATAACGATCGCTTTATTCTCTAATTGCGTTCTCGCCTGTTGCGATTTTACAAGCAAACATCCATCCGAAGTAATTTTATTTTTTAGCTTTTGATGAATGAGTAGCTTTTGTTCCTCATTTACTAATTGCGAATCATCAACAAGCCAGCGGCCTTCAACCATTGTTTCAACCTTGTTCACGTTTTGTCCGCCTTTGCCGCCGCTTCGTGCAGTTTGAAAAATAATTTCACTTGTTACATCAATTGCCACAACATTTTTTTGAGGGCGTGAAATTCGTGAAAATTCAGGTAATTCGTGTTCAATAAAATTTTATGAGAGCAGTTATTCAGCGAGTGTCCAAAGCATCTGTAACGGTTAAAGAAAAAATTACGGGTGAAATAAAAAACGGATTGGTTGTTTTGTTAGGAATTGAAGATGCAGATAACGATGAAGATGCTGAATGGTTAAGCAGCAAGATCGTTAACCTGCGCATATTTGATGATGCAAATGGCGTGATGAATATTTCTGTAAAAGATATTGATGGTGATATTTTACTAGTGAGTCAATTTACTTTACATGCATCAACAAAAAAAGGCAACAGACCTTCGTATATACGAGCAAGCAAACCCGATTTTGCAATTCCGATGTATGAGAAAATGATTACCCGTTTGGAGCAGGATTTGGGGAAAAAAATCCAAACAGGAATTTTTGGTGCGATGATGAAAGTTGAGTTGATAAATGATGGACCGGTTACAATCATTATTGATACAAAGCTTAAAGAATAACGTGCTAATTTGCTAATGTGCTAATTATTTAATGAAAATAAATACTTATGGAAATTACGTTGAAGGATGCACAGGCAAAAGTGCACGAATGGATCACTACTGTTGGTGTTCGCTATTTCAGCGAGCTTACCAATCTTGGCATATTAATGGAAGAGGTTGGAGAGTTATCGAGATTAATGGTAAGAGTATATGGCGATCAATCATTCAAAGAATCAGATAAAGGAAAAGAGTTAGGTGAAGAAATGGCTGATGTTTTGTGGGTACTTATTTGTCTTGCCAATCAAACCGGAGTAGATTTGACGGATGCTTTGAACAAAAATTTTGAAAAGAAAAATATTCGCGACGCAGAAAGGCACAAGAGCAACGACAAATTAAAGTGAATAATTTTTTAACCTATGAAGTTCACTTTTAAAAATATCTGGTCTGTATTAAAACAGACCTTCACAGATTTTGCTGCATTGGGTATAACCCGTATGGCTGCTGCTTTAGCCTACTACACTGTATTTTCAATTGCACCGATGCTTCTTGTAATTATTACAATCTGCAGCATATTTTTTGGAAGAGAAGCAATTGAAGGAAGAATTTATCATCAGATCGCGTCTTTTGTGGGCAGCGATGCAGCCACGCAAATTCAGTTGCTCATAAAAAATGCAGCACTATCACCACATTTTACTCTCGCTTCTGTTATTGGAGTAATAACATTAATACTTTCTGCAACAGGTGTATTTGCAGAAATACAATCATCTATTAATACTATCTGGCGTCTAAAAGCAAATCCAAAAAAAGGCGGTATCATAAAAATTGTATTGACACGGTTATTAAGTTTTTCGATGATCGTTTCACTCGGTTTTATCTTGATGGTTTCTTTAATTGTAAATGCTGCAATGGATGCGCTTGTTGACAGGCTCACACAAATTTTTCCCGGCATCACTATATATCTTACATATGCCATTAACATCATACTTACATTTATTACTACTTCAATTTTATTCGCCATCATTTTTAAAGTATTGCCTGATGCAAGAATAAAATTTAAGGACATAAGAGCAGGTGCATTTACAACTGCCTTATTGTTCATGATAGGAAGAGCAGCAATTGGTTTTTACCTTGGACATAGCAAAGTGAGCAGTACATATGGAGCAGCCGGTTCACTTGTTGTGATATTACTTTGGGTTTATTACTCTGCTATCATTCTATACTTTGGCGCTGCGTTTACAAAAGCTTATGTGTCACGAAATGGCGGGAATATCTATCCGAATGAATATGCAGTGTTTGTAGAAAATATAGAAGTTGAAAACAAAGGTTCTTTAGGAGAACAAAAAGCGGAACCAAAAACCGCTGTGAAAAAAGAAGAAGTAGATATAAAAAAATCAGCTACAAAAAACAAGGTGTAAGGCAAAAGGTATAGGGTAATATGAAACCTCAAAACGCTAAACTTAAAACTTAAAACTTAGAACATAGAACTTATCTTTATTGCTTAACCAAAGCAACCATGCAGTTTCTTATTCTTCTTCTCGGAATTATTTTACTTGTTTTATTAATCACGTGGGCAAAGCTTAATGCATTTCTTGCTTTTATTATTGTTTCAATTTTGATTGGCTTATTTAACGGCATGAGCATGCCTGATGTGTCGGCTGCGATGGAGAAAGGGATTGGCGATATTCTTGGCTCGCTGAGTATCATTCTTTGTTTTGGCGCGATGCTTGGAAAACTGATTGCAGAGAGCGGCGCGGCGCAAAAGATCACAACAAGTTTGATGCGTGCTTTTGGCGAACGATATTTGATGTGGGCGCTTGTGCTCACTGCATTTATTGTAGGCATTCCTCTGTTCTTTGATGTGAGTTTTGTTTTGATGGTGCCGCTGATCATTGCGATATCGAGAAGATACAATATTCCTGTTGTGTATATTGGTTTGCCGATGGTGGCAGCGTTAAGTGTAACGCATGGATATTTGCCGCCGCATCCTGCGCCCACTGCATTGGTAAAAACGTATAACGCAGATCTTGGAATTACTTTGTTGTACGGATTGTGCGTCGCGATTCCCGCAGTAATTGTCGGCGGACCATTGTTTGCAAAAACACTGAAGAAATATACCAACAAACCGCCTGATACTTTTGTTGCAAAAGACATGAAGGAAGAAGATTTGCCTGGTATGTTCAACAGTTTTTTTACAACATTTCTTCCGGTTTTATTAATTGCACTAAGCACTATTTTTAATATGGTGATTGGCGGGAATGGTTTTTTTATTAAGATCATTACAGCGATTGGTGATCCGCCCATTGCCATGACACTTTCTGTTATATATGCGATTTTTAGTCTTGGTATAAGACATGGACATTCGGTTGGTGTTATCATGAATCATTTGGTTGATGCAGTAAAAGATATTGCGATGATATTATTGATCATTGCAGGCGCCGGCGCAATGAAACAAATTCTTACAGCCACAGGAATCAATGTGGAGATAGCAAACCTTTTGGAAAATTTCAATGTTCATCCTTTGCTTGCAGCGTGGAGTATCAGTGCATTGATTCGTATTGCCTTAGGTTCGGCCACTGTAGCAGGATTGACAACAGCAGGCATTGTTGCACCAATGATTGCAGCAACGGGTGTTGACGCAAACTTAATGGTGCTCGCAACAGGTGCTGGCAGTCTTATCTTTGGTCATGTGAATGACGGCGGGTTTTGGTTATACAAAGAATATTTTAATTTAACGCTCAAGCAAACTTTTAAAACATGGAGTTTGATGGAGACAATTGTTTCTGTTATGGGATTGATTGGGGTGTTTGTGTTGAATTATTTTATTTGATGAAGACAGAAGTAAGGAGACAGGAGTCAGGAGATAAAACACAGAACATAGAACACAGAACTCACAACTCAAAACATAAAACGCAAAACATAAACCTTATATGACACCAGATGAAAAATTCGCACAACTAAATTTAGAATTGCCACCGGCGCCCACACCAATGGGCGTTTACAAACCTTGCGTGATTGATGGCAATCATGTTTACGTGTCCGGTCACGGTCCTTTGTTACCCGATAAAAGTATGATCGTTGGACGCGTTGGTGCAGATATGGAAGCCAATGAAGGAAAGCTTGCAGCGAGGCAAGTAGGCTTAACTATTCTTGCAACATTGAAAGCGAATCTTGGTTCTCTCAACAAAATAAAAAGAGTGATAAAAGTCTTGGGCATGGTGAATTGTGTACCGGACTTTCACAAGCATCCTTTCGTCATCAATGGATGCAGTGAATTGTTTGCACAGGTATGGGGCGAAGAAAACGGAATTGGTGTAAGAAGTGCAGTGGGTATGGGTTCTTTACCGGATAATATTCCTGTGGAGATAGAAGCGATTTTTGAATTGAACGAAGACAGTTTGTAGTTTATAGTTTGTGGTTTGTAGTTATTAACCTAATGTGCAGTCATCAACGATAAAATCGTAAATCCGAAATCGTAAATCTTAAATTATTATGTCCTGGTATGAAATAGAAAATATTGACGAGATCGATTCGCCTGCATTGATTGTTTATAAAGAAAGAGCGCTTGAAAATATTCGCAAGTTGATCAGCATGAAAGATGTTACGCATCTTCGTCCGCATGTAAAGACAAATAAGATTGCTGAAGTAAATAAGATGATGCTGAATGAAGGCATCACAAAATTTAAATGTGCAACAATTGCGGAGGCTGAAATGCTGGGAATGATCAATGCACCGGATGTATTGCTCGCTTATCAACCTGTCGGACCAAAAGTGCATCGGCTGTTGCAGTTGGTGAAGAAATATTCTTCCACACATTTCGCTTGTTTGATTGATGATTTTAACGCAGCAAAAAATATTTCAGAAACATTTGCTGCAGAAAATTTGACGCTCGATGTTTACATCGATCTTAATGTTGGGATGAACAGAACAGGCATTGAGCCAACAGAACAAGCATTGACTTTATTTGAAGATTGTGATAAATTAAAAGGCATTAACATCATCGGGCTTCATGTATATGATGGTCATATTCGTGATACAAATGTTGCTGCAAGAAAACAAAAAACAGATGAAGCATTTCAGTATGCTGTAAAACTTGCAGACCAGATAAGAGCACTTACAAAAAAAGAATTACACATTGTCGCAGGGGGCTCGCCAACTTTTCCTATTCATGCAGGAAGAGTAAATATTGAATGCAGTCCCGGCACATTTGTTTTCTGGGATTGGGGTTATAAAAATTCTTTATCTGATGAACCTTTTGATTATGCAGCATTGGTAATATCAAGAGTAATTTCTGTTGTTGATGAAAATACAATCTGCACAGATCTTGGACATAAATCTGTAGCTGCGGAAAATCCTTTACCGCGTGTTCATTTTTTAAATGCAGAAGATGCTGAACCAATTGGTCAAAGCGAAGAGCATCTTGTCGTGAAAGTTCCTGATGCATCTGTTTACAAAGTAGGCGATGTTTTGTATGGAGTGCCTGTTCATATTTGTCCAACTGTTGCGTTGTATGATAGAGCAATTGTTATTGAAAACAATAAAGCTGTTGATGAATGGAGAGTGATTGCAAGAGACAGAAAGATAACTGTGTAATCCACGATTTTAGCCTGATTGAACTGATTATTCTGAAAGATAAATGTTGAGAAAAGTTCAAAACGCACAAGTAAGTGATCCTTCGACAAGCTCAGGATAAACTGCTACGCTTAGTTTCCATGAAAGGGGGACGTTGAACTGAGCGTAGCAACAAGCGATCCCATAAAAAACAAAAGTTGAAATCCAAAAAAATTAATAAAACAATCCTCGTGGCATAATTCATTTTCAAATTATCACATCTTCAAATTTTCAAATCAAAAATGTTTACCATCGACGCACACTTAGACCTTAGCATGAACGCAATGGAATGGAATCGCGATTTGCGCAGATCGGTTTTTGAGATACGACAAAGAGAGGAAGGATTAAACGACAAACCTGATCGTGCAAAAGGAACGGTTGCATTTCCTGAATTGCGAGAAGGCAATGCAGGATTAGTAGTGGCAACACAAATTGCAAGATACGTTGAACCCGGAAACCCGCTGCCGGGCTGGCATTCAGCAGAACAGGCATGGGCGCAAACGCAAGGACAACTTACCTGGTACAAAACAATGGAAGCGTGTGGAGAGATGAAAATGATAAAGGATATTAACACTTTGGAAGAGCATGTTGCATTATGGATGAATGATTCGAACAATAAAAAACCGATCGGTTATATTTTAAGTTTGGAAGGTGCAGATTCTCTTATCTCATTGAAAAATTTAGAAACAGCTTATGAATATGGATTGCGTGCTCTCGGTCCTGCACATTATGGTCCGGGCCGTTATGCAAACGGAACTGATGCAACAGGACATTTGAATGAACAGGGCAAAGCTTTGCTGAAAGAAATGGAGCGAATGAATATCATTCTTGACGCAACGCATTTATGTGATGATGCGTTTTGGGATGCAATGGAAATTTTTCACGGACACGTGTGGGCAAGTCATAACAATTGCAGAGCGTTGGTAAATCACAACCGGCAATTTACTGATGAGCAAATAAAAGTGTTGATAGAACGTGATGCAGTAATTGGTGCAGCGATGGATGCATGGATGATAGTGCCAAACTGGATCCGCGGTAAATCAACCCCCGAAGAAATGAATTGCAGTTTGGAAAGATTGATGGATCATGTTGATCATATTTGCCAGCTTGCAGGTAATGTATTGCATGTTGGCATTGGTTCGGATCTTGATGGGGCATTTGGCAAAGAGCAATCTCCTTATGATTTAGAAACTATTGCTGACCTTCAAAAAATACCTTTACTGCTTGAGAAGAGAGGATATACGAAAGCCGATATTGAAAATATCATGCATGGCAACTGGCTAAGGTTTTTAAGAAATGCGTGGAGAAAATAGTGAATGGGCAATCAATATCATCTACTTAAACAGGTGCCTCTTTCGTCGGTTCCGATAAATCGCAATAGACTATGGCAAAATCCCGATACGAAGCTTGTCATTCCGACGAAGGAGGAAACTAAATCGAAATCATAATCTTTATGTAAACGACATTAAATGGTGAATAGTAGTCAATGGATTGATTAATGATTTAAATTCAACCCGGAAAAAATTTAAAGCATTTTGAAAATAAAACTTACACGCATAACTGACGGAAGAAAAATCATTCCTGAGATTGAAGGGTTACGTTTTGTTTCTATTCTGCTGGTTGTTGTTTCACATATTCACAATAACACGCTTCGCGTTTATCCGCAACAATTGCAAGCTACAACTGCAAGTTCTTTTTCAGGAATGTTTCTTGAAGAGTGCGGCAACGGTGTAAATATTTTTTTCTTCATCAGTGGGTTTATTCTTGCAATTCCGTTTTTCAGAGATTATGTTTATAATCAAAAAAAAGTTTCTCTTAAACATTATTATTACCGAAGATTAACACGTATTGAGCCTCCTTACATCATTTCACTCATATTCTTTTTGCTGGTTGCAATTTTTTTAATGCGTCAGCCAACAATTGATGCATTAAAACATTTTGCGGCAAGCGCTTTTTATTCGCATAATGTTATTTACAATCATATCAGCACAATAAATCCTGTGGCATGGACACTGGAAATTGAAGTGCAATATTATTTGATCGCTCCGCTTATTGCTGTTGCTTTATTTTTTAAAAATCATATCGCAAGAACGATCTCTTTGTTATTACTATTTATTTTAAGCGGAACCTTATATTTTCAAAACGCGGATTTTTTTGAACAACATCATCTTACAAAATCCCTACTTGCATACAGCAGCATTTTTGTTGCAGGCATCATTGTTGCCGATTGGTATCTCACACAAAAAAATTTTCTTTCAGATGCAAAAAATATTTTGTTTGATGTACTTGGTGTTGCTGCAATTTATTGCATCATCACTTTATCGGGTTTTCAAAGTTTAGGATACAGGCTTTTTTTATTTGCATGTTATTTTATAATGTTCATCAGCACTTTCAAAGGAATGTGGTTAAACAAAATCCTTACTAACAAATGGATCACCATCATCGGCGGCATGTGTTATTCCATTTATCTCATGCATTATGCAGTAACCTTTTTTATCACGCAAAACTTTACAAAAAATATTTTTTCTTACAATTATCTGCATGATATTTTTATTCAAAGCATTATTATTATTCCACTTATTCTTATTATTAGCACAATTTTTTTTGTGTTGTTTGAGCGGCCGTTCATGGATGTAAGATGGCCTGCTAAATTGAAAACGTTTTGTAAAAAAATATTTACGCAACGTCCTTTATTTTCAAGAATGCAACGAAACTGATAACCCTCAGTCTTTAAAATCGAATGGCATTAATAGTTTTGCAAAAAAATTATAGAGATGAAAGTTCCTGTTAATTATGTCAGTCCGAAAGAAGCTTTGTCAATTATTCAATCAAATCAACGAGTATTTATTCATGGCAGTGCGCATACGCCAACTTTTCTTTTAGAGCATCTTGCTAAAGAAGCTTACCGCTTACAAAATGTAGAAATTGTTTCTATCAGTGTTTACGGAGATTTGCATGTTGATAAACGTGAATACGAGGATAATTTTCATCTTAATTCTTTGTTTGTTTCAGCCTCTCTGCGCAATTCGGTGAATACGGGTTATGCAGATTATGTTCCTGTGTTTTTAAGTGAGATACCTGAATTGTTCAAGCAAAATGTTTTACCCATTGATGTTGCTATTGTGCATGTATCGCCACCCGATGCACATGGTTATTGCTCGCTTGGTGTTTCTGTTGATATTGCGCGAAGTGCCGTAAACACTGCACGATATGTGATTGCGCAGGTGAATCCAAATGTGCCGCGAACGCATGGCGACGGCATGATACACAGCAGCCGTTTTCATGCAATGGTATATTGTGAAGATCAATTGCACACGGCGAATTTTACGGGGAAGTCGGGACCCGAAACACAAAAGATCGGTGAATTTGTTGCAGGATTGATCGATGATCGCAGCACAATACAAATGGGCATCGGCGCAATACCTGATGCTGTTTTAAAATGTTTGTACAATCACAAAGATCTTGGCGTGCATACTGAGATGTGTTCCGATGGAATTGTTGATCTTATTGAAAAAGATGTCGTCAACAACAAGTATAAAAAAATTCATCCGAACAAAACGGTATCTGCATTTGCATTGGGTTCAAAAAAATTATACGATTACATCGATGATAATCCATCTTTTGCTTTTCTTGATATTGATTATGTAAATGATCCGCACATTATTCGACGCAACAACAAAATGGTTGCAATCAACAGCGCCATTGAAATTGATATTACAGGACAAGTGTGCAGCGATTCTATCGGCACTTATCAATATTCCGGTGTTGGTGGTCAAATGGATTTTATGCGTGGCGCTGCTGTAAGTGAAGGCGGCAAGCCCATCATCGCAATTCCTTCACGAACAGCAAAAGGTGTTTCGCGAATTGTTGCCATGTTAAAGCCCGGAGCCGATGTGGTTACAACAAGAGCGCACATGCATTATATGATAACTGAATAC
>Ga0157378_10002969_pt1 | contig 15088 bp, 11 predicted proteins | sample M65metaG_FD_115309 | JGI IMG/M metagenome (GOLD analysis project Ga0157378, IMG submission 115309) | Miscanthus rhizosphere microbial communities from Kellogg Biological Station, Michigan, USA - M6-5 metaG | ecosystem: Host-associated > Plants > Roots > Rhizosphere > Soil | place: USA: Michigan...
AATTGAAGAAGGCTATTCGATGTTTTATTTATGGGGCTATAAAACGGCCGGTATCTTTCAGTCGCAGGCTGAGATCGATGCCTGGAAAACTGCCCATCCGAAAGGGGATGCTAATATTGGTGGTTATACCTATCACCCGGGCGATTTGTATTTCCAGGATGTGTACGGCAATCCGGCGGCGGGATCAAAAGAACGATACAGCCAGCAACCAGACAGCCTTATCAATTCTAACGACCGGACTTACCTGGGAAAAACGATTCCGGGCTATTATTATGGTTTATCATTGTCTGCTGAATGGAAAGGATTTGATTTGAATATATTTTTCCAGGGCGTGGGTGATGTGCAGAAATACAATGCTGTCCGGTCAGGGCTGGAAGCCATGAGCGGTGCGGCCAACTCCTGGGCAAGTACGCTTAATCGTTGGACTTCTACCAATCATTCTACCACGATGCCAAGGGCGATTTACGGAGACCCGGCGGCTTTTAACCGGATATCCAACCGCTATGTTGAAAATGCGTCTTATCTCAGGTTAAAAAATTTACAATTGGGTTATCGCCTGCCGGCAATTCTCCTGGACAAAACGAAGGTTGCCCGCAACTTACGTATATATGTAAGCGCTGTAAACTTGTTTACGGTTACCAGATACAAAGGCCTCGACCCTGAAAACGACCTGATACCAATCACCCGGCAATTTCTGGTAGGCGTTACAGCCGGTTTTTAATTTCACCTAAACTATTCGCACATGAAACAATATTCGATAAAAACAGTTCTCAGCATCATTATTGCCGCCGCAGCCTTTGCAGGAGCCTGTAATAGCAAGGAACTTGATTTATTACCACACGGACCTACCGAAGCAAATTATTTTGCCCAGGAATCTGATTTTCAAAAAGCAATTTTTGGCGTTTATGCCAAGCTGAGCGATGTATATTGGTATAACGGGGGCAGTTCCCTCGCACCCATGAGCCTGCTGGAAGGCGATGATATCACGACCAATGATGCCAACCAGGCTTTTGAGACTTTTGGTCAGTTACAACCCAGCAACGGAAGTGTGAGTTACATGTACGCGAACTGGTACCAGATGATTGCGCGCGCCAATGTGGTAATGCAAAAAATAGATGCTGTAAAAGACGGCATTTATATAACCACAAACCTCAAAAATTATAACAAGGGCGAAGCTTTGTTCCTGAGAGGTATTGCATATTATCATCTCTGGAATTTTTATGGTACTGCGCCGCTGAGAAATGAAAGGGTAACAGAGACCAGTCAGTTTACGCCTTCTAATACCAGCGGGACTCAACTACTTGACCAGGCTATTAAAGATTTTACCGATGCAGCAGCACTGCTACCACAATCGTGGGACGCTGCCAACAGAGGCCGGATAACCGCAAATTCTGCAAACGGACTGTTGGGAAAATCATTTGTGTTCAGGGCATCTGTTACCAAAAATACGGCTGATTATTCCGCCGCTATTGCCGCATTTAACAAGATTACGGGCGCAAGTCTCACTGCTAATTTTGCAGATAATTTCGCCTTTGATACGGAAAACAATACTGAGTCACTTTTCGAATTCCAGGCCACGCAGCCGTTTGGTTTTGATAATGTATGGTTGTCCAATGATTTCGACAATGCCATCGGGTCAACATCCGTTTTCTGGGGATATTACAGCGATAATTTTGCCTTGTTTGGACAATCCCGTTTTTATGCAACCAGCAAACTGGCTGCGGCGTTTGAGACAGGTGATCCACGCAGGGATACGACCCTAAATCCGGCAGACCGAACAATCCGGAAGTATGTTACCCGTGACAAATTAACCCAGTCGGGTGTGGCGTCGGCGAATAACCCGCGCATACTGCGGTACGCCGATGTACTGCTGTTGAAGGCTGAAGCTATTTTACAGTCAGGTGGTGTGATCTCAGATGCCATTGCATTGATCAATCAGGTAAGAACAAGGGCCCGGAACATGGCTGCAGCAGGAACAGTGCCTGCCAACTATCCTGTTACGGAAACCGATAAAACAAAGATCATGGGCTGGGTGATGAATGAACGTCTGATAGAATTGGCTGGAGAAGGCCAACGTTGGTTTGATTTGAGAAGATGGCAACTGCAGGGGATTATTACCCTGAACAATAATTTTTTCAGCTCAAATGTTGCAATGGTATTCGATGTCACCAAACATTTATATATGCCCATTCCGAATACGGAGCTGGACGTGAATCCGAATATGAAACAAAACCCTGGCTATTAGTTTTTTTTATGCAGTAGTTATTAGTTAGGCAGGCCCTCCTTTCCGGAGGGCCTTTTTATGCCGGTAACATTTTCAAGTATCACTTTACAATTTTAAAGCAGCACCTCCGCAATTTTCCTGAAAAATCAAAAGGCGTGGTAGCTTTGGTAATATCCGTTATGGAAGCAGCGTTTAAGTCCGTTACAGCCAGTTGAAATTTGGTATAATTGGTACTGAAATATAAAAGCCCCCCCTTTTTCATTACCCGCAGGCACTTATTGATAAGTTCAGCATGGTCCTGTTGTATGTCAAGAAAATCCTTCATGCGTTTGCTGTTGCTGAAAGTGGGTGGATCAAGAATAACCATATCGAAATTATCCGTTGCCAGTTCGTCCAGGTATTGCAAAACATCGGCGTGTACAAAATAATTTTTGCTTTCATCCTGCAAATGATTGAGTATAAAATTATCTTCGGCCCAACTCAAATACGTCTTGGACAAATCAACGGAGACAACCGAAGCAGCACCACCCGCAGCGGCGTACACAGAGAAGGAGCCAGTATAGCAAAATAAATTCAAAACCTTTTTGTCTTTTGCCTGATCTCTTACCATTGTACGGGTGATACGGTGATCCAGGAACAAGCCGGTGTCCAGGTAATCGGACAGGTTCACTTTAAATTGCAGTCCGGCTTCCTGCACCGTAAAAAATTCCATTTCCGATCCTGTTTTCTGGTATTGATCCTGTCGGTCCGTTTTACGTTTCCGTTGCTTCAAATAAATTTTATCGTCCGGCACCTGGGTTACCTTTGATATAACCGCCAGGCTTTGCTGCAACCACAATTCGTGTTGCTCTTCCGTTAAATTGTGCCGGGCTTTATATTCAGAAAGGTAAACTTTGTCTTCATACATATCGATAATAAGTGGAAACTCCGGCAGATCCCGATCATAGAAACGGTAACAGCTCACCTGCTGCCTTTTGGCCTGTTTGCTGATATGCCGGAACACTTTTGTAAGCCGGTTATAAAACATTTGTATTTTCTCATCGTCGGTCATTGGCACTAAAAATACAACAGATGTATTAGTTTTGAATTGATATGCAAAAGATACCGATTCCTACCATTCATTTGTTTACTGTTCTGGAAGAAAAACTTATTGAGTTGCTTCGCTCATTAACGGCCGAACAATGGCATGTACCTACCATTGCCAGGCTTTGGAATGTAAAAGACGTAGCGGCTCACTTACTGGACGGCAATATCAGAACTTTGTCGATGTTGAGAGACAATTATTTCTCTGCCCAGTCGCCCAATATTTATACAAACGAGGATCTTGTTAATTATCTCAATGGTTTAAATGCCGGCTGGGTAAATGCCATGAAAAGAATAAGTCCGGAATCCCTTCTCACCTGGCTGGAAATAACGGTCCAGCAAGATACCCGGCAAGTAGCTTTGCAGGATCCCTTTGCACCGGCCATATTTGCGGTGTCCTGGGCCGGAGAAACCTCTTCTGTAAACTGGTTTCATATTGCCCGTGAATATACAGAACGCTGGCACCACCAGCAGCAGATACGCGATGCAGTTCAAAAGCCCGGCATCATGACAAAGGAATTATACTACCCGGTACTGGATACATTTATGATGGCCCTGCCGCATACATATAGAAACATGGCAGCACCCGAAAACACGGTGGTGCAGGTTAGCGTTAGCGGCGATGGCGGCGGTGATTGGTTCCTGACCAAAAAAGAGCATTGGGAATTGTCAAAAACAAACGATCTTCCGGTAGCGGCCCGCACCAACATTCACGGAGACATTGCATGGAAACTATTTACAAAAAGCTGGCGAAAAAATGATGCTCAGAAATACATAACTGTTGAAGGCAATATACACCTGGGCGAAATAGCATTGGATATGATATCTGTAATGGCCTAAAATGGAGCTGCAACTGCTTTTCAGTTTTTCTATACCTGGGCAGGAGCTGCAGAGTGCTTTTACCGAACCTGAATAAATCAAAGCATCAATCCAATCAATCATCTGCCCTGTTCACAAAACAAAAGGCTACATTCACGTATTGCAGCATCCTGATAACTGTGGTGTTTTCAAGGGGGTTTGGTTTTCCATGAACTATAAAAATATCCATCATGGCAACAAATTCATTTAAAGTATTTGTGGTAGATGATGAATACCAGAGCAGGAATCTTTTATGCAAACTATTATCAGAGCATTTCCCCGCAATTACCATCACTGGCGAAGCTGCCACCGTAAAAGAAGGAGTTGAAGGGATCCGTTTATTCAAGCTCGATCTTCTCTTTCTGGACATAGAAATGAATGGTGAATCGGGATTTGATTTGCTTCAACAACTGAATACCCGTGATTTCAGAATAATTTTTGTAACCGCCCACAATGAATATGCGTTAAAGGCATTCCGGTTCAACGCCGTGGATTATCTTCTAAAACCAATTGTTCTGTCTGAAATGGAGGACGCTATTTCAAAAGCCATAAAACTTTTACCGGAGCATACATTTACTTCCACGGAGCAATTAGACAACCTGGCGAAGCATATTCAAAACCCCAAAAAAGCACATGATAAAATTGCTGTTCCTACACCGGAAGGATTTATCCTGGTTCCCCTGCAGGATATTATTTTCTGCCATGCCAATGGAAATTATACGGAGTTTCACTTGCTCGGTAAAAAGAAACTATTAAGCAGCTATACCCTTAAACAGTACCACGAATTGCTGATAGAGCAGAATTTTTTCAGGGCGCACCGGTCCTATCTGATCAATCTATCCTATGTAAAAATGTATAAACGGGGCGATGGTGGTATAGTGGTGATGCAGGATGGAAGTGAAATAGAATTGTCGCGACAAAACAAAGAAGCCTTCCTTCAATTCTTTAATCCCTGAGAATGAAAATTAAACAGCAACTGAAATACCTGTTGCAGGCGGCGGGATGTTTTTCGCTGTTGGTTGCCTCGGGGCAGGAATATACTTTTCGCCCGTATACTTCATCAGACGGGCTGGCAGGAGAAGTGGTACACACCATGATGCAGGATTCTTATGGATTTTTATGGATTGGCACAGGCAATGGTTTAAGCAGGTTTGATGGCAAGAGTTTTAAAAATTACACCTACACAGAAGGCCTGCGCGATCTCGCAGTATTAGCTTTGTATGAAGATAAACAACACCGGTTATGGGTTGGCACCACCAGGGGCATTACGCAATTAAATAAAGGCCGTTTTATAGCATATAGCAATAGAAAAAACGAGTCGCTCTATGTTTTCTCGTTTATTGAAGCCGGTGATAATGGATTAATGGCATTTACAAGTAAGGGGACATATCGTTACAATGACGGTGCATGGACAAAAATAAACCTGTTACCGGGCTATAATGAAAGTAATTGCCAGGAAATTGTTCAGTCACAGGATGGCCTATACCTGAATTATGAAGACGCACTTTTTTTTAAGAAGAAAGGCGCAGCGCCTGTACTGCTAAAAAAAGATACCAGCGACGATACAGAATATTTCTGCAGCCAGCTTACAGCAATACAGGGTAAGGTTTATGCAGCAATCCGTAACCAGTTATATGAATTGGCTGCTGGTAAAATGCATTTATTGATCGATAGTATCCAGACCAATCATTTTTTCAATTTCACCATAGATACCGGTAATACCTGCTGGATTAATATTTCAGGCAAAGGATTGTACAAATACAGGCTGTCTCGCCAAAAAAGAGAAAATGCGTTTTTATATAAGTATGATTCCAATACGGCCGGGTATCCATTCATCGATAACCAGCATAATTTATGGATTACCAGTTATGAAGGGTTGATAAAAGTAATACCTAAGATATTTGAAGATATCCCAACGCCCAAAAAAACAGATATATCCAAAAGATTAAATGTAATTCCGGCCGGGCGGAATGAAATCATTCTATCGGATGGCAGTGGTCTGTCGCTTTTAAAAAATGGGAAATTCATACAATTCAAAAAACCTGTTTCCTACAAAGATGAAAATAGTTATCATCTTGATATTGTTGAAGGATCGGCAAAAGACAGCAGGCAATTTACCTGGATGATAACCCGGCAGCGGAAAATGCTGTGCTGGAATGGCACCCAATTGCTGGATTTCTCACGCTTACTGGTACCCAGAGCCAGGCAATATATCCGCAATCTGTCTGTTAATCCCCTCGATAACAGGGTATTTATTTGCGATGATTCAACATTGATATGCGGGAATGAAAATAAGTTTGGCCCGTTTATCGACAGAAACGGATCTGTTTTTCCCAAAACAACGACCGTATTGTTTACGCACAATGGAATAGGGATAGTAAATGTCAATGCTAAAGGAATTTATTTTATAACCCGGCAAAATGAAATCATCAAAGCTCCCAGTGAACTCGATATTATTGACAAAGGCAGCTACACTTATTTTTTTGAAGATAAAGAAGGCTGGGTTTGGATAAGCAACGCCGGCAAAGGATTGGTGCATTTTCGCATTGATGAAAATACATACTCGGTAAATGATCTGACGATTCTTACAACAGACCAGGGTTTGCCTTCCAATAAGATTGCAAATATGGTGTTTGACAATGAAGGGAATAAATGGGTAAGTTGCAGTAACGGGCTGGTTATTCTGAAACCGCATCCTGCAAACAGTAGTGTATGGGATATATATACTATAGGCAAAGAACAAAATATAAACCTTACAGGTCCGCTGGAAATGACTACAGACGATGCCGCAAACGTATGGCTGGCTTCGCTGGACAAGCTCATCCGTGTTGACGCACAGAAACTGCTGTTAAAAAAAGTAACCCCGTCTGTAGTAATTGACAAGGTAATGCTGGACATGAAAGAAACGGACTGGTCCAAATTTGGCGATTCAACATATAGCTATTTCCAGTTGCCCGTTTCCCCGGTGCTGAATTATGCGCAGAACACATTGGGCCTGGAATTTTACGGCGTGTCTGTTTACAATGCCGATTACTTTGAATATGCCTATCAACTGGAGCCGTTGGACAAAACATGGAGCTCCGCTTCTCCGGGCAATTATATTTCCTTTGTTAATTTATCTCCGGGTGCCTATGTTTTTAACGTAAAGGCACGTGGAAGAGGAACTGATTGGAGCAGGCCCGCTGTTTTTCGTTTCACCATCAAGCCACCCTTCTGGGATAGCTGGCCATTCAGATTGTTGATCGCCGGTTTAGCTTCTGCAATTATCGTAAGCATTTACTTTGGCCGCATTAAAAAGATACAAGACAGGGCTGAAATACAAAATCAGTTAAGGGAACTGGAAATGAAAGCACTAAAAGCCCAGATGAATCCGCATTTTATTTACAATGCACTTAATTCTATACAGTCGCTCATTGCCGACGAAAAAAAATCCGAGGCAATCAATTATATAGGCACTTTTTCCAGGTTGTTGCGCCATGTACTTGAATATACAGAAAACAACGTTATCAGCCTGGAGAAGGAATTACAGACACTCAGGCTGTATATTGAACTGGAATCTTTGCGATTGAACATGGACCTGCATTATACCATTACCACAGCTGATGAGGTTATTTGCGAGAACGAAAAACTACCCCCGCTTACACTTCAGCCTTTTGTTGAAAACGCACTCTGGCATGGATTGAGCAGAAAGCAGGGAGACAAGTTGCTGACTATTGCTGTTTCACAAACAGTCAGCACCCTGATTATCGCAGTAGAAGACAATGGCATCGGACGCGCCAGCGCGGCGGTTTTAAAAAAACAGTCGTCCACCGATCTTTATCCATCAAAGGGTATTGATATTACTGCAAAGCGTCTGCGGGCTTTCAACAGAAGCAATGCACAACCCGTTGAATACTGTGATTTGGTGGATAGCCTGGGCAATTCCATCGGCACCCGGGTAACTGTTACTATCAACAGACATTCGTCCTGAAAGCTCTTTTATTTCCCATTCAATCATTGATTACCACCAGCCAGTAAATACGGGTTTCCGCACCATTATTCCGGTATAGTTTTATGCAAACAGGCAATATGTCTTTTATCACAGGTATTGTATTATCGACAGGAATGATTGTATGCGGAATTTTCTGGAACGATATATTACTGGCTATAAAAAAAATATACCGTTTGATAAAACAGCTTTGAATTTTCACAGGCAGGGATCTGTTGTTCGCTCAATCAAATGGCTATCCTGATAAACGGCATTTAAACTGAAGTATAAAATTTGTTGATTTACGGGCTTATTTCTCTCTGATTGGTGCATGTGCCGTGCATTGTTTTGGTTAACACTTCTATTTGTATACGACATCTTCTTTCGCTTCCGGATATACGGGGGCGGAGATGTTTCAGTGACTGAACTGGCCTGATAGCTTATCTGCAACCGAACTTTTTGTAACTATTATTTTAAACCTTTCAAAGCATTATTATGCAACCGAAACAATCCTCCACCTTCGCTTTTCACCGATGGCAAAAAAGACCGTTCCTTGCCGGTTTACTAACAGCATCAGCAATTTTGACGGCTATTTCTTTTATTTATGGCAAGCAAAAATCCATTAGCCTTTAATCCCATCAGTTATAAAATTTCCTTTACTCAAAAAAAATATCATGAAAGCAATTGCACAAAAATCAGTCACAACATGGCTACTTGTATGCAGTATTGCCATGTTAGGTATTATTTCCTGCCGGAAGGAACTAAAACCAGATCCCGCTGCCACGGTTTTGGATGACGCTTCTACCGGTAACAATAAAAACGAACACGGCCATTTACAACAAGCCAAAACTTATTCATCAGAAGTGGCGATTAGTTGGATCAATAAGCAGTTGGATATGCTGCGGGCCCCATTGCCAGCCGGCACAGGAGCCCAGGCCCAGGAAAGATGCATGGCCTATTGCGGTATTGCCCTTTACGAAGCGGTGGTACCCGGTATGCCAGCCTATCAGTCTTTATATGGCCAGCTCACAGATTTTCCGGCCATGCCTTCTACCGAACCGGGCAAGGCTTACCATTGGGCTGCCAGTGCCAATGCAGCACTTGCTGGAATGAACCGGAAACTTTTTCCCACCACGGCCCAGGTAAATAAAGATGCCATGACCCACCTTGAAGACAGTTTGCAGGCTGTGTATGCCGGTGAAGTAGATGCAGCCACCTTAGATCGTTCAGTTGCTTTTGGAAGAGAAGTGGCATCCAGGGTTTTTGCATGGGCGGCCACCGACGGCACCGCGCAGATTGCATTGATGCCAGCTTATGTGGCTCCGGCCCCTACGGCCGAACACCCCGGATGGTGGATACCCACGGCACCCACACCAGCCGTTAACCCTTATGCCTATTTGCGCAGGATTTTAACACCCGGTGTGGCCGAAGGTACCACACTTGAACCACCACCTCCTTATTCCACGGTGCCGCATTCTGAATTTTGGGAAATGGCAATGGATACTTATAATAAGAGGAATCACTCGACTGCAGATCAGCAGGATGCAGTTCGGTATGCCTGGGATCCGGGGTATGGACCAGGTGGTGGTTTTATAGCCATATTGGCTCAAACATTCAATAAGGCAAAGCCAATGCTTGATGTAGCCGCCTTAGCTTATGCAAAAGTGGGGATAGCCCAGAGCGATGCAACCATTATATGCTTTGTTAATAAATACAACTTGAATTTTAACCTGATACGCCCGATCACTTATATCAACAAGTATATAGACGCCAGTTGGACAACACAAATTCCAACCCCCAACCATCCCGAGTTTCCGTCTGGCCATTCTACCATCAACCCCGCGGTACTGGCTATGTTTACCAATGTGTTTGGCGATAATTTCCAACTTACACTGCATACCTATGATTATCTCGGCTATCCGCCCCGCAGTTATAATTCTTTTGAAGAGATGAGCATAGATTTCGCCAACAGCCGGGTATATGCCGGACTTCACTACCAGGCCACTTGTGATAAAAGCAGGGTGCAGGGAAAGAAAGTCGCGGCCAATATTCTGGCTAAATTGAAATTTTTAAAAGATTGATTTTGCTATAAGCAATAGTCTAAAAAACAGGCAAGCTAAGATTGCATAATTGTTCATCGCAGGAGGATAGGGTAACCTGTTCGGGAAACCATACTGTGTTTTTTTGAAGGATTTATTTAGCAATAGAAATAATAACTCCCCGCTGTATTCTTATGGTGGGGATGTTATTGTAGTGAAGCGCTTTCGGCCAATCTGCCTCCTGGATTTTCCGGCTGTTAATACTACAAAAAGCGATATATTCCAAAAGCACATAAAAAAAACGCTGCGCAGCTTCACCTGCACAGCGTTTTTATTTATAGTAGCTTATTTCAATTTCGCCAATGCCTCTTTGATCCTTATCCATGCCCTTTCAATATTAGGCATGCTGTTGGCAAAGGAAAAACGAACACAATTGGGTTCGCCAAATGCGTCGCCCATCACAGAGGACACGTGTGCGGTATTTAAAAGATACATACAAAATTCAGCAGCGTTGGAAATGCTGGTAGTGCCATCGCTTTTACCATAGTAATAGCTTACATCAGGAAAAATGTAAAAAGCACCTTCCGGTTCAAAGCATTTTATTCCGGGAACTTCTTTTATAATTTCCAGCACACGTTTTCTTCTGCGTGTAAATTCTTCTGTCATTTCTTTTGAAGGCTTCAGATCGCCGGTAAGCGCAACAATAGCGGCTCTTTGCGTAACAGCGGTTGCTCCGCTGGTAAATTGTCCCTGTAGCTTTTCACATCCTTTGGCTACATCAGCGTTGGCGGCGATATAACCAAGACGCCATCCCGTCATGGCAAAACCTTTGCTTAATCCGTTTATGATGATGATGCGATCTTTCAAATCGCTGAACTGCGCAATGCTTTCATGTTTTCCGCCGAAATTGATGTACTCGTAAATTTCATCTGAAATAATAAAAATACCGGGATGTTTGCGGAACACGGTAGCCAGTGCTTCCAGCTCTGCCTTGCTATATACTGCACCGGACGGATTGCAGGGCGAAGAAAACAGAAACATTTTTGTTTTGGGGGTAATCGCGGCTTCCAGTTCAGCCGGTGTTATCTTATAACCGTTTTCTACGGTGGTTCTCACTTCAACCACTTTACCACGGGCTATTTTTACCAATTCGCTATAGGTAACCCAATAAGGTGTAGGTATAATCACTTCTTCATTGTCGTCTACTACCGCCAGTATTGCATTGGCCAGACTCTGTTTGGCGCCCGTTGAAACAACAATATTCTCGGGTTTATATTCAAGGTTGTTATCGCGTTTCAGTTTTGAGCAAACGGCTTCACGCAAATCCAGGTACCCTGCTACCGGTGTATAGTGGGAAAAATTATCGTCTATTGCTTTTTTTGCGGCTTCCTTAATATGTGCCGGCGTGTCAAAGTCAGGTTCGCCCAGGCTTAAATCAATAACATCTATTCCTTTGGCGCGGAGCTCGCGTCCAAGCTTTGCCATTTTTAGTGTTTCCGGCTCATTAAATCGTTGAAGTACTGATGACAGTTGCATTAGCTAGTTTTTTTGAGGGCACAAAAGTAATGATTGAATACGAATTAGTAAGACACTAATTAACGCGAATTTGAACGAATTAACACAAACGTGAATGACCGGGCGTCAAAAATGCAAATAAAGAGTAAACAAAGAAATGGGTTACTTACGTTCTCACTTCTATCAATGAACGTTAGTTAAAACATTACGAAAGTGTGTTTTTGATGGCAAACGGAAATTGGTGTTCATACGGAATGATTTGTGAAAATCAGCACATAAAAAAAGCCCTCCTGGGAACAGGACGGCCTCTAACGATTGCTTGCCATATGAAAAAAGTAAAATATTTTTTCAGACAGTCAACTTCATTATTTCTTCTTTGAAGTATCCGCTTTTAAAGTATCGGCCTTCATTTTTGAAGTTGTGTCAACTTTAACAGTATCAGTAGTAGTAACTTTTGTAGAATCAACTACAGAGGTTGAATCAGTTTTGGTAGCAGTTGTATCTGCAGAGTTATTACAAGAAGTTACAATTGCGCCAATGGCTAAAACCAACAGAAGTTTTTTCATTTTGAGTGTGTTTGTTTGTAAAATAATTATTTGGTCTTTATACCCTAAATTGGAAAAGGTAACCCGCTATTTTTAAAAAAAGTTTTGGGTGGCAGTTTGGGTTACAATTAGTTAATTTGAGTATTAAATAGCAGTAAGATTTGAACACCGCGATCCAGGAAAAAGAATTATTGAAAGGACTGGCAAAAAACGATAAAAAAGCTGCCGAGACCATTTATAAAGACAATTATAACATGGTGCAGACGTTGATTATCAACAACAATGGTTCTGCAGACGACGCAAGGGATATTTTCCAGGAAACGATGATTGTGCTTTATGAAAAGGCCAGGTCGGGTGGTTTTGAATTGAACTGCCAGCTAAAAACCTACTTATATTCCGTAAGCAGACGATTGTGGCTCAAACGATTACAACAGTTACAGAAATATCACGGGCGGGTAGAAAGTATGGCTGAAACGGTTCCGGTAGAAGAAGAAATAGAAAACCACGAGCAACGCAATACACAGTTTCTGGCCATGGAAAAATCGCTGATGAGCCTGGGGGAGCCCTGCAAAAGTTTACTGGAGGCTTATTACCTTCAAAAACGAAGTATGACGGAAATTGCCAGTAGTTTTGGATATACCAATGCAGACAATGCCAAGAACCAGAAGTACAAATGCCTGAACCGGCTAAAAAAAATATTCTTTGCAGAACATAAAAATAATAACGGACAATAAATGGAAGACAGTCAATTACAGGATGCTGTTGAACGCTTTTTGAAGGGTGAGATGGGTGAAGCCGAACGCGCCCATTTTGAACAGCTCCGTAAATCAAACCCCGAAATAGACCAGTTTGTCGTAGAAACCAGTTTATTTCTAACCCGGCTGAACGAATTCGGCGATCGTAAACAATTTCAGTCTTCGCTCCAGGATATCCATACTGATTTGCTGGAAGCAGGCGCTATTAAGCCAGTCGTAAACAAGGCTAAAGTAACTGACCTGTTTAAAAAATACAGGCGCGTTTGGGCGGTAGCGGCCTCCATTGCGGGCATAATCGCCATTACCATCAGTGGTTTGATGGCTTATTTCACCCCCAATTCGCAGCCCCAGATCGAACAACTGCGCCGGGAAGTATCCAGATTAAAAACGCAGACCAGTATTTTAACCAACGAGGTGCGGGACAGTGCCAAAATTACCCGCGTGCCCCAAAACGAAATATTCAAATTTGGCGGAACAGGATTTCTTATTGACGCGAAAGGCTACCTCGTAACCAATGCCCATGTTATTAAAGATGCTAAAACCATTATCGTGCAGAGTAGGGGCCAGGAATTTAAGGCAGCTGCAGTAAAAATAGACCTGGACCGCGATCTGGCTATTCTTAAAATTGAGGACCGCGATTTCAAGCCTTTTGCCAGCTTACCTTACGGATTTAAAAAAACGGGTGCAGACCTGGGAGAGCAAATTTTTACCCTGGGATTTCCCAGAGACGAGATTGTGTATGGCGAAGGATATATGAGCGCCAGTACCGGATTTAACGGAGATACCATGAGTTGCCAGATTGCAGTAGCGGCCAATCCGGGCAATAGCGGTGGGCCTGTGTTTAATAAAAATGGTGAAGTAATTGGAATTTTAAGCACGCGCCAGGCGCAGACGCAGGGATTTGTTTTTGCTGTAACAGCCAAAAACATTTTTAAATCACTGGAAGATCTGAAAAAAGATACGGTTTACCAGGATATTAAAATAAATACACTTTCTTCGGTGAAAGGAATGGAAAGACCCCAGCAGATTAAGAAAATAGAAGACTGTGTGTTTCTTGTTAAAACCTATCAATAATATTTTCCTGATTAATGCCAATAAAGATAAAAGCCCTTTCCGGGGCTTTTATTGTTTTAGACAGATTGCTTAATTATTTCCAGAGGCTGCCGGGATACTCACCTGCGTTCACCAATTCATCCAGGCTTGCTTTAACGCCGGGTGCATCTTCCTTATATGTTACTCCAAACCATTGCGAGGAGGTTGGTATTACTTTAATAACGCCTCCCCCACTGTTGATAAACTCATCCGCTACAATAGGGATAAAAAATTCCGATTTTGGATTGCCCAGGTTTTTACCGAGAAATTCATTAAACAATTTTTCGGAATAAGGAAAAATAGATGGTGAAAAGCACCAGAAATTCATGGATACACTTGAATTCACCGGTAGTTCTTTGGGCAACTGGTTATCATCACAGATGATCTTTCCATCTTTTCTCGCGATATTAATGCGCTCAGCTATGGCCGTAAGATTTCCGTTTGCGTCAACCTGGCATACGCCGCGGTTCACCGTTCCATTATCAGAAAGCGTTTTCAGCAAATCATAACCAATGATAGCATAGACCTTATCAGCAACATCGGTTGTGAGAAACGCATAGGCTTTTTTGAATGCGTCACGTCCGTAGAAATCATCTGCATTGATAACAGCGAACGGTTCATCTATCGCGCCTTTTGCGCACAACACGGCGTGTGCCGTACCCCATGGTTTGGTGCGATCTGCCGGCACCTGGTAACCGTCTGTAAAAGCATTTAAATCCTGGAAAACATAATCCACAGCAACTTTGCCCTTTAATTTGGGTTCAAAAATCTCTTTGAAATCGTCCACAAATTCTTTGCGTATAATAAATACAACTTTTGTGAATCCGGCACGTATTGCATCATAAATGGAATAATCAACAATCGTTTCCCCCCCAGGCCCAAAAGATTGTATCTGTTTCATACTTCCGTAACGCGAGGCCATACCGGCGGCCAGTATCAAAAGTGTCGGTTGCTGCATGTATTTTTATTTTTTGTCGGCACGAAAATATAAAATAAAGTTGTGGAACAAA